>Ga0256404_1001695_pt1 | contig 51842 bp, 50 predicted proteins | sample RumenRJG_01DNA_FD_185990 | JGI IMG/M metagenome (GOLD analysis project Ga0256404, IMG submission 185990) | Bovine rumen microbial communities from Lethbridge, Alberta, Canada - RJG_01 | ecosystem: Host-associated > Mammals > Digestive system > Stomach > Rumen | place: Canada: Alberta | collected...
ATGGAAATAACTAATTAGATAAGCGAACGGAACAATTATGGTGAGGAGTTTGATTTAGCGACAGTTTGTGCGAAGCACAAACGAAGTCAAATAAAAACTTCGAACCGTAAAAATTCAATACCAATACAATTTCAGACGGTTGAGTTCAGTAAATGACGAAATTTTAGTTAATCTATAGCGGTACATGATCAGAATATACAAGGCTTGCCCAATTTTCAAAATAACTGATTTGAGTAGCACTTCCGGTTCTGATATAAATTTTTAAAAGTTTATCTGCGGGAATATCGAGTGCTGCACATATTGCCGCCTGTATAACATCAGGATGAGTTACAATAATAATTCGATTACCGACATTATTATCTACAATATTGTTAATAGCTGTTTTTATTCTTGAAATAAAGTTTACACTGCTTTCGCCGCCGCCTTGGGTTTCCATTTCGGGATATTGTTGGATATCAGAAAAAGCATTCGGATAGCGGTCAAGAATTTGCGAGAAAGTTTGCCCGTTCCATGTTCCGCATGTGCGTGGAGTTAAATTTTCTTCAATTTCATATTCTTGCTTAAATAATTTAGAAATTATATCTGCTGATTGTTGGGTTCTGATTGCTGCAGATGAATATATCGCATCATTTTTTACCCCTCTGTCTTTTAAGTATTTTACGATGTTTTTCATTTCTTCAACACCGCCATCAGAAAGCGGCGGGTAGTTCTGTGCATCTGAAAATCTGCCTTCTTCTGAGTAGATAGTGGCACCATGCGATATGAATGTAATTTTGCATCTTCTATTAAAATACATAATAATATTTGCCTTTTACAATATTATAGCATAGTTTTTGTTTTTGCGATAGTATAAGAAAAAAGGAGTATAAAATTATGAAAGGCAGAGCTTTTAAATTCGGGGATAATATATCAACAGACCACATTGCACCGGGAAGGCTGTATCACTTGCGTTCAGATTTGAATGAATTTGCAAAACATGTACTGGAGGATGCTGATGAAACATTTGCATCACGCATGCAAAAAGGAGATTTTGTTGTTGCAGGAAATAATTTTGGCTTGGGTTCATCAAGAGAACATGCTCCGAGAATTATGAAAATTGCCGGTGTTGGTGCTGTTTTGGCAAAATCATTTGCAAGAATTTTTTATCGTAATGCAATAAATATAGGCTTGTTGGCTATTGAATGTGATACGGATTCCATTGATGAAGGGGACGAATTAGAATTAGATATAGAAAAGGGGATAATTACAAATCTTACAAACGGAACTATAATTCAAATTGAACCGTTGCCGCCTGTAATGATAAAATTACTTGAGGACGGCGGATTGGTTGAACACATTAAAAAAAATGGTGATTTTAAGCTTACAGAATAATGTCAGAACTTAATATATTTGTATTTTTTAGAAATTAATTATATTCTGAATTTGTAAAAACTAGACTAAAGGGAGAAAATAATGGATTTACAGGAACGTACAGACAGTATAAATCAGGTTATCAGAGATATTGCGGAATTTATTCAAACTCATCCTGATGTTAAGAATGATTTTAATGAATATTTAAGAACTATCGGTCAAAATTCAAAAAATAATGTTTCTTTTCAGGCCGCTTGTTTTAACTATATTCTTGAAAGAAATTTGGGGGAAGATTTGAAAAGTATTCCGGAATTATATCTTGAAAACACCCAAAAACTCTCTAAGGAGTCTAAAAAAATAGTCGAAGCTATGCAAAACTCAATGTCTTCAGTATTTGAAATAAAAAGAGTTAATAAAAACGGTTTTGACCTTTTAAATATCGTCAATGAAAGAAGATATGTTATTACATCACTAATGAAAATGACTGCCTTCAGAGGTATCGGTGTAGGTTGTTTTGTAATAGCGAGAGTTGTATGCATTGACGGGGATTATTATTTACTTGAAATATCAGGAGTGTTACCTGCAACAAGAAAGACTGATGCATATCGTTTTGCTGTTGCAAAAATCATACAAAATCCTGAACTTGTTTATCTTGATAATCCTGAAAAACAAAAAGAAATTGAAGAAGATGTAGAAGAAATATACAAAAAATTCACAGAATTTTTTGATACGACAGAAATTGTTACAACAAATAAATGTGCGGATGAATTAATCGGAATCTTTAATGATTACGCGGAAGAAGGCAAAAAGGCTTCATATAAAAGGTTAATTAAAGAACCTGAAGAATATAAATTTTTCTCTGTAAGCGAATTTAATAATTCTTACGATAATTTCCTTGAAAATTCCCTTGGCGGATTTTCTTCTCACAATGAAACTTATGATGTAGGTATCATTTACGACAAGGAGTTAGGCTTATATGCTGTCCCGTTTTATGGCACATTTAACAAAATCTTTGAGGTAAAAGATTATACAAAGATTGTAAATTATGATGAATGTATAAAATATTTTCTCAGAAATGATAAATATAGTGCAAACTTAATCAAAACGGTTGCTTCAAAGCATAAAAACTTTATGCAAATTGTGAATGCAGTATTAGGCAAAAACTATACATTAGAAGAATTATTAAAAAAATACAAACGCAGGTATCTTAATAATAAAATAATGTCATCAACTACAGTTTTATATCGTTCAAATGCGTTTTCAAATACACTTGGGATTATCGAAGAAGACGAAAACAGACCGGAAATTGATTTAAGCCAAAAAATAGGCAGAAATGATCCTTGTCCGTGCGGAAGCGGAAAAAAATTCAAAAAATGCTGTGGTGCTAATTTATAAACAATATGATAAAGCAATTAAAACTTCAAAATTATATACTTATAGATGAATTGAGTGCCAATTTTGACAAAGGACTCAACATAATAACAGGTGAAACCGGTGCGGGTAAAAGTATATTACTCAGTGCAATTGATCTTGTTTTTTCTTCAAGAGTTTCAAAAGATGTCATTAAAAACGGATGTGATAAGGCAATTATAGAAATTACGCTTGAAAATTCAGCTCATAATCTTGATACATTATTTGAAGAAAACGGCATTGATAACTTGGGTTCAGAAATTGTTATATCAAAAGAAATTACTCAAAACGCCGTGCGTTCAAGAATTAACGGCTCTATGGTTAATCAGGAGCTGATTAAAAATTTAAGGACAATGTTTGTTGATATTCATTCGCAACATCAAACATATACCCTGCTTCAGCCTCAATATCATATTGCATTACTTGATTCTTATGCAAAAGATTTTTATGGGACAAAATTAGAGGAGTATAAGGAATTATATTCTCAGTATCTTAATTTGGAAAAACAGCTTGAAGAAGCTAAAAATAATGTTAATACAACAGAATCGCAAATTGACTTTCTGAAGTTTCAGATTAATGAAATTGAAGAAGCTCAAATTACCTCTGCAGATGAAGATAAAACTTTGGAAGCAGAATTAGAAGTTCTTAATAATGCCGAGAAATTAAAAGAGTTAACAGGTTCAGCATATTGGTCAATAAACGGTGATGACGGTTCTATTCTGGATGCGATTTCCAAAATAAAATCAGATATAGCTAAAGCCTCAAATTATGATTCCAAATTAGAAGAAATCAATGAACAGTTTTCTGAAGTGAATGAAAATTTAAGAGAAATTGCCTCGTTTTTGCGCAATTACAGTCAAAATTTGGAAAATGATACTCAAAGGCTTGATGAAATACAGGAAAGGCTTTTTCTTTTAGACAAATTGAAACGCAAATATGACGGAACTTTAGAATCTGTTTTGAAAAATTACAACGAACAATGCGAACAGCTTTCTAAAATTGAATATTCTACTGAAAATATTACAAAATTAGAAAAAGAAATTGAAGAAATTGAGAATAAACTTTTAAAATCTGCACTTGAAATAAGCGAAAACAGAAAAAATTATGCAAAAGTTTTATCGGTTTTAATTCAGGATAAACTTGCAGTTTTAGAGCTTCCAAAGGCGAGATTTGAGATAAATATAGAAGATAAACCGTTTGGCACTGACGGAACGGATAAGGTTGAATTTTTAATTTCAACAAATGTGTCTGAAGATTTAAAACCTCTCGCAAAAGTTGCATCTGGCGGTGAAATCTCCCGTGTTATGCTTGCAATAAAATCTATATTTGCACAAAATGATGAAATTGATACGGTTATATTTGACGAAATTGATACAGGAATTTCAGGACATTCGGCGCAAAGTGTTGCCGATGAGATTGCATCACTTTCAAAAACTCATCAGGTTATGGTAATCACTCACCAGCCAATTATAGCTTCAAAAGCCGATAAACATTTTTATGTACGAAAATCTCAGGAAGATGAAACAAAAGTTGAAGTTTTTGTTCTTGATGAAGATAATCGTATCAAAGCTCTTGCGGAATTGGCGGGTGGTGATATCAATGAACAATCGCTTGAGTTTGCAAAATCTTTGCTTGTAAAATAGTTTTTAGTTTTCTATATAATCGGCAAAGTGTACTGTTTTTGAGTTTTTTCTCATCTTTTTTAATGCTATAGCTTCAAGCTGCCTGATTCTTTCTTTTGAATACCCCATAATGTTACCGACTTCAAGCAATGTTTTAGGTTTGTGATAATCAAGCCCAAATCTTAAAGTTATTACTTGCTTTTCTCGCTCGGTAAGAACATCAAGCAGTTTTGGTAAATCTTTTTTTAAAAAAGCTCTTTGCAATTGTTCTTCGGGATATTTACCGGAGGTATCCTCAATAAAATCCCCTATATTAAGATCGTCTGTAACTGCGGTTTCAAGACTAATCGGTTCAAGTATTATTGATTGTTTAATTTTATGCAGTTGTTTTTCTTCGATTTTTAAATAATCGCATAACTCACAATCAGACGGTTGTCTGTTTAATTTTTCAGTTAAATATTCAAATGCTCTGCGGTATTTTCTAACCTTATCAATCATATGAACAGGTATTCTGATTGCCCGTGAATTATTTGCAATCGCACGCACTATTGCCTGTTTTATCCACCAAGTTGCATAGGTTGAAAATTTAAAATTTTTGGTATAATCAAATTTTTCAGCAGCCCTCATAAGTCCCATTGAGCCCTCCTGAACTAAATCCATAAAGAAAATACCGCGTCCTGTGTACCTTTTGGCAATACTCACCACAAGACGCAGGTTTGCCTGAACGAGTTTCCTTTTGGCTTTATTGTCTTTTAATTCAGCTGTTAATCTCCCCAGCTCTTTTTCTTCTTCCATACTCAACAGCTTGATATGTCCTATTTCTTTCAGGTAGTCCTGAAGAATGTCATCCTCAAACACCACATTATCGAATACTCTGTTTTCTGATTTGTCATTATTAATATCCAGCTTTTCATATTCCGGAATTTCGAAAATCATACTATCCTCCACACTTCTTATCTACTGATACAAATAAAGACGAAAAAGAATAAAAAAAGTTTCACAAAAATCTTGACAGTAAAATTTTTTCTTGTTAATATTGATGTTGCCGAAAGAGATAAGGGCGTTTAGCTCAGTTGGTAGAGCGTTTCCCTTACAAGGAAAGGGTCATAAGTTCGAGTCTTATAACGCCCACCATAAAAATCCAAATGACATTTGTTGTTTGGATTTTTATTTTGTGTGTTATGGTGTCATGAGCTTATTTTATTATTTATAACTACACTTATTGTCTGTAGCCTTATTGTATGAAATTTTATATGATTATTATATGGGAATTTTAAAAACATTTGGCAATAATTTAAGAAAATACAGAAAATTAAAAGGCCTATCTCAAGAAAAATTGGCGGAATTAGCTGGATTACATCGTACATATATTAGTGATATTGAACGATTTCAACGCAGTATAGCATTAGAAAATATTCAAAAAATATCTGACGCGCTTGAAATTGAAACTTATAAATTATTTATGGAAGAATAAAAATGAATAAATTTGTATATATTAAAAACGATTATCAATATGAATTGGGAACTATTCATGAATATGAAATCGGCATATGTGAAGCTGTTAAAGAATTAACAGCGATTGTTACATTTGTCTATAGTAATTGCACGATAGAACTAAATCTTAATGATGTCGTATTTTTTGACCCATTAAAAACAGGTGATCAATATTCAAAAAAAATCTGTAACGTATGTCACAGATTATTAGATATTAATTTATTTCAAAAAAATCAAAACGGGAAAAATAATCGAACTGTCAGAAGACCCTCATGTAATCATTGTAGAGAAATCATAGACGGTAAAGATATGACATGTGCACAAAAGAAAGCAATGAATAAAATAAAACCCCATATGCAAATATGGACATGTCCAATATGTAAAAAGACAACAATACCCGGTCTTACCAGTAAGGTCGTTTGCGATCATAATCACACGACAGGTTCTCCGCGAGAATGGATATGCGATAGTTGTAATACGGGATTAGGAAGATTTAAAGATGATATAAATTTGCTTAAAAGTGCTATTGATTATTTAGAAAAAAGTAATAATAATTCTATTTTTATTGCAAAATAGATAGTTGTTTATTATTCATATACATGTTTAATCTTTCTTGGGCAATATTAATATATTCTTGAGAAATATCGCATCCAAGAAACTCTCTGTTATTTAAATAAGCCATTTTACAAGTTGTTCCGCTTCCGCACATCGGATCAAATACTAAATCACCTTCATTACTCCAGCTTAAAATGTGGTCTTGTGCAAGTTTTTCTGGGAACACTGCAGGGTGATTAAAAGCAATTTTATCATTTGTTGTCCCCCCTAAACCAACAGCATATTCCCAAATATTAGTTTTAGTTTTTTCCTCATTTAATTTCCCTAATATTTTTTTATTAATACCATCAGCCTTTTTATTATGAACTAACATTTCCATTCCGGAACGCACAGTCTTTTCTTTAATTGGATTAAAGGTTTTTGGAGTGCCTTTGGAAAATACAAACATAAATTCAAAACAATTTGTATATGCATTTGAACGCATAAATGGAGTGTTTTTCTTTTTGTATATCATTGTATCGTGAACGTTGAATCCTATTTCTTGAAAAGCAATTGCCTGCTTAAAACTTGTCAGCGTTTTATTACCTTTATTAATTCTATCTCCAACAACCCATACAACAATGCCGCCTTTTTTAGTAATTCTATATAACTGTTTAGCAATAGAATTACAATCAAATTCATAACCATTATAATTTCTCAAATCATCATATGGTGGGGATGTAACCGTTAAATCCACAAAATCATCACTTAAATTATCCATGAACTTGACGCAATCTTCACAGTAAATATTATTAATTTGATATTTATCTTGATAAACTAATAAATGGTTTTCCATTGATGATAATCCACTAAATACTATTAGTATTATATAAAAAAAATTATGTTTATCAATTTTTAAAATTTATTGTTACAAATTTTGCTTGAAGAATCAAATTTTTTAAATTATTAATCAGTACGTTTATATTGAAGTTTGTGTGAATTTGTTGTAAATTAGGTATATAGTTTTGTTTATGGCTTCGTAGCTCAGTAGGATAGAGCGGCGGTTTCCTAAACCGCGTCTTGCCCGCGTTCGAATCGCGGCGGGGCCATTTTTATTTCGACCAAAGGAGTTAATCATGCACAATATTACTTTGATAAACGGTGATGGTATAGGGCCTGAAATATCCCAAAGCGTCATGAAAATATTTGAAGCCGCAGGACTGGAAATCAACTGGGATATTCAGACTGCAGGGCAAGATGTTATAGAAACAGAAGGTACACCGCTTCCTGACAGAGTGCTTGATTCTATAAAGAAAAATAAAATTGCTCTCAAAGCTCCTGTTACAACTCCTATTGGTAAAGGCTTTCGCTCTGTTAATGTTCAGCTGAGAAAAAGTTTAGACCTTTATGCAAATCTTCGTCCATGCAAGAATTTACCGAATGTTCAGACAAAATTTGATAATGTAGATTTGGTAGTTGTTCGTGAAAATACAGAAGATTTGTATGCAGGAATTGAAGAAAAAATAAGCGATGAAGAGGCTCACAGCATAAAAATTATTACTAAAAAAGCGACCGAACGAATTTGTAAATTTGCGTTTGATTATGCTGTAAAAAATAACAGAAAAGAAGTTTGTGTCGTAACAAAAGCAAACATAATGAAGCTTTCTGACGGATTATTTTTAGATACATACAGACAAGTCGCAAAATCATATCCGCAAATTAAACAAAGAGAAATTCTTGTAGATAATTTGTGTATGCAGCTGGTTCAAAACCCTTCACAGTTTGATGTATTGGTGCTGCCAAATTTATACGGAGATATAGTTTCAGACTTGTGTGCCGGTTTAATCGGCGGTTTGGGGGTCGCTCAGGGGGCAAATATCGGATATGAATGTGCCGTTTTTGAACCTGTCCATGGCTCTGCCCCTGATATTAAAGGACAAAATAAGGCTAATCCTACGGCTCTTTTATTGTCTGCAATTGAAATGCTCAGATATATCAATGAATTTGATTATGCCGATAAAATTGAAAAAGCACTGTTTAAAACGCTTTCTGAAGGTAAAAAAACTGCTGATTTGGGCGGATGTCTTTCAACATCAGAATTTACGGATAGAATTATAAGTAATTTATAATAAGGTTTTAATAGCTGACGGGATTGCATCAATTAAATCTTGCGCCATTACGGAATACTGCGTTAGTTCTTTTGCCTTAATATCACCACACAGCCCGTGCAAATATACCCCTAAACAAGCACCCTCAAAAGTGTCCATTCCTTGTGCAATCAGTCCTGAAATCATGCCTGTTAATACATCACCGGAGCCTGCTTTAGCAAGAGCATTGCTGCCTGTTGTATTTGTATATGTTCTGTTTTCAGGCGAATAGATAAATGTGTTATGCGTTTTTAATATCGTAGTGCAACCATATTTTTCTGAAATAAGTTTTGCAGCTTCTTCAATGTTATCCAATACATTATCAACATTTAATAAACGCGCTGCTTCTTTAGGATGAGGAGTAAAAACAACATTTTTAAAACCTTTACAAATAAATTTTTCGGGATTTTGCGAAATGATATTTAACCCGTCTGCATCTACAATTATTTTTTTATCTGCAGGAGTATATTTTAAAAAGGCTTCAAATATTTTATTACTTTGCCGGTTCTGTCCCAAACCGCATCCGATTTCAATTACATCAGCAGTTTTGATATTTTCTTCCAGTTTATCATAAGGAACAAAAACTATATTCTGCGTTTGTGAAGCAACTATATTCATACATTTTTCTGTTGAACACAAAAAACAATAGCCGCAGCCGATTTTAAGTGCCGAAACCGATGATAAATATGCTGCCCCGCTCATATAATCAGAGCCTGAAATATTTAAAACTCTGCCGTATGTACTTTTATTTGATACTTCTTTTCTTTGCGGTAATTTATATTCCATTTTGTCTTATTGCCTCATAAGTTACTATCGCAACCGAATTAGATAAATTCAGACTTCTTTGTCCCTCTTTCATCGGTATTGTTCTTGCGTTTTGGTCCTTTACATATTTATCGGGAAGTCCTCTTGTTTCAGGTCCAAAGACTATAAAATCATTTTCTTTAAATACAATATCAGTATATAACTTATCCGTTTTAGTTGTTAAATAATAAAATGTTCCGTCCGGAAACATTTTATATAATTCATCCATAGAATCAACCTTATGCAAATCAACACTTTCCCAATAATCTAATCCTGCTCTTTTTGTATATTTATCAGATAATGAAAAACCTAATTTTCCGACAAGATATAATGAAGCTCCGGTACAGGCGCATAGTCTTGCGATGTTCCCCGTATTTTGCGGAATTTCCGGTTCATATAATACAATATTTATTTTAGTCATAATTTATCCTCTTTTCAAAACTGATTATACTATATAAATATAAACAATTGTTACAAAATTTTCTGTTTGTGAAATTCAAAGAGGAAAAAATACTTATTGAAGTTAGAGAAGTAATATTTATGGAGAAGAGATTATGGCTGAAGGTATAACTTCTATAGAAGAATTGAGAAAAGCTCAGGCGGCTGCACAGGCACAAGGCTCAAGTATAACAAATTATGAGCAATGGGCAAATATTCTGGAAGATTTTGATGTTGCAGGCATACAATCTACAGGCAATTATTCTTCTGATGTACGATTGCACAGCAGATTAATGGCACAGGTTCAGGAAGTTGTCAACCAAATGGAAGTTGAACAGGTTCAAAAAAATATCAAGCCTGAACACAATGAAATTGATAAAACTGATTATAAAACAGCAAAAGATTCGGAACAAACAATCAAAGCCAGCATTGTAAATGCCACAAGTTCAGCAATTATGGCTGACTATATGAAATATTATCATTTAATAAACTAAATTTATATTGATGATGGATAAATAAAAAAGCCGGATATCTCACCGGCTTTTTTTGTTATGTAAAGTTTATACACTTTTTTAACATTATATGATATAATAACATTACACTGCTTAATTGCAGACATGAAAAATTATAGTATTAAATTAAATAAAAGAAGGAAGGTTTAAATATGTCATTACCTAATGTAGCGTATTTCTCTATGGAAATAGCCATAGACCAGTCTCTTAATACTTACTCCGGCGGTTTGGGATTCTTGGCAGGATCTCATATGTTATCAGCGGGTTATCTGCAAATGCCAATGGTTGGTGTAACAATTTTATGGTCTTATGGTTACTATGATCAGCGTATCAGCCATACAGGAGATGTTGAAGTAGCATATATCAGAAAATATTATGATTTTTTAACTGATACAGGATTACAGGTCGATGTTGATATCTTTGGCGAAAAAGTAAAAGTAAAAGCATTTCTGGTAACTCCTGAATTATTCGGAACTTGTCCTGTTTACCTGTTAACAACCGATATTGAAGGCAATAGTGACTGGGCAAGAAGTATATCATACAAGTTGTATGATGGTAATGAAAAAATAAGAATTGCTCAAGAAATCGTTTTGGGTATTGCAGGTGTAAGAATACTTCAAAAAGCCGGCTACAAGTTCGATGTAATTCATATGAACGAAGGTCATGCACTTCCTGCAGCTTTTGAACTTTTAAGCCAGTACAAAGGTGATTTGAATGAAGTAAAAAAACATACAGTATTTACAACTCACACTCCTGTTGCTGCAGGAAATGAAGTTCATTGGGTTGACACATTGTTAGAAGGCGGTTTCTTTGCAGGTGCATCCCGTGAAACAGCTATCAATTTAGGTGGAGAAAACTTCTCCTTAACAGTTGCTGCATTGAGAATGTCAAGAATTGCGAATGCGGTTTCTCAATTGCATGGTCTTGTTGCAAACAAGATGTGGGAATGGGTTGACGGCAGATGCCCTATAAGAGCGATTACAAATGCAGTAAATCTTCAATACTGGCAAGATCCTAGAATTAAAGAAGTTGAGAATGATTTAGATAAAATTCTTGAAGTTAAAAGAGAAATGAAGGCTGAATTATTCAAATATGTAGCAAATGTTGCCGGTAAAAGATTTAACCCTGATGTTTTGACAATTACATGGGCAAGAAGATTTGCAGATTATAAACGTGCATGGTTGATTTTGATGGATAAAGACAGAATCGGCAAATTGCTCAATGAAGATAAGGTTCAAATTATCTTTGCAGGTAAATTCCATCCGGATGATACAATGGGCAGAGAAATGTTTAACAAACTTCTTCACCGTTCTCATTCATTAAAGAATGTTGTTGTTCTTCCGGGTTATGAATTACAGTTATCCGGTATGCTCAAACGCGGTTCTGATGTTTGGTTAAATACACCGTTAAGACCGTTTGAAGCTTCCGGTACTTCAGGCATGAGCGCAAATGCAAACGGTGCTGTTCACTTGTCAATTTGGGACGGCTGGACTGTAGAAGGTACATTCAGCGGAATTAACGGTTATGCTATTGAATATCCTGAAATTGATGATGAAATGTCTTGGGAAGAAAGACACTGGAAAGATCATAAGTGCTTAATGGATATTATTGAAAAACAAATAATTCCGACTTATTACAATAACAAACTTGAATGGGCAAGAATTATGCGTCAGGCAATAAGAACATCAGAAGCATACTTCAATTCAGACCGTATGGTTATTGAATACTATAACAGATTGTATAGGCCAATTGCTCATGACGGAGAATGTTCAGGAGAAGAAAAACACGAAATTCAGGTTAAAGAAGCTCCTACATTTGATGCCTGGACATTTGCAAATATTAAATAACAAAAGAATATACGAAAAATCCCTCTCTTTATAAGAGAGGGATTTTTTGATATTAAACATTATTAAAATTAAAATTTAAACAACTGTAATACAAGTCCTGCGATTGTTCCGACAGCAACTAGGACTGATAATATAATAAATGTATCTTTTTTATCGTTGTTGCGTTTTAACAAGACCAAAATACCAAGACCTCCGGATGTGCATAAACCTGCAACAAGCGAGCCAAATGTAATTGTGTGCTTTATAAACAACATAGACAACATCACTGATATTGCACAATTTGGAATTAAGCCTACTAAAGCAACCAAAAACGGCTGAAGCGGTGAATTAATTAAACAATATTTTGCCAACACTTCTTCTGAGCCTGTTCTTGACAGAATAAACCCGATTACAACAGAAATAATCAATATAAAAATAAAGATATTTATTGTGTGTTTTAACGGATGAAGCCAAAAATCTTTGGTATGAGCGGCATTTGCAAGGTGATGATGACAGCAGCCCTGCTCATTTTCAACTTCACTTGCTGCAGCCTCCTGATTTTGAATAACCTGAGGTTCTTTAGCATTATAAATGATAAGCCAGTCAACTAAATAGCCAACCACGATTGCAATAATAATTTTTATAAATATTATCGGTAAAATAACTTTTGCCTGCTGAGGATACGAAATTAAAACAGGTATTGCTTCATCTGAAGTAGCCAGATAAACGGCAACTAAAGTACCTCTGCTGAGTATTCTTCTTGTATAAACCGTGCTTGCGATTACTGAAAATCCGCATTGAGGAATTGATGCAAATAAACTGCCAAACAAAGGACCGATTTTTTTAATAAAGAACACAAAAAGATGCTTTTTCTTTGTGTAATATTGTTCAATTACTTCAATTAAGATAAATATTAAAAACAAAAATGGAATTAAGCCAATGCTGTCAATTAGTGCATCTTTTAAAAAGTCGGGTAAAAATTCTATCGGTTCAATCAAATTTTCAGGCAAGTTCCATATATAGCTAAAAATATCCAATAAAAATTTCATATAAGTCCCTCTTATAATTTTATGCCATTTTCAATACAAAAATTGCTGAGTTCATCTTTTTTTTGTGAAATACGGGATTTAACCGCAAGATTTTTAGTTTTTGAAACGACAAGTTCAAGAGCTTTTTCGTACATTATAGATGCTCCTGTTAAATACTCTTTTCTGTTTTGTGCAACTGTACCAATTTCGTGGTAGTATTCGCCATAAAGTAAATAAGTTAAAGAAAGCATATGATTCATTTGGTAAGTTTTGGCAAGTTTCAGGGCTTCTTCAATGTGCATTTTTGCTGTCGAAAAATCTGCAATATTCATATATGCTTTTGCAATTACTATTCTTAAATTTACAGCAAAGAAGTAATTTGCAATTTTCGGATTCAATGAAATTTCCAAAGCCTGAGAAGCAATATCAATAGCACTTTTTGAATTTTCGGTAACTATTGTAGCATCAGCAATAAGATACCACGACAAAAGTGCGCCAAGAGCCATTTTCTGATTAGCAAAATAAGTAACCTGTTCATTATATATATCAAGCGCATGAGATGCTTTATTTTCGTCTTTTATCAGTTTACCAAGGAGAGCTTTTAGTATATTTTTTGTAAAATTATCTCCCGTATTATTTGCAAACGTAACAGCGTCAAATAAGCGCTCACGCATTCCATCATACTCTTTTTTGAAAAAGCTGTTTACAATAGCGATGAGATTTTTTCTTGAAATTGAATTATAATCCAAATCCGAAGCATACTGTGTTTCAACATTTTGCAAAAGTTCTTCACTCTTTGCAAAATCCCCGACCATAGTATTTGCGTACGCTTCTACAAGTTTAATCCTGCCAATAAGATTCTTGTCGCTAATTTTGTGCTTATCAATAATTGAAAATAAGTTTTTAAGCACTTCAAGGCTTCTGACATTCCCTTGCAGAGCAAGTGCATGTGCCAATGACAGATACACCTTTAACCAGGTGTCAAATAACAAGCCCAACGGATAGACCTTATTTAATTTAGGTTTTGATAAATAATTATTCAAAATAGGTAAAATATCATTATCTGCAAGATTTATTACCTCTCCGCAGTTGCCTATATCAAGCAGAGCCGGAAGTTTAGTACTTAAAACCATTGCCTTTTCAAGCTCTTGAGAATCATCAATCTTTTTTAATACATTATCTACACATTCGGTATTTCCGTAATAATTTCCGGTTTTAGAACAACAATTTGCAAGATAAGAAAGCAATTCAATTTCTTTTACTTCGTCATTATTGGATTTTGCATGCGATATTGCATCCGGTAAAAAGTCCATTGCTTCTTCTGGATCGTATTCAGATAATAATTTACCTAACTTTTCGCTTATATTGTATCTTATATTTAAAGTTTCATTTTCATTAAATTCATTTATTAGTGCCAAACATTGCTTCTGCGCAATTACATAAAGATTAATATCTCCGACATAAGCTGCAAGGCGGGTAGTTTTTGTCCAAATATCAAAAGCCATACGATTTTCTTTTAGGTTGTGAGCTATCATTGCCATTGTGGCATTTGTATTCAGATTGAACATACTTACAGCTCTGCCGATTTTTACATTTATATCATCAAATTCCGAATCTCTTGTTATATTCTTTAAAACAGTTTCCCATAAAAGCAGATTATTAAATTCAAAACAAGATTCATCCACGGGTCTTATAAAATTAGATTTTTCCAGATAAAATAAAACATCATCAAGTTCTGCATTGGTACAGGTAAATATTTCTTTTACCAGTGCAATATTTATTTTATCCCCGAGAATTGCACAGGCACTAAGCATTTTGTTAGCTGTCGGATTAGTCTTTTTTAAAATTTCAAGCCTTGTTTTGATCAATTCAGAAAAATTGTCAGGAAGAATAAATGTTCTGTCTGTAATCTGGCAGTCAAAGGCGTAGCTGTATGCCTGCTGTAAATATGCTAAATTACCTTTACTTTTTTCAATGATAACTTCCTTTTCTCTGTCGGAAAGATAATTCTTCGTGGTTTCAGCAAACACAAATTCTTTTTCAATTTCTTCTGCCGAAAGAGGTTTTATATTTATATCCTCAAAAGACTTTAAACTTTTTGTTTCACTGCCAAAGAATTTAACAATCGGTTTTGCGTCATTATAAACTGCTACAAATTTTAAATTCTTCCAGTTTTGTTCATTAGATATAAAATTATTAAAAAATTCCGCACTAAATCCGTCAATAAAATCGAAATTATCAAGTATAAATACAAATCTTCCGGTAGAACAAAAAGCATCAAAAATGCGTAATAAAAGTGCAAATGTGCGTTTTTTGTTTATTATTATATCTTCGTAATTACCGTCTTTAAAACTGTATATAAAATTCAGAAACTCATTAATTTCATTACCCTCAAGAAACTTAAATTCTTTTGAAAAGAAATCAAAAGCATTTTTTCGCAATTCATTATTATTTATATTGAATATAGGCAATGAAAATAAATTCAGTATCATATCCTGAACAACACCACCCGGAGTGAGCTGTGTCAATGGGGTACATTTGCCGATACACCATTGATAATTTTCTTTTTCAAGTTTTTTTATTGTATTTTTTAAAACGGTTGATTTGCCAACACCTTTCTCACCGCTTAAAGATATAACTTTTTTATCTTTTGATTTAATACTGTTTACCAAAAGATTGACAGATTCATTTATTGAATATGATTTAGGAACATACACCAGGTCTTGTGGGGATATTTTCTTTTTTTTCTTTTCTTTTTCAGGTTCTCCAAACGGTGAAGAACATTTTCTGCACTTCGTTGCTGTCGGGAAATTAACACTATTGCATTTAGAACATATCTTTAATAAATCACTGCCGCAATTTGAACATTTTAAAGCTCCCAAAGGATTAATTGTATTACAGTGGGTGCACAACAACCCCGTACGGCTTTTGCAATAAGGACATTTAAGAGATTTATCAGAGATATTTTTTTTACATACAGGACATTTCATAATAATATTTACTGCTCGTCAAGAACACTTTTAACTTTGTCTATAAGTCCAAACAACCTTTTTGAAACTTCAGATTGGGAAATACCCAACTGATGAGAAATTTGTTTTTGTGTCATGCCATTTTGATAACGACTAACAAAAATCTCTAAATACTTTTTATCCGGCTCATTTTTATCTATTCTTTGAATTGTTCTTGCTACAAAATCCAAAATTTCATTACGTATAGCATTTTCTTCCGGTCCGGCAGGGATACTTATATTTGCATAACTAACATTGTATAATTCATAATTTATCTTTTCTGCTTCAAAAACAGGAGCCTCTGTTGCTGCTTCATCAGGCTGAGATTGAACAACAGTTTCAAGAGGAACTTCTTTTGTGGTCATGTAACCTGTTTTTGAACGTCTTAAACGACCTGTATCTTTCAATACATTTATAATAGAAGTTGTGGCAACTTTTTTTAAGTATGCTTCAAGTGTAACTTCATTATCCACAGCATCCAAAATGGTCATAGATCTCTGGCATGTTTCGTTGAAGAAATCATCATACAAGTCCTCATTGCCTGAATATTTACGGTCATTCCGGATAATTTTGGCTATTAAATCTATCTTATCCTGTGTAAGTTCCACAAACATATCCCTTCTATAAGATAGATTATAGCATGATTATAAATTAATTTTAAGTATTACTGTTGTATTTTCATCATTTCCTAAGCTATTTGGGGCTTTGAGGATATTTAATGTTTGGTTAACAGATTGTAACACAATCTTATCCACATTAGCCGAGCCGCTGGATGTTACAATTTTGGCATCTTTAAACTTACCGTTTTTATCAAAAGTAACACTTAATTTTATTATATTTGAATAAGTATAATCAGTAGCCAAAAGCAAATCACTTGACAGGGCTGTTTTTAAGGCTCTGCCTGAAGATTGGAAGAATTGTCTGAAATCTGCGCTATACGATACATAATCAGGAACTTCCCAGCTGAGTTTTTTAATAGTCATAAATGCTGTTGGCGGAATAGGTTTAGATGGCAGATTTTGTGCTTCTGCTTCAGCTTGACGGGAATTTCTTGCAGACGGGAGATTTGCTGTTTTTACATCGTCATCCTTCATTAAAACATCATCTTCGCTTACATCTTTGCCCGCAAGATTATCATCAGAAGCATTATTTTCAGGATTTAAGCTGCCTGATAGGGGTTGAGCTTCTTCTTTCGCACTATTCATTTTTGTAACAGAGAATGCTATAACTCCGGCAATTATTACAACCAAAGCCAAACCGATTATGCCATATTTTTTAGGAATAGATGAAATACTTAAATTTTTCATTGAACCAATGCGCACATCATTATTAAGTCCTGATTGTGGTGCCTGAGAATCCTGATCATACAAATTGCCCAAGCTGTCGTCCCCGAAATCAGGAAGTGATGTTTTATTTATATCAAGTAGTATTTCACCGGGTTCAAAGTTTTTATCACTTATAACCGTAGAATTTTCCATTACAACTGTATTATTTAAAAAGTCATCAGAAATGATAACTTCCTCAGCTTCATCATTTGTTTGATTACTACCATCGGCAAAATCGTCAAAATCACTTATTGAAACATCTTCAAAAGGCGCTTGTGAAGAATCAACAGGTTCTTCTGTCAGTTCGTTTAAAGATGCAAAATCATATAAATCATCTGCAGATTCCTGTTTATCCAGTTCATTTTGTTTTAATATTTCTTCTTCCTGATTGCCTGCTTCAACTTCTAAATCAGAAAAATCAAAACTTTCAGCATCTAAATTTGTTTGTTCAGAAGCTGTTACACCGGTTTTACCGCTATGTTCGTCTTCTATCGGATTATAACTTTGGTAGCTAGACACTTCAACATTTTCAGGCGTAAATTCAGTGTATTGGGATACAGATTGAGCATTTTCGTCCTGAGATTGTTCTTCCTGTGCATTGATATCTACACCAGAAAGATTTTCTTCTGTTACATTTTCATCTGTGGTATTTTCATCCTGCATAAGCATATCATCTGCGGATAAATCAATATCTTCACCCAACAAATCATCTTGCTCTAAATCTAAATCCAAATCCTGACTTTCTAAATCCTCAAATGCTTCTGTCGGAAATTCTTCATTATTTTCATCTGTATTATTGTTTTCTTCTTCGGTAGAATCAGTGAAATCAGATAAATCCTGAGAATTCAATTCCAAATCTTCAATATTTTCATCAGAGCCCGAATCAAGCAAAGTTTCAGATTCATCATTTATATCAGCGTCTAAAGGATCAATATTATCGAATAAATCAATATTCATATCTTCATTATCATTGGTACTTTCAAGATCAAAATCCGCAGTTCCGATATCCATGGAAGAAGAATCCTTCTCTGCTTCATCCAAAGCTCCGTCAATATCACCGGCTAATCCTGCCAATTCTATTGCCTGGTCTGAAACACCGGAATCTGATATTGCAGAAGCATCATTACTTACATCAAATGATTCCGCACTGAAATTGTCATCATCCAGTAACTCATCACCGTTCAAATCCTGAATTTCCAAAGATTCAGAATCGTTTTCGGGGATTAACTTCTCATCGTCAGCGATATTTCCCTCTGATTCAGCATTTTCAACTTCATCAGACTGAAGTCCGTCAGGATTATCATGCATATAACCTGCCACACGTCCTGCAAGAGTTTCAAAATTGTCGTATTCAAGAACAGAATCTCTAAGGATAATACTTGAACTCATCAGTTGCAAAAACTCTGCATATTCATCATTTGTAATATCATCATCAGATGCAAGAATTGACAATTCCCTGCCTCTAAACATTTCTTGTTCGGAAATATCTTTTTCAGTATTGCCTGTATAATTTTTTACAAAATCAATAAACCCTTCAGGAGCAGATAATTCTGATATATCTACAAAATAATAATCTTCACTCGAATTTTCTTTATTAATTTTGTCAGCCAAAATATACCCCAAATTTTCCATTTGTTTATAGTCTGCATCAAATTTTAAAACAACATACACATCCGGTTTAATACCGAGTTCATAGTGAGATTTTGGAATAAAAATCTGCTCTTTATCAAAAATTACACGAACATCAATATGAATGTTGGATAAAATAATATCAGCAATATTTGTTTTTTCCAAAATTCTTTTGACAGAATGAAGATTTCTGACGTAATCTGTATCTATGTCATTTTCACTTAAATAATTGATGACGGCTTCTGCCCCCAAAACATTAACAAATGCTCTATTTTTAACTTCATTGTCGATAAAATTGGCACACATAAATTCTGCTTCTGCCAAATTTTCAGATAATATATTCACAAATAATTCTTTTGTTTCCATGCTTAATATCTCCCCTTCTAATTAATACGATGACAAATAATAAAAAAATATTCCAAAATTATTGTAAATTTTTGTAACAAATATAGAAAATTGGAAATAAATTTGTCAAAATTGGTATGTCATATGTTTTTATAATCCTGTAAATAAAGTGTGTGTAAGGAGGTCTTTTACATGTCAATGATGGTCAATAGTGTTTCTAATGTAAGCTTCAGAGCAGCTGCTCCTGCTTCGGAAGATTTTTTAAGTCGTCCGGGTGCTTATTCAAAACCGGAACAAAATGTTATGCCTGCAAATGCTGATACTCCAAAGAAAAAGAGTTCTGCATTAAAAGTAATTGTAGGTACTGTTATCGCAGCAGCTGCAATTTTAGGCGGTTTGTATGCTGCACATAAATATGCCGGTAAAACATTTGATGCAGCTAAAAATTTCGAAGAATTTAAAGACCTTGATTTTATAAAAAAAGCTCAGGGATATGTTACGACTGCAATTGGCAAAGGCGGAGAAAAGGTTGAAAAAGGCGTAAATTATATCACAACCGAATGTAAAGGCTTGTGGAATAAGTTATTTAACAGTACTCCTAAACCGGCAGCCGAACCACCTGCAGTATAAAAAGACTTCAAAATATAACAAGAAAGCGGATAATTATTTATCCGCTTTTTTATTTAGTGCAAATTTACATCCGCAATAATTTTGCCTGTATAAACCAAGGTCTTTAGAAATTTGATTAGTTTTTAAAAAGCCGTCATTCTTCCTAAAATTAAGGGAAAAATATTGTAAATTATATTCTTGTGCTATATCCTTGCCTATTTTAGTTAATTTTTCATAATTTTTATGCGGACTGATTACCATTGAGGTCGTAAATTCATTAATTCCTAATTCAACGCATTTTTGTGCAGTTTTTCTCAATCTTAATTCAAAGCATTTATCACATCTAAGACCTTTTTCGGGTTCATTTTCAAAACCTTTAACAGCATTGTAATACTCATCAGTTTCATAATTTCCGATAATCAAATCACATCCGAAATATGAGCATAATTTTTTTTCTGCATCAAGCCTTTTTTGATATTCTTCCTGCGGATAAATATTGGGATTGTAAAAGTACACCTCAATAGAGTATCCCATATCTTTTAACAAAGATATGGGATAACCTGAACATATACCGCAGCATGCGTGCAACAATATTTTTTTAGAATAATCTGTATTTTGGTTGTCCGCCATGCTTCATAATCCATTCTTTTAATTGCGGATAGCCTTTTACACCCATCTGAAAATCTTCTCCGATTTTCATTGAAGGAGTACCAAGCATACCTTTTTCTCCTGCGAAATCTATATCTTTTTTAATGTCGTCAATAACTTCTTTAGATTTTGCATCTTTTTTTAATTGTTCTATATCAATGCCGATTTTTGCATTTTGAATATTTTCTATAATTTTGTCTTCTTCAGCTGCGGGATTGTCAAATAAAACATTCTCCACATCCCAGAATTTGTTTTGATTTTTTGCAGCAACCGCATATTGAGCATTGATGCAAGCTCCTCTGTGGAACTGTCCGCTCATAAATCTGTTACAAGTGTTATCAAGCGGCATATTATGATGCTCAACTCTTACATTTTTAAATTCTCTTATAACTTTATGAACAATAATGTTGTTTGTATAACAAATAGGGCATCTGAAATCGGAATAAACTTCCAATACAACGGCATCTTTGCTTTTTGAACCCAAGACATTACCTTTTGCAGGATATGGATTGTGGTCAGCATTTACAAATTCCCCGAAACTTCTGTGAAATTCAAGAGCCGGTGAAAATTTTGCACTTGTGTAAGTCCAGTGTAAAAATATAAATGCACAAATCATTACAACACAGAATGCAATTCTGTATGGCCAAGGTTTCAAAGCCTCAACAAAATCAATACAACTTTGTTTTAAAGCTCCGATGAAGTGCAATTTTATGCCATGAGCCGCAACAAGACCTATAATCAAATTTAATATGTATGTTACAACACACATAACACATAACTTATGAATTTCGCCCAAGCTAACAACAAGCAAAAGCATTGAAATTATAAATGAAATCAAACCCAAAGATGCAATATAATGAAATTTGTTTTTAAAAACTTCAAGAAATTTAAGAAAAGGAACTTTTTTTAATACATCTACAGCCAATAGCATTGTCATAAATGAATATAAAAATAATCCCCAATATGCAAGCGGAACACCCAAAAATTGAGATTCAAGAGTTTTTGCAACTCCGTCACAATCAATAAAATCATTTACCGAACAAAAACTTGGCAGGGCGTGAGCATTGAAATTTGCCTGATAATAAATATATGCCAAATCAATTGTAACAAGAATACCAATAAGTAAAAGAATACCAATAATCAGGGTCTTCCAAAAGTTTTGTTTATTTTCATTTTCCATAACAAATCTCCCTTTCTTTTTTTACTATATTACATTTTAAATTAATATTAATCAACTCTGTTAAAACTATTGAAGTCTTTATCATTTAGTGATAGTATAATTCTCAGGGGGATATAGCAACCTTGCAAAGAAATTTTTTAGAAAAATTTTTAGAAAAAATATCAAATTTTCCGGGCTGGATCAAGGAAATAATTTATATTAAATTATCAAAAGAAGTAAATCCGCAAGGGGATTTAGCGTATATTTTTGCAGTTTTTAAGCCTTCATTAACAGACAAAGGGAAATGCGAATTAAACAGCCGTCTATCAGGTTTTGATAACAACATATATAATATTTTTAATTATTGTGATAACAATTTAAGCATTTCTGAAATAGCATTGAATACATATATGTCATTGGAAGAAATTGCGGGTTATTTTTTATTCGGAGTTGATGAGGGATACATTCAGCTTCCTGATAACTCTCAAATTCTCAATATTGCCGGTTTTTTGGCAGGGAAATTCAGAACGGGAGAATATTTTTTACAAGACGGTGCAATTTCAGAGCAACAGCTTGATGATGCAGTATTGAATTATGAACACAGAGCAAAGAAAAATAATAAAAAATTCGGTCAGTCGCTTATTGAGCTTGGTTTGATATCTGATAAACAGTTAAAAACAATTTTATCCATAAAAGAAATTGCAAAAAAAAGATTTATACTTGATCACAATGATATTCCAAAAGTAACTGAAGCTACTGATTATGAAAAACGTATTAAAAATTTGGAAGAAGAAAATCGAAAATTACGTAACAGAATAAATGAACTTCTCAACTCAAACGAAAAAAATGTGCAATATAAATAACAAACCCGCAAAATTGGTTGAATATATCAGAGACGGACTGCCGGAACAGGAACATTTCGGCTACATTGTCAAATGCTCATCAAATTTTGAAATAACAAAATACGGTGAAGACGCAGAAATTCCGTTTTTCTTGCGTTCTTGTGCAAAACCGCTTCAGGCTTCGCTTTTAATCGATTATGAACTTGATAAGCGCTATGATATGACAATGGAAGAAATTGCCCTTTGCTGTGCATCCCATGCAGGCGAAAAAATTCATACGGATATTATAACAAGGCTTATTAATAAATTCGGTTTAAATGAAAATATGCTCAAATGCGGAGTACACTCTCCGATTTCAAGAAGCGCTCAAGACGATTTATTACTAAAAAATATCGCCCCGGGGCAAATTCACAACAACTGCTCGGGAAAACACACGATGATGCTTGGGTTATGTAAGTTAAACAACTGGGATTTAAACACCTATGATGATTTGACTCATCCTTTGCAGGTCGCAATTAAAGAAAAAATATATTCACTCTGCGAACTTGATAAAGAATATCCCGTCACAAAAGACGGGTGCGGGGTGCCTATTCATTCAATGCCTTTAAAAAACATTGTGAAAGGATATTTGAATTTATTTTCAAATCCGAAATATTCAAAGATAAAAGAAGCTTTTTTAAATTTCCCATATTTAATTGGAGGCGAAAACAGAACCGATACAAAGATTATTCAAAACAGTGATAATCTTGTTTCAAAAGTCGGCGCCGGCGGACTTATTGTTGTTATAAATACAAAAATCAATGAAGGTTTTATAGTCAAAATTTGTGATGCAAACATGGATGCGCGTGAATTTGCGGCCATTGATTATATAAATAAACTTGGTTGGGGTAAAATACATGTATCGCATGATATAAAAACAAATCATGGATACAAAGTTGGAGAAGTAAAAACTCTATTATAAACGGAAGGTATTATGATGAAAGATGTTCAAAACACACCTGATACAAGAAATGTCGATATCCAAAGGGTAGGGATTAAGGATATTGAGTTGCCGTTAACTGTTCAGCGAAAGAACAATACCGATCAGGTAGTGTTAGGAACAGCAAAGGTTGCCGTATCACTTCCAAGAAATTTTAAGGGCACTCATATGAGCCGTTTTGTAGAGGTTTTGCGTGAATGGGAAACAAAACAGCTTTTGGGAGTTGATGTTAAAGGCTGTCTTGAAAAAGTAATTAAAAAACTACACGCTCAAAGCGGAATAATCGAATTTAAGTTTAAATATTTTATAAGTAAAAAATCGCCGGTTACAAAACTTGCCGCACCTATGTGCTATGAATGTTTGTTTAAAGGCAAAATTGAAGACGGGAAATATAAATTCACTTTAGGTGTAAAAGTTCCGGTAACAACTTTATGTCCTTGCTCAAAGGAAATTTCAAAATATGGTGCACATAATCAAAGGGCAGTTATTAATGTTAAAATCTCTTATCCTGAATCTGAACATGTCTGGATAGAGGACCTTGTAGAAATGATTGAAAATTGCGCTTCCTGTCCGCTTTATCCGTTATTAAAAAGACAAGACGAAAAATATGTAACTGAAAAAGCCTGGGAAAACCCGAGATTTGTAGAAGATGTATTGCGAGAAGTTGTAATAAAATTAAGAGGAAATCCTGTTATAACAGAGTTTGAGGTTGATTGTGAAGCCTTTGAAAGTATCCATAATCATTCTGCCTGGGCTTATCAAAAAGAAATAAAACAGTAATTGAATATTACAAAATATTTCGAAAACGCTTGCAAATAATAATTTTCGTTATACTATATAAACATAGCCGAAATGGGCTTTGGTATGCCTATGAAGCTGAAGAACACTACTTTATAACAAAAGGAGAAGAAAATGCCAAAATTAAAAACACACAGATCGGCTGCTAAACGTTACAAAGTAACTGCAACCGGCAAAATTATGAAAAGACAAGCTGGTATCGGCCACTTGCTCCAACACAAGTCAGCATCAAGAAAACGTAGAATTTTCAAGATGGTTGACGTTTCAGAATCACATGTAGATCTGGTATCTAAAGAGTTACCATACAAGAAGTATTCAAGATAGGAGCATAAATTATGAGAATAAGACGTGGCAGTGCCGGTGTTAAAAGGCACAAAAAGATTTTAAAACTTGCAAAAGGTTTTATCGGTGCAAGATCAAGAATTTTCAAAGTTGCTAATATAGCAGTTATGAAGGCTCTTAAATACGCTTACAGAGACAGACGTACTACAAAACGTAATATGAGAAGATTATGGATTGTAAGAATTAATGCTGCTGTAAGAGAACGTGGCATGAGCTATTCAAAATTTGTTAATGCTTGCAAAAAAGCAAATATTGTTATTAACAGAAAAATGTTAGCAGATTTGGCAGTTCGCGATAAAGAAGCTTTTGATGTAATTTTTGAAGCTGTTTCAAAATAATCAGCATCATAATAGTTAGAAAAAAGGCCGGATTTTATAATTCGGTCTTTTTTTATATCATTACATCGGAATTTTTACACAAAATTCTGTTCTGACATTTTCTTTACTTGTTACGGTGATTTCTCCGCCATGAGCAAGTGCTATTTGCTGTGATAAATATAAACCCAGTCCTGTACCGACTTTACGCAGTTTTTTTGCGGCTGAATAGTATTTATTAAATATCATTTTTATTTCATCTTTTGGTATTCCCTGTCCATAGTCTATGATTGATATATTTGCATAACCTTGGCTTTCTGAAATACAAACATCAATATCTTTTTGTGAAAGACTATGATTAAGTGCATTAGAAATCAAATTTTTAACTACTCTTTGCATTTGGACAGCATCAGCATTTATTTGAAGATTTGAGCTGCATGGAGTGAAATTTATTTTAAGTCCTGATTCCTGCGCTAATGGTTCCATTGTATTTACAATAGATTCTACAAAAGGATTCAGGTCTATTTGCTCTTTATAAAGTTCAATCCCTTTATCACTTATTTTGTATGTTTCAAGCAAAATCTGAACAAGCTCAAGCAATTCATCATTAGACGATTTCATACCGTTAAGGGCGACTTTTTGTTTTTCGGAAATCTCACCGAATTTCTCTGCAATTAATAAATCAATCATATTTGCAGCGGCAATAATCGGCACCTTTAAGTCGTGAGTCAGAGTAGCCACAAAATCTGTTTTTAATGTTTCAATTTCTTTTTCAACCGTCACATCTTTTACGATTAAAACATATCTTTTCTTTTCAATATGAATTAGCGGTTGAGAAGTTATTATAAAATTATTTGTCGGGGTGTGCTTAATAAATGCTTCGGTATTTTCCCAATCCTTGATATTGGACTTGTCTTCAGGTAATTGTATGTATTCAAGAAGGTTTTTACCGATTATATTGTTACCCTTTTTTATGCCAAACCATTTTAATATTTTTGGGGTAGCTCTTAATATTTCTAATTTGTCATTTATAATCAAAATCCCGTCTGAAAGAGAATTTATAACGGATTCTAATAATCTGTTTTGGTTCATCAATTCAGACTGATATTCGGCAATCATGCGTTCTCTGTCGTTGAGGGTTTCAACCATTCTATTGATACTGTCTGTGACATTCTGATATGTCGGATGGTCAATTTTATCAATTTTTGTCGATAAATCACCATATCTTATAGAATCAACAGTAGTTGTAACTTTACCAAGATAATCATTAATTTTTGACCAGCGTTTATTTGATTTTCTTGTAATAAAGAATAAACAAATAAATACAATAATTATACCTATATTAATTATGTAAAGATATGGTGTCATTCTCTCTCCTGTATGCTATAATTATAACAGAGAGTGTAGAATTTGTGAATAGAGGGATCTGATGTCAGGGATAAATTTACCAAAAACAATAAAAATGGTAATTACCGATTTTGACGGAGTTGTTACTGATAACAGCGTTTATATCGGGGATGACGGCATCATGACAAGAAAATTAAATTTTAAAGATATTGTCGGATTTTTTATGCTAAAGCGTCATGGTATTGATGTTGCAATAATTTCAGGCGAAAAAAATTCAGCTATAGAAACTATCGCAAAAAATTGTGAACTTAAAGAAGTACACCAAAGAATCTGGACAAAGATAGACACTCTAAAAGAAATAATAGATAAATACAACTTATCTCAGGAAGAATACTTATATATCGGTGATGATGTTAATGATATAGAATGTTTAAATTATGCAAAATACAAAATTACAGTACCAAATGCCGTAAAAAAAGTTAAAGATGTTGAAAATATTATGATAACAAAAGAATACGGCGGTAACGGTGCATTCAGGGAGGTTGCGGATTGTTTGACAAATTAAAAAAGATATACCAAAACATTAAAAATATTAATAAATCGGTAGAGGATTATCAAAATGAATCAGTAATTCAGTCTTTACCGACAGTTGCATATGTAAATAAAGCTAAAAAACTAATTGAAAGAAAAAAATATGATGAAGCTAAAAAGATACTGATGTCTGCAACAGATATTTCAGGTAAAGATTCTCTTGTTTACAAGTATCTTGGTAAAATTGCTGAAATACAAAAGAATTTTAAAGAAGCTTCGGGCTATTATGAAAGATCTGCACTTTTAAACGGTGACGATAGAGAAATATGGCTCAGATTGGGTATGAGTTATTTATATTCTGATGTGCTTGAAAATGCCATAAATTGTTTTGAAAAAGCTGATAAACTAAGTCCTAATAATACGGATGTATTTACAGGCTGGGGTATGGCTTATATGAAACAAAAAAAATATGCACAAGCCAGAGATAAATTTAATACAGCATCAAAAATCAGCAAGTATAATTTTACGGCTATATTGCTTTCAGCCGTAATGGAAATGCGTTTGAAAGAATATTCAATTGCTGATGAAAAACTGACATTTCTTGTTAAAGTTGCACCTAATGAGGGAAGTTTATATGAGTATTCGCATTTAAAACTTATACAAGGAAATTTAAAGGAAGCTGAATTATATGCAAAAAGAACTTTAGGAGTAAACAGGTTTATGATGCCTGCATATCTTCTTTTGGGCGAAATATATTCAATACAAAGGGATAAGGAAAAAACTTATCAGGTATTTGAAGAAGCACTTGCTAAAAAACTTGAAAATTCCATTTTGCATTTTGACTGGGGAAAAGCCTGTGTAAGACTGCTTGATTTTGAAAAAGCTCGTGAGCAATTTAATTTGGCACTCGAAAAAGATAACGACAATAATGATGCAAAGATCGGACTTGCATTGCTTGATGCCTATAATAATGATTTTTCAAAATTACATGAATTAAAAGAAAAAAACGAACAGAATGTTTATATTCAGGAAGCCTGCGGTCTTGAACAAATGAGTATCGGAAATGATAAAGAGGCTCTTGAATATTTTACAAAAGCACTGAAAACGGATTCACATCAATCGTATTTGCATTATGACCTTGCTCTTATTCATATGAAACTGAAAAATAATTATAAGGTTAGGGAATGTTTTGATAAATTTGTCAGTGAAAATCCAAAATATATAAAAGGTTACGTTGATTATTCAAAATGGTTGATAGAGATGGCTGATTATGAAGAAGCTAAAAGAAAACTTACAAAAGCACAGGGGTTAGAGCCTGACAATACTGAAATCTTAAATTTATTATTTTATGCTCATTATACTCTTGTCAAGAAAAACATTTGTGAATATAATATAAAGGTAGCAATTTCAATTGCTCAACAAGCAATAGACTTGGGTAATTTTGAATACACCCCGCAAAAGCAAGAGCTTGAGGAAATGTTAAATAATCTACAATTGATGAGTTAGTAGTAAAGTGAAAGACATTATTGTTCAAAAATTCGGCGGAACTTCGGTTGCCGACATAGAAAAAATAAACCACGTTGCCGATGTGATAATAAAAGAAAAAGAAAACGGGCATGATGTGGTAGTTGTTGTTTCAGCAATGGGACATACTACAGATCATCTGGTAAAGCTTGCAAAGTCCATTAATGCAAATCCGTCAGAACGTGAGTTGGATATGCTTTTATCTACGGGTGAATGTGTATCAATGTCATTACTTACTATGGCAATTCAGGCTAAAGGCTATAAAGCAATCAGTTACAATGCTGCACAAATCGGAATTATAACAGAAAATGTTCATACAAAAGCAAGAATTATTGATATTAAAACAGACAAATTAAGAAAAAGTCTTGATGAAGGCAATATTATAGTTATTGCAGGTTTTCAGGGCGTTACAACAGAAGGTGAAATTACAACTTTGGGCCGGGGCGGTTCAGACACTTCCGCTGTTGCAATAGCATCGGCGCTTGATGCTCAAAGGTGTGATATTTATACAGATGTAGAAGGGGTTTATACGACTGACCCCCGAATAGTTCCGAATGCGTCAAGGCTTGAACAAATTTCTTATGAAGAAATGCTTGAACTTGCCCATGCGGGAGCAAATGTTTTGCACCCAAGAAGTGTTGAAACGGCAAAACAATATAAGATGCCGCTAAGAGTTCGTTCTACATTCAAATATGATAATAAAGGCACGTTAATATTAGGAGTTGAAGATATGGAAATTAATAAACCTGTTGCAGGGGTTGCTGCAGATTTATCACAGGTCAGAATAGTTGTATGCGATATTCCGGATACCCCGGGTGAAGCTGCAACATTATTCGGAGCTCTTGCAAAAGAAAATATTTCTGTTGATATGATTATTCAGTCTTATGCACGCAAAGTTTCAAATACTAATGATATTGCGTTCACTATAAATCAGGAAGATTTGCCAAAAACTCTTGAAATGCTTGAGTTAATAAATAAAGAATTAAAAGCCGGTGATATTAGCTATGATGATAATATCGCAAAGATTTCTATTATCGGTGCAGGCATGATTGACAGACCGGGTATTGCATCCACAATGTTCCAGACGCTTGCTGATAACAATATCAATATCAGAATGATTTCAACATCTGAAATTAAAATCAGCTGTCTGATAAATAAAGAAGATGCCCAAAAAGCTCTGAAAGCATTGCATGATGTTTTCAATTTAGGGTGTGATGAAATCGCAGAGGTTAAAGGTACTTTACCTGATGTTTAATATAAATAATTTATGCTTTTAGGGTTTCTTTTACGGACAACCTCTTTGTATAAATTATTTTGCGGAGCGCTATTACTCATTTTCATGATAAGTTTTAGCGCAAATTTTCTTGGATCTGTTTTCGGGTTATCACAAATATATTCAACCTGATTTGTCGGTTTGTAATCATTTAAGTCGATTGCAAATTTTTTGTTTTCAGGCTCATATTTTCTGAAAATTACGGTCGGTTTATCATTTGTATAGCAAATTTCCATTTCGAGTCTTGTTCTTATATCAGCTTTATCAATATTTTTTCTTGCCGTATTAAGTTTGTCAAATTTACCTTTTTCCATCGCATATTTTACGACATCTGATAATGATTCAGTGTTGAGAAATTTTGCCTGAAAATTTACACCATAGTTATAATTATTTACGTTCATTATTATGCTCCTTTGTAATTTTAAAATGCACGTAAAAAATAATTTTGCTATCCGAGTAAAATTAAACCAAACCAGATAAATAAAATTCCCGACATAATACCGACAATTGACAAATGCCAGTTTCCATATTCTTTTGCAAGCGGAAGTAATGTATCAAATGAAATATATGTCATTATACCTGCAACACCAGCCATTAAAATTCCGACAAGTATTTGAGGTAAAAATAATCCAAAAATAAACATTCCCACCAATGCTCCAATCGGTTCCGTAACACCTGATAAAGCAGCATAAAGCATTGCATAGCGTTTTTTACCTGTTGCCTGATATATAGGCAATGCGACTGCAATTCCTTCAGGTATATTATGAATTGCTATTGCTAAAGCTACGGATAATCCCAATGTAACATCTTGAGTGGTCGTAAGGAATGTTGCCATACCTTCAGGAAAATTATGAACACAAATTGCAACTGCAGTCATAATACCTGCGCGTTTTAATTTGTAATGTTTGTAGTGATTATTTTCGTCAGGTACTTCAGGATGCTTGAGTTCATTTGTATCGACATGATCCGGTAAAAAATAATCTATAAGAACTGAAAGAATTAACCCTGCAATAAAACCTCCAAAGACAAGCCACTCAAAAGAGTTAGGGAAATTTACTTTGAGCATAAGTTTTGCCTCAGGTATAATATCCATTAATGATATAAATATCATAACTCCGGCACTAAATCCAAGTCCGAGGGACAAAACTTTAAGATTATCTTTTTTTGAAAAAAAAGCAACACATCCGCCTATTGCAGTTGTTAAACCTGCAAGCATAGTAAAGCTAAAAGCTATTGCTACATTTTCGGGTATGTTCATTGCGCGTAAATCCTTTGAAAAAATTATAACATAAAAGCTTTCATAATGTAACATTTTTGAGAGTTTTATATTTTTTGCTATAATGTAATAAGATAGAGGTATAATATTATGAAAAAAACGCTTATTTCACTATTAGTTTTAATGTTAACAGGTATATCTTGTGTTTTCGCTTCTGAAGTTACCAAGTTTTCAAGAGGCTTCATAAAACATTTCAAAGATTGCGATGTATATGAAGAAACAGTTACTTCAACTTTTGAAGATGAGGAATTCAAATCACAAAGAAAAATTCTCGGTTGGAAAAACGGAGTCTGTCGTTATACTGAAACTATTACCTCTAAATCCGGCGGATACAGATTAAATTGTAATTTCCCTGAAATTCAGGTTGATGAATTGTATGATGCAATGAGAAATCGTTCAAAAACTCCGGAAAGATTTAATTTAGAAATTTTTACTCCCGAAGTTGATCCTAAGACAGGTGAAACTGTTTATGTAACAAAAGGAACCACTCTTATTAAGGGGAATAAAGCATATATCGCCTGGGCGAAATATCAAAATAACCCATATTTTTGCAAAGCTGAAAAGATAAGATAATTTGATTTGTTAAAAATCCATATTCATAAAGTCATCTTCTTTTTTAAAGTTCTTTTTGACTTTGGCAGAGCGGACTTTTTCGATTCTCTTTCTTGATTTCTTTGATAATTTTTTGTAAGCATTATCAAGGGATATTTTGGTAATATCTTTTCCTGTTCTACGATCGAAGAATGTAAGCCAGAAGCTTCTGTTTATATTGTCAACCGTAAAGGATACATCTGCAATAAGTCTGTCGCCGGGTTTAACTTGTTTGAACATAAGCTTTGTACTGCCAAAAATAGAAGGGCTAAATTTTACACCGTAATCGTTAATTAAAGCCATGTCGAATCCCGAAAGTGTTTTATCGGACAAATTTGAAATGAGCAAAGTTAATGTTATAGTATTTGTTTCCCCAAAAGGATCTTTTTCATGTTTTATTTCGTTAATATTAATTGTTAATCCGTCATATAAAATTTCTTCTTTTTTTAAAGCTTCTTCTTTATACACCGGAAGATCCACAGAAGTATTAATTTTGACTTTTATCTGGTCGCCAGGAGCAATCATAACTTCATTACCCTTACGAATCAACGCCGCTCCAAGACCTATTGCACCACCGACTGCCGCACCTCCGGCAATTGTATATCCGTGAGATGCGATTGCCGCTTCTAACCCAAACCATTGCAATGCGGCTAAACCGCCGAGTGCACCGCCAACAGCCGTATAACCCACATCCTGAGCAATAATTTTGCCTGCTTCTGCCACAGGATGTAATTTTGTTGTCATTTTACCTTCGATTGGTATTTCTCTGCCGTCAGGAGTTACAAGATAGTCAAAAGTCAGCGTCAAAGATGCAGCACGCCCTAAACGTTTTGCTGCAGTAGTATTTACAAGTGTTCCGTGCGCAATAGTCCCTTTAGGGATTATTATACCTTTGTTTCCGTAAACATCGCCTGTAACTTCCGCAAAAAACTCATCTCCTTCCATTGAAACCGATGAATCAAGAACTTGTGAAACGGTCATATGTATTATGTCTTTACGGTTCAGCGTTTCAACTTTACCTGTAAACAGTTCACTTTCCTGAGGAGTATATTTATCAGTTTCCGTAACAGAGCCCTTTAACGGTTCCATTGCAAAAACCATTGAAGTACACAAATATGTTATTACAAAAAATAAAGATAATATCTTTTTCATACTTATATTATACTCCATAAGTACAACACAGGGCAATTTTTAATCTTGTTGATTCTCTACTTCTTTTGCAAGTTCTTCAATAAAACTGTTAATTTGGGCAGGTTCAAAACAAGAACATGAATTCCAAATCAAAGTTTGCGCCGGCTCTGATAGCAGAGGACTTGGGTATTCATTATGACATTCGCCTTTTAACATATTTGTTGAGCCGTCAACTTTTGATGTAAATTTTGAACAACAGCTGCAAATCTTTAAGGTTAAACCATAATCCTTCATTTTGGACTTTAATTGCTGAAGTGCATCAATCATTCGGAGCTGTGGTTCGGTGGTATATTTTTTGTTCTTATGGTTTATAAATCTTATTTTGGAAAGTCCTGATTCTGTTGATATAAATTCCAATTTACAAGGTCTTTCTCCGCTTTTGGTAATTACAGGAACTTCGATAACCAATTTATCTACTTCTTTATCTGCACTTGCCCCAATTTTATTTAATACATATCTTATTGGCGGGAAGTTTTTAATAATGTGGCATATTGAATATATCGGATGGAACATCAACAGCAATACTTCTTTTCTGGACATTTTTGCATTTACAAAACTGAGAGCAAATACTGCGCAAAGTAATACCGCTGAAAAGATTACAGTTTTACATTTAATGATGAATACATAGTTAAATGAGAAATTTAACAGTAATAAATATAGAACCAATATCAGCCAAAAATTAGGATTTAAAAGTGAAAACAACTGTTCTGCAAACGCAAGATTGGAAAATCTGAGATTTTTGATATTCTCGCCGATAAGGGCAAATCTTTTACTTAATCTCGGATTTTTGAATAAACAGTCTTCACCGTAAATGTATGACTGAATATTAGGATTATAAACACATTTGTGTCCTATTAGAGTTAATCTCAAGCTAAATTCCAATTCGGAATTTCTGTCATCAAATCCCACTTTTTCAAAATCATCGAGAACTTCTTTCCTTACAATAAACAACCCTGAATCAACGGTGGTAGCCAGTCCGCAAAGTGTTCTTGCACGTTTGATAAAGTTTGCGGTGTATTTTTTATATACGGCTTTAATTTTATCAATAATATCAAGGTTTGTACGATTAATATTTACTTCTCCGGTAACTGCATCATTTTTATTTACTGCCGCATTTGCTAAAGTTAAGAAATTAGATTCAATTCTTCTGTTGCCATCAATAAATATGTATGCATCAATTTCTTCATCTTTTTTCAATTCTTCCAACAGCATTGATACAGCTTGTGTTTTGCCAAGAGTACCTACATCCTGAATATTTAAAACATGAACAAATCTGTCATTTTCAAACATAAATTCAGAACCGTCATTGCAATTATCAAGAATGGCATAAACTCTGAAACTTGCCAGCTGATAATCCTGCATTTTTAATTCGTTTACAAGTTCTTCAAGTCCTGCTTTGTTGTTATGGCAATAAATTATGACTGCAAGATTATTTTTAACTTCATCAAACATTGAATAGCGTTTTTCAATATCAAAAGGTTTATCCTTGAGATTTCTGAGTGCTAAAACCGCTAAATACAAAGTATAAATTGCTAAATATATGTAAATTACTAACATGAAATATTGCATAACAATCCTCGTACAATATAATTCTATAAAAAAAATAGAAAAATTCAAATATTACAATATCTAACTAAATGCTAACCTCTATTGCCCCTTGTCTGAATATTCGCAGTTCATCATTCATAACTCCGACAACCGTTGATTCTAAACCCTTTGCGCAGTATCCGTAATCTTCAATAATCATATCTGCAAGTCCGCTCATATTATCTAGTGCCTGCTCATAAGTTTTTGCAGACGGCTGATGTGAAAGATTTGCACTTGTTGTCGCAAGAACATGATTAGGTATAACCGAACATATTTGAGCAAATACTTCATTGTCAGGAACTCTTATTCCGACTGTTTCCATTCCTGAAGTTATATAGTCAGGAGTCAGGTCGCTTTTATAAGTTACAACCGTCAAAGCCCCAGGGAAATATTTTTTAATAAGTTTTTGACCGATTTTTGGAACAGGCTTTACGTAAGGAAGCAGACTATACACCTCATTTGACATTAAAATCAATGGTTTTTGAGCTTCTCTTTTTTTTATATCATATATTTTTTTTACAGCTTCTTTATTATCAGGTAAACAACCTAATCCCCAAACAGTATCGGTTACATAGGCAATTACTCCGCCGTTTGTTAAACAATCAATGATTTTTTCTTTATTATCCAGCATAATATTTATGTTATCATAAATATTGTTTCTTAAATAAAGAGTTTCGCAAAAAATTTTTTTTGCTTTTTATTATAAACAGGAGATGATTAAATAAATGCAAATAAATAATATCCAAAATTATAATCCCAAATTTACAGCATTAAGATTAAAAAAGGGTGCTAACAGGTATTTGTCAACTATGCCGTCTTATGCCCTTTCATTTGTTGATAAAGTTGGTCAAGATATTAAAGATACGAAATTTTATAATGTTGAAATAGATAATGATGTATATATTCGCCATATCGGAGGCGAAAGATACGGTTATCCGCATACTATCCAACATTCAAATAATATTTTATTTTTACGGGCAAGAGGCGGAGCTTTTCCTGTTTCAAAAAAAATCAGCTTTGACACATATAAAGAGGCTAAAAATGCATATGATGATATTATGAAATCTGAAACTCCTCTTGTGAAAGCCGCTAAAATAACAAAATATCTTGATAATCAGGAAATAAAAGAAACACAAAATCCTGTTGAACAAATTCTGCCTGATGATTCGCATGAACTGATAGTCGAAAAACTTTTGAAAAAATACGGAGTATAATTTCCATCCTTGTCTTAATTATTTGAATATTAACATTTGTAAATATTTTCTGTTTTTTGAAATTTAACAGAATGGAAATACTTATATTATATAGAGAAGTATGTGCAAATATAATGAGGTATGAAAATGAGCGATTTTTATTCAGTAAAAAAAGGTGACAACCTGACAAAAATAGCAAAGCAGTACAACACAACCGTTAAAGAGCTTTTGAAATTAAATCCTAATCTTAAAAAAGGCGGGAATTTGATTTTTGTTGGAGATAAGATTAATTTGCCTGCAAAAAGTATTGATGATATTGATATGAATATACCCGGATTAAGCCTTGAAAAGCATAAAAAAGAGTTATCTCAGGATAAACCTGTCGAAGAAAAACAAATTGCAAAAGCTAAAAAACCGGCACCGGTCCAACCGAAGCAGCCGGCACCTGCAATCATAACTCCAAAGATGCCGGAGCCTAAAAACCTGCAGCAAGGTGAATATGCCTCAGTAAAAGACAGTTTATCCCAAAAAGTAAATAAAAATTTTGATGTACGAACTCCGTTTTTGGGTTCTGCAGAAGACCTTGAAGTAATTTTGAAAAACACTCCGCTAAGGGGACAGGGAAAAAATTTCCTTGCGGCTCAAGAAAAATATGGTGTTAATGCCTTATTTATGGTTGCCATATCAAGAACAGAATCTTCATTTGGCAAACATATAAGTTTTGGTGGCAGATACGGTAAAGGAAACTTTGTCGGGCTGAAGGTTCCTAATATCAGAACCTTTGAAGAATGTATCGATAAACTCGGTGATACTATTGCGAACGGCAAATATTATTACCGACAAAACAAAACTACAATAGGTCAAATTGCACCAACATATTGTGATTATCGTTGGGGTGATGATACAACTAAATATATGGATATTGCAAGACGCGACATCTTAAACACAAACTATAACGGTTAATTTTTACAGATAGCACTTTCTTTCCTGACCTTCTACTCCTGCATATAATTCAACGAATTTTTTTGCAGGACTGACGTCAATTTTGGAAAGTAAAACTTCTTCTATCTGGAAAAATCCTACTTCAGAAGTCATTTCAATATCTATTTTTATCGGTTTTCTTTCTCCGTGATGAATGCCGATCCATTTAATTGCATTAGCACTGTATTTATGTATATCGCCTACTTTTGGCGTTGTATTCAGGGCAAGAGGAATTCTTGCTCTGCCTTTTGTCATATCACAACCGTCAGCAATTAATATGATGCCCGCTTCAATAGAGTGAATTCTGTGTGCAGACATATGACCAATAATAGCTTCTGTTGTCATAGCTTTAATTATGACACGTTTGTGTAAATTGTCGGGGAACATATGCATCAAAGTTCTGTCAATTATAGGTTGCGCAAGCAATCCGGAAAGTTCTTCATGATTTTGCCTGCCTATAGACATCCCCAAATCATGCATCAAACCTGCCATAATAACAGCACACATACTATCTTCAAATGTTCCTATTTCTTCTTCTTCAAGTGAAGTTTTTATACCAAAATCATGCAAAATATTTAACATTTTAATTGCATTACCGACAACCTGACGCATATGCACAGGTCCGTGGTCATTATAACCTAATCTGCGAATGGAAACATTGTTGGCATATTCCTGAATTTCCTGTAACTCCGCATCACTAAACAAATAATTTACCAATTCCAAACAAACAGGATTATTTTTTAATCTGTTCTGAATTTTACTTTCTGTTGTTAACTCTTTTGCTGATTTCATAATTAAGTCCTCTTATATATATTTTAACCTATAAAGCGTAAAAAGTTAAGGGGGTAATAAAAAAGACCCGCTAAAATGCGAGCCTTTTTTGTTTATTATTTTGAATTTATTATTTTTCATCCAAAGCTGCAACGCCCGGAAGAACTTTACCTTCAATAAATTCTAATGAAGCACCGCCACCTGTTGAAACGTGAGTGAAGTCTTCTGCTTTAAAGAATTTCTTAGCTGCAGAAACACTATCGCCGCCACCAATAACAGAAGTTGCACCATTCTTAGTTGCTTCAACAACCGCAGCTAATACAGCTTTTGTACCTTCTGCAAACTTAGGATTTTCAAATGCTCCTACAGGGCCGTTCATAAGAATTGTTTTTGATGATTTGATTACTTCAGCAAAAGCTTTTCTTGATTCTTCACCTGCATCAACACCTTCAAATCCGTCAGGAATTTCGTTAATCTTAACAAATTTGTTTGTGCCGTTTCCTGAAAAATCGTCAGTAACCAAAACATCAGTAGCCATAACAAGTTTTACACCTTTTTCCTGTGCTTTCTTTTCGATAGCTTTAGCTGTTTCGATTTGGTCGTCTTCACAAATTGAGTTACCGATTTTGCCACCGTTTGCCTTAACGAATGTATAAGCCATGCCGCCGCCGATAATCATATTATCAACTTTGTCTAACAAGTTTTCCAAAACACCGATTTTAGAAGAAACTTTAGCTCCGCCTACAATTGCTGTGAATGGTCTTGTCGGATTATCTAATGCTTGAGATAAGCATCTGATTTCTTTTTCCATTAATAAACCTGAAACTGCAGGTTTTACAACTTTAGCTAATTTTGCGGTTGAGGTATGATTTCTGTGTGCAGCACCGAAGGCATCATTTACATAAAAATCTCCAAGTTTAGCAATTTCATTTGCAAAAGTCATATCATCATCTTTAGCTTCTTCAGCTTTGTAGAAACGAATATTTTCCAATAAAGCAATTTGTCCGTCTGCTAATTTTTCAACATAAGGTGCAGCTTCTTCAACAGATGGAATAAATACGATTTCTTGTCCAAAAACTTTGCTCATATATTTAGCAACAGGTTCAAGAGAAAATTCCATATTTCTTTCTCCCTTTGGGCGTCCCAAGTGAGCCATAAGAATAACTTTTGCGCCCTTTTCAGTTAAAAATTTAACCGTAGGAACAATAGCCTGAATTCTTGTATCATCTGTAACATTTTTGTTTTCATCAAGAGGTACATTAACATCTACACGAACTAATGCTCTTTTTCCTTTGATGTCACCTAAATCCATAATTGATTTTTTCATATATTTCTCTCCTTTAAAATACCACGCATGTATATGTTACTAAAAACAAAATCTATAAACAACATGATATTTAAACCCACTTTCCTTTGGGAAAGATGAGGGGTAAGGGTTGTTTTTTATTATCCCTCTCCTGGGGAGAGGGCTGGAGAGAGGGTTTATTTTTATTCTCCCTCTCCAAGGGAGAGGGTTGGGGGTGAGGGTTGATAAATTTAATGTTATAATAATCACATGAACGAAAAGAACATCCTCGCAAGGAATTTAAGAAAAAATCAAACTCCACAAGAAGCAAAAATGTGGAGCATATTAAGAAATTATCAAATTGATGGTCTTAAATTTAAAAGACAATACCCAATAGGAGATTACATTGTAGATTTTGTATGTAAGGATATTAAATTAGTAATAGAAATTGACGGAAGCCAACACAATGAATCACCAAATATAGAATATGATGAAAAAAGAACAAAATATCTTAATTCAAAAAGTTATACCGTATTAAGATTTTGGAATAATGATATAGATAAAAATATTGATGGGGTATATGAAAAAATATTAGAAACGATAAAAGATATACAACCCTCACCCTAACCCTCTCCCCTGGAGAGGGAATATTACAACACATCTTTCATCATATCGTTAAGAGCAAGTTTTGCTGTACGGATAGCTGTTGATAAGGAAGTTCCGCCCCCTCCGAAAACATATTCTTCACTTGGAACAAAAACTCCGTTTTTTACACATACCACACCTCTTAAAAATTCTAATTTATCATATACACTATCTATTAAATCAAATTTATGTCTATATTCATTATCATATATCTCTGTTGTTAATTTGCCTTCTTTTCTTAGAGTAAAACATCTATCGCGTAAAACTTTTTTATAATTAAGTAATTCTTTTATTTGCATATCATAGTCTTTTGGGGTTCTCCCTAGTAAAGAGTTATTTCTTAATTTAAAATCTGTACCATAAATACCTGTTATATTTACATTACCTTTATCATCTATTTTTGCATCAAAAACGGATTCTTCGTAATGTTGGGTTTGTATTGAATTTCTTGAGGATGAGTAAGGAGCAATTCTCCCATTTTTTAGTCCCCCTACTCCTTCCGCTCCTGTATTTAATAATTGAACGGATTGATATTCTTTTCCTGAATTACCGGCAGCAACTAAAATTCTTATTCCTCTTTTTCTAAGTTCTGAAACAAAATCTTTAAAACTTGTAAGTTGCTGCAAGGTGCTTAGCCCATCCAGTGATTTCCCCATTTTGTGGTCAATACCTCTTGACATTGAAACATAACGAGGATTTATTTTCCCACTATCAATATCTTTTATTATTTCTTTATATATTTCAATACCACGTTTATCAGCATTATATACCCCATCAGAGCAAGGCGTACTTACATCATACAATGTGACTTTTTCAAATGGATTAGTTCTTTTTGCTCCCATTTGCATATAATCAGAATGTGAAATTGGTTTATATTCCGGAATATAATATTTTTTTGCAAATACTGGGTCATAACTACCATCAATCATGATATGTTCTAATGGCTGAATCTTAGCATCCTTTATAAATGCACCTTCGTCATCGAGAATTCTAATAATTACTTTACCATCTTTGGTTTCGCCTTGTTTTAACAGGTTATATACTTTTCCATCTTTGGGATTTGTCCATTCAACACGAGAATAACTGTCCTCAAGTGTTTCAGAAGTCAGTCGCTTTAAATCCTGCGGTGTTGCTTTGGGATATGTTCTTTCAACCCCTTGGGCTTTTGCCTGACGAATAGCAATTTTATTCATTCTGCGCGCTTCTTGCATTTCTTGGCTACAAAATCTTGGCAGGGCAAATGTTTTACCGCTTGGAGGGTAAGTTGCTGTCGGATTTATACCATGAAATATTGTTGGCTTTGTTTCTAAAATTCTTCTTTTACCGCAAGCCTTGACATAGCTTGCAGTATCTGAAATCAAACTTTTGCCCAATCTGATTGCTAAATCGTATTTCCCCATAGAAAATTTTATCCCCTGTAATTATATAAAGTATTTTCAAAAAAATAAATTGTCATATTTTTTGTTTTTGTAAATTTTTGTTTATGATATTATTTTCAGTATCAGATTAGGAAAGGATAATATGCCTGTAAAAACAGATATACAAACGATTAGCGGGGCAAAAGCCATTATCGAAACCCTCAAAAAAAATTCCGTTGATACTATCTTTGGGTATCCGGGCGGAGTTGTTTTGGATTTGTATGATGAATTATATAAACAGTCTGATATAAAACATATACTTGTCCGTCATGAACAATATGCCGTTCACGCAGCAGAAGGATATGCACGAGAAAGCGGCAAGTGCGGAGTTGTTCTTGTTACATCAGGTCCTGGTTCAACCAATACAATTACAGGTATTGCTAACGCATATTCTGACGGGTATCCGCTTATTATCCTTGCGGGACAAATATCAAAAAAAGATTCCGGCAAAAATGCCTATCAGGAAATCAATTTATGTGAAGTTACAAAAACCTGTACTAAGGCTGCTTTTAGAATAGAACACGCATCGCAAATTCAGGATATTATTAATAACGCTTTCAAAATTGCAGCAGAAGATAAAAAAGGTCCTGTTGTTATTGAATTGGTAAAAGATATTTTTACTGAATATACAGAGCCGGGTGTAAATGAATTCCAGGAATCCGATTATATTGAAATAAACAAATATAATCAAACGGATATTCAAAGAATATACAGCAGAATTCTGAATTCTGACAGACCTGTAATTGTAGCAGGCGGAGGAGTTAATCGTGCTGATGCTCAGGATGAATTTGAAAAATTTGCACTAAGATATGATATTCCTGTTGTTAATTCAATGATGGGTGCAGGTGCTTATAACAAAAACTATAAAAACTATTTCGGAATGATTGGTGTTAATGGTGATAAAAGTGCCAACGAAATTTTAAATCAGTCAGATTTAATAATTTCATTCGGCTGCAGATTTAATGACCGTATTACATGCATGTTTGATACCGGCGAAATATTTTCAAAATTAATTCAAATAAATACAAATAAAGAACATTATTCTCAAGATTTTATCCAAGGGGATATAAACAGTATTTTGTCAGATTTAAACAATATTCCAAACAGCAATTTCAGTTTTTCTAAATGGTGTAATAAGGCTCAGGAATTGCGTAATTTGAATAATACGAATATAAAAATATCGAATATGATGCATGGATTTGAAGTATTACAAAAAGTTAATGAATTTACGAAAAGTAAAAATGTAATATTTACAAGTGATGTAGGTCAGCATCAGGTTATGGCCGTAAAAAATCTGACTTTAACTCCAAACCGAAGAATATTCGTATCAGGCGGGTATGGAACTATGGGATTTGGCTTGCCTGCTGCAATCGGAGTGGCAATAGCAAATCCTGATGCTTGTGTAGTTTGCATTACAGGTGATGGCTCGATTCAAATGAGTTTAAGTGAACTTGCACTTTGCAGAGATTTGGGGTTAAATATAAAAGTTGTCATTTTAGATAACGGATATTTAGGCATGGTTCGTCAGTTACAAGAAAAGAACTGTGCGGGGAGATATTCACAAACAAAGTTATCCGCTCCTGATTTTGTAAAAATCGGACAAAGTTACGGACTGGATGCGTTGAGAGTAAATTCACCAAACGAAGTTGATAAAGCTTTAGAGTGTGCGTTCTCAAAAAACAATACATTTATCCTTGATTTTGTAATTGAATCTTTGGAGATTGTATAAATAGTTATTACCCTTGGAATTAGGAACAATCAATTAAATGAGTATTGAAAAAATAAATAAAGTAAAAGAGTTCTACTCTTTAAGAAGTATAAAAAGACAAAACAGAAATAAAAAGCCTACCCCATTTTTTACAAATATTATGCAAAAGCTGGATAAAACCAAAGTTTCGGCATAATGTTTTATGAAGAAATTTATGAAGAATTGTAAAATTTTTAAAAAATTACTAATGTTATAGCAATTTTTTTCTTTACCGTTTTTATAAATTTATGTTGACATGTATTACGATGTATAAGTTAACGAAAAGTAACATATTATAAACATTTAAATATGGTCTTGATAAAATAAAAACAACAGATTTATAAAGATTAGGAAAGGATAGAAATTATGAAGAATCGCCGCTCAACACGTGTATTATCAATTTTGATAACTGCATTATTTACAGCGCAACAGGCAATGTTTTTATCAGCCGGAGCAACAAACATTACCGGTGTTGCAAATACTCCGGGAGGAACAGGAGCAACATATAACATTAACCCTACATCAATTATAAAAAATACTGATATCGGTTACAGAAAGTATGAAAACTTTAATTTAAGTCAGGGTGATATTGCAAATTTGATGTATCAATACGGTACAAAAGATATTAACTCATTTGTCAATTTGGTTGATAACAGAATCAACATTGATGGTATTGTAAACACAATGAGAGGAAATAATTTCTATAACGGAAGAGCTATTTTCGTTTCTCCAAATGGTATGGTTGTTGGAGCTTCAGGCGTACTTAATGTTGGTTCATTAGGTGTTTATACCCCTAATGTCGATACATACAATCAGATAAAAAATAATCCGTCAGCAAATCTGTCAGCATTGAAAGATTTGAATAACAACAAAGACGGTTATGTAACAATCAATGGTAAAGTTCTTGCAGCTCAAGATATTGATATAGTTTCGGGAAGAATTGATGTCCCGGGACAAATGCTTGCAGGTACAGGTAACAATATTGTAATAAACGGCAGACAAAAAGCTGAAGAAGTATTTAACAACATTGTAAATACATCAAATATCACAAAGGCAAACAGCTTAACTAATAAAAATGGTGTAATTACTTTATCATCAGGCATTGGAACAGATATTTCAGGCCTTGTAGCAAATTATGGTAAAGGTTCAACAGAAATTAATAACATTGGTCATCAGGGTATCAATATTTCAGGCGAAGTTGCAAATCATAACGGCGATATGAAGATTACCAACTCCAATAATGATATTTACCTTGCTTCAACAGGTCGTCTTAAAAATTCTAACGGCACAATGAAGCTTGTAAATACAGGAAATGGTATCTATATTGTTGACGGTAGCAAGATTGTTAATGACAACAAATTATCTATGTATAATTCAGGACCTGAAGGTATCCATATGGCAGGTTCTATTGAGAATAAAGGCGATGCTGAAATTTATAACACAAATAACATATTATCAGTTAGTGGTGATATTAAAAACGAAGGTAATTTAACCTTAACAAATGACGGCACCCAATTGAATGTTACCGGCAACATTGATAACACTAAAGGACTATTGAAGATGGTAAACAACGGTAAAGAAGGTTTACACCTTGTTTCAACCAGCAAAATCAATTCTGAAGGTATTGAATTATACAATAGCGGTCATGACGGTTTAGATATGCACGGTGTTATAAATAACAACGGTGATGCTTATGTTCGCAACACCAAAACTGCAAACGGAGATTACGGTTTAGGTGTTTACGGCGAATTCAACAATAAAAACGGCAATGTTGTAATGTTGAATGACGGTGCTAAAGGTTTAAATGTTTACGGAAAACTTAATAATACAAACGGAAAAACCGAATTATTAAACTACGGCAAAGGCGGTCTTAACGTATCAAACAACGGCTCAATCAAAACTGAAGGTCTTAAAATGTATAACGAAGGCGAAGTTGGTTTGAATGTTTGGGGTACCGTTGAAAACAAAGGTGATGGCGAATATACAAATATTGCAGGTTCACTTGATGTTAAAGAACCGGGTAAAATGTATAACAAGGGCGGCAATGCAAAATATTATAATAAAGGTGTAAACGGACTTGTTATATCAGGTGTTGTTGAAAATGAAGGAACTACAACAGCTCTTAATGATAACGGATATATGAGTGTTGGCGGAACTTTCTCTAACAATGGTAATTCAACTTTTGAAAATAATGGCAAACAATTAAATATTTCAGGCAAAGTAAACAATACCAACGGCTTATTAACAATGACTAACAATAGTGATGAAGGTTTCTATGAAGTGTCAACCGGTCAAATAAATGCTGACAGAGCTCAGTTAATAAATAACGGTAAAAACGGAATGGACATCAACGGCCTTGTTAAAGTCGCAAACGATGCAAATATTTTAAACAACGAAAAATCAGTAAGAGGTCTGAATGTTAACGGAAGAATTGAACAGGGAACTGCAAATTCAGCTGCTAACAACGGATATCTAAATATTAACAATAAAGGTAAAGAAGGACTTAATGTCAGAGGAACAATTAATGCTAAAGATGAAATGTATTTAACAAATACCGGAGTTGATGGCACTTATATTGATTCTAAAGCAAGAATTTCCGGCGATAAAAATATTATGATGAACGATACATCAAAAGGCGGTACAAGAGTACACGGTCTTGTAAATGCTAAAAACAGCATTTATGTAAATGAAAACGGCGGAAATTTTGTAATTGGTGACAAAACCAAAAACGATAATTATATGACTGCAGGTCAGAATATCAAAATGACTGTTAAAGATGGCAGCATACTAAACTATGGTGTAGAAAAAGTTCTTTTAAATGCCGGTAATAATTTAACAATGGATGTAACTGACGGCACAATCGGTTTACCTGTTGGCCAGCTGGCTTGTGAAGGAACAGGCTGTGTAGGTATCGGTCCAAAAGAAGAAGGTGCTCGTGATTTTACAAAATCAGTTAATGCCAATGTTAAAGGTAAAGTTAATGCAAAAACAACAGATGTTGCTGCAAAAGAAAAAGATTTAGTAATAAACTATGCGGCTATCGATTCTGATATGAATATTGATACTATCAAAGCTGACGGCAGAGTTATTTTGACAGTTGACGATGATTACGGTATCGATAACGAAGGAACTCGTTACAACATGGTTAACGCAAATACTGACCCGGCAAAAACCAATGTAGAAGGTTGGGGAATCTCAATGATTTCAAACGGCAGTATCGGCAGAAAATTAACTGACGCAAACGGAAATGAAATAATTGAACCTGTAACCTTTATTCAGACAAAAGCTGATGAAGGCTACGGAATGGATGCATTAGCAAATGAAAATATCTATTTATATGAAAACAGCTTCAATGATGCAAACTATGGCAGAAATAAAGAAATTAAAACAAACAAAGTTTGCACAATGATTGCAAGAGAAGGCGATTTAGATGTTGAATTTGCCGGAAATACAAAAATTGAAAATATAACTGCTGAAGGAGATTTGTCAGTAGTAACAAGAGGTAAGAATATTGAAATCGCAAACCTCGGTCATATCACTGATGAGGCTGTTATTCCTGAAGATTACTTCGGACCGCGTGACTACGGTCAGTTAGATGGCGGTTATATGGAACCTGATTACAGAGATGAAGCACTCCCTGACACTGCTGCAGTTAAAGCTCTTGATATTAACCACAATATCAGACCAACAGAAGAATTAGTAGATGGCGGTCACGAAGCTTGGGCAGGTTCAAGTGCAAGAGTTACAAATGCAGTATTAGACCAAGGCAAACTTGATGTAACAGCTGACAATGTATATGCAAACGGTATTCAGGCTCACTTCGGTCGTGAAGGATACAGCAAAGCAGCTGATCCTACAACAAATAAAGTTATCGGTTCAGATGGTATTCCTACAGGACACGCAGTAAGACCTGGTGATGTTACTCAAACAGGCAGAAATGAATTAGAAAGAAATTACTACTATCATCCGGGTAGTGGCGATGGAATCTTTGATGGTGTTCCTTCTCACGTTGACCCTGATAATGGTGTAATTGATGCAACTCCGCTTGCATTAGAAGATCCGGCAAGAAATTCTGATGCCGCAAGAATTACTGATGACGGCAGAATAGCATATATTAAACAAAAAGATACATATGTAGAAAGTATTGATAAACGTCAATATATGAGATTCAATGTAGCAAACAATACAAACCCTGTAACAATGGAAAAAAGTGCTAATATCGACAGATTGTTAGACGTATCAAGAGGTGGTATTGCTGTAAGACATAACAATACATTAAAAACAGGTGATGTAATACCGGTACACTTAACATACGGTGATCTTGACATTCAGGCAAAAGCTAAAGTTGTTTCTGCAAATTCAAGCAGAGCAGGGGCAGAATTTATTGACCTTGATCAAGGTATTTCAAATCAATTATTATATTTGAATATGCTTCTTGAAAGAAATGCAAATCAGTTGGCTGTTGCCAGATAATCAAATAAAATAAACAATAAAAAACTCTGCAATAATTTGCAGAGTTTTTTTTATTTGGTTTATTCAAAATCAAGTAATATTCCTGAAGATTTTTTTATTAAATCAAAAGACCATTTTGCAATAATCAAACCGCCTGTGATACCTATAATTGAATCAAGTTTAACCCAGCCGAAATATTTTGCAAGTAACAATGCAATTATTGCAAGAACAGAGGTCATTGCATCCGCAAGAATATGTAAATATGCCGCTTTGAAGTTTAAATTTTCATGAGATTCATGATGTTCGTGGCAATCGTGATGAGAACATTCACAACAGGTATTACTGCTGTGAAAATGCAGGTGACTGTTTCCTCCCATAATAAAGATGCAAACTATGTTCACCAATAATCCTAAAACAGCGACAGTAATAGCTTCAAAAAAGGTTATTGACAAAGGATTAATAAATCTGTCAATTGATTCCCATATTATTCCTAAAGATGTCAGCCCTAAAAAAATAGCACTTGTATATCCTCCCAGAGCATTTAACTTTTTTGTTTTATCTTCGTATTTCAATGCAATTATACATACAAATAAAGTTACCAAAAATGCTACGGCATGCGTTCCCATATGAAAGCCGTCTGCAGTTAAAGCCATTGAATTGGTCATTATTCCGTAATATATTTCCACGGCCATCATAAGAACAGTTACAACAATTACCGCGATAGTTCTTTTTCTAAGAATCTTATTATCCATAATTAAACTCCGTCAAGAATAATAGTTGGCTTAGGTATAGAATTTTGAAAATCCGGCATAAGATTCATTTCCTGACAGGTTTTTATATCCTCTTTTGCCTTTGTTTTATCTCCTAATTTTTTATATACCTGTGCTCTTTCATAATATAATCTGCTTGCGAATAAATATATTCTGTCTACTTCTGAGGCTTCAATTAAATTGTTATAAATTTCTAATGACTCCTGATACCGTCCTATATTGTATAAAAACTGTGCTTTATCCCATAAAAAAGAATTTTTTTCCGGTAAATTTTTATCTATTTCTTTGTCAAATTCTTCTATAGCCTTATCATAATCTTTTAAATAATATCTTATATAAATTTTATTATCAAAATTCATTGATTTAAAATCATCATCTTCAAGATTATAGGCCTTGTCATAATCTTCTATTGCACCTTTATAATCTTTTGCGAAAAATCGTGCATAACCTCTTATATTATAGCATTTAGGATTCATAGGCATGATTTTTGCCCACACAGAAGTTACTCTGATTGCATCTTCGTATTTTTTATTGGAAATCAAATTTAAAGATGTTTCATAAGGGGAACCGAAAAACAAATAAACTTTTGAAAAATACCCGACAAGAACAACTATGACAAGCAGGGCTATTTTGACTAATTCTAATTTAAAATCTTTATATGACTGGCTTTCAATAAAATTAGAAGACGGGAAATGTGTTTTTTCAAATTCTCCAAAATTTTTCAGCAAGTAAGTTTCAAATATTTTTGAACTTCCATATAAAATTAAATATGTAACACCAATCATTACAATGAAAAATATAATTTTTGGAATTATTCCGATAAAATGTTCATAATGATTAAATAACAAACCATATATTGAAACAAAATAAAATAATAGAATTACAAGGGCTGACAATCTTTTAAATCTCTTACTTACTTTTCTTAAGGTTTCAATTTCTTCATCAGAAAACAACCTGTTAAATTTGTATCCGTTGAATGTGTTATTTACGGATTTAATAACAGTTTCATTATTTTCTGTAATACTGTAAAAGTTCACCGGTGAATGCTTATACAGCCATTTTAAAACATTGAAGCCAGCCATTTATTTTATTTGTATATCCCCTCTATGATTTGTATTATATTAAATCATTTGTATAAAATCAATAATTTCTTTTAAAGAATATATATTTTTTTGTATGTAAAAGTTCTTTTTAGATTTTTTCTTTACATAATCAAGATTATTACCGTCCAAAAAGTCCTGAGAATAAGGTCTTAGCATTACAGAAGGAATAATAACAGTATCACAAATTTCATCTTTTACCGTACGAATTAAATCATCAGAAGTTATTAATCCCGCAACAGTAATATCTTCCCCCCAATATAGCGATTTAACAGGGCAAATCTTAACATCAAGATTTTTGATTTTTGATAATTTTTCTGCAACCTTATCCAGCATATCTTTTGCTGCATAAGAACAGGCAAATATAATTTTATAAGGTTTTGAAACGAATTTAGGCAGTTTTAATTTTTTAAAATCATCATAAGTTAATCTTAATGCCCCGACACCATCATCAAGCTGCGAAAAGTTCCCGTAATATTTAGCAGGAGGTATAGGCTCACCTGCCAAAAGGAAAAATTCATCAGAACAGCACACCCTTTTATATTTTGATGCAATTTTTATGGTTTCCTGTGCAACTTTTTTATCAACACGCTTCAATTTTTCTGCTCGGAACTGAGTAATTCCGACAGGTACAATTGCAACAGAGAGTACTGTATTTTTTAATTCCGCAAGATCATTTAATGTTCGTTCTAATTCTTTACCGTCATTTAACCCGGGACACAATACAATCTGCGCATGAAACGGTATTTTGTTTTTGCGAAACCACTTTAAATTTTCCAATGATTTTCCGGCATTCGGATTTCTTAGCATTTTCACACGCAATTCCGGATTAGTGGTATGCACAGAAATGTAAAACGGTCCGAGATGCATTCTTTTTATTCTGTCTTTGTCTTTTTCCGTAAGATTTGTAAGGGTTATATAAGTTCCCTGTAAATATGAGAGTCTGTAATCATCATCTTTAATATATAGTGTATCTCTTAATCCTTTAGGCTGCTGATCCACAAAACAAAAGACGCAATGATTCAAGCAAGGCTTTATTTTGTCAAATACTGCACTCTCAAAAACTATGCCCAAATCATCATCATAGTCTTTCGGAACTTCCCATTCTTCAATTTCGCCATTCTTTTTTTGAACTTCAAGCGTTATAAGTTCTGATTTAACATAAAAATTGTAATCAATCATATCAGACATATTCTGACCATCGATTGATAATATAATATCCCCTTTTTCGATACCTAATTCTTCTGCCGTAGAATTTTTTAAAACACCGTCAACAACTGCACTCATGCTTTTTCAAACCCTTCAATAAGAGATATTAAATTGTTGTATTCGCAAATAGTATTATCAAGCACTAATTTTTGATAAAAATCGGGTTCGGAATATTCATTATTCGCAAGTTCTTTGGCTTTTGCAACATACAAATATGCTTTGGATTTAATTTCTTCATACATCATTTTTCTGTCATTGGTTCCTAAAAAAGACGAACAGCACAATTTTATTTTTGCATCCGAAATAAATTGAATCGGATTTAAAGACATTTTTGAAACCAGTAATTTCTTGAGTTCCTTTTGCCCCTCATTTGTAACTGAATAAAACACCGACAATTTACCACCTTCAGACATCATCTTTGAAGTTGATAACAACCCCATCGCTTCAAGTTTTGTCAATGCAGGTTTTAAAGCTCCAAAACTGGGATTGGTAAACGGTGCAAACAAATCCTGAATATGCTTTTTTATCGCATACATTGTCAAATCTCTTTTCAATAATACAAACAAAATCATCAAATTTATCATAATTAGAGAATATCATTAATTTTATTTTAAAACAATCTTTCAACTACGCAAAAAAAAACTTGTGCGAGGTTTATTATTTACATCATGTTTGTAAATAAATTATCAAATACAATAAAAGTTCCTTATAATATGGTTAAAGGCTCTGTTATACAAAGACAGGCTCAGGCGAACCAAATGACAGATAATTTATACAAATTATTTGAAAAGGATATTAAAGACAACTATGCATTATTCCAATTTTCAGATATTATAAAAAAGATTTTTGAAATCATTCCTAAAAATCTTTCTGTTTTTATTAAACCGAATCGCAATGCCAAATACGGAGCCTACACCGAAAATCTTTATAACCACGGCAGAAAAGCTGTCGGGGTTGCAATCTATTTACCGGAAATTAGTAAAAGTGTAAGAACTGCACACTTACCGTTACTTATGCACGAATTTCAGCATGTAACAGACCAAATATGCCACCCAAAATATGCTTCAAGAGCCCAATCTCTTAATCGCAAAAAACTCCTTAATAAAAAGTACGAAAGACTTTATGACAAATATTTTTACTGCATTGAAGATTGCCGCACCGAAAAAGCAAAAAATGAAACTCTCGAAAATGTAAAAATCCGAACAATGAACTTTCTCAAAAAACATAGTATAAGAGAACAGCTTGATTTTATACAAGACACAAGATATACACTTGAAAGTGAAATTGCAGCCTATAAAAAAGAAAATGAGTTTGCTCAAAAATTAAAAGACAACAACCTGCAGTTTTTTAAAGAATCACTGATAAATGTACCGGAAAGATCATTGTTTGCAGAAAAAATACAAATCTTGAAAGAAATAGGATTTGAACTTATCAAAAATGAACGAAAAGCTCATGCCCAAAGACTAAACGCAACCGTCTCCAATTAGCAAGAATATTCATTCTTGCATAATTGCTAATATTTCATTTATCTGTATTGAATTTTTACGGTTCGAAGTGTGCAAAATTGGTATTGCGTTGTGCTGGGCTCAGGTTTGTGTTTTGTTTGTCTTGAAGGTTATATTCAATTACGCATTTTGCATTAAACGCAACCGTCTGAAATTGTATTAGTATTGAATTTTTACAGTTCGAAGTTTTTATTTTGCTTCGTTTGTGCTTCGCACAAACTGTCGCTAAATTAAACTTTTCACCATAATTGTTCCGTTCGCTTATCTAATTAGTTATTTCCAA
>Ga0256404_1001697_pt1 | contig 51767 bp, 59 predicted proteins | sample RumenRJG_01DNA_FD_185990 | JGI IMG/M metagenome (GOLD analysis project Ga0256404, IMG submission 185990) | Bovine rumen microbial communities from Lethbridge, Alberta, Canada - RJG_01 | ecosystem: Host-associated > Mammals > Digestive system > Stomach > Rumen | place: Canada: Alberta | collected...
TTTGTCTTTGCAACGCAACACCCTTGTTTTGTCACGTTGACTGAAAAATATATGACACCGCACAGTTACTATGATATAGCGATTGAAGGGCAACCGAAAGAGCAGATTTATTATCATCGTTCCATAGCTCTCACTGTGTTATCCTTTGAACAAAGGGGGCGGTGAAATGCTCAACGATGTCATGACGTTGCCAGAAGCTTCCGTTATCTGGTGCATCAAGTATGAAGGTTTAGTAAAATGTATCACGGCAGGGCCCCTGGATCAGCCTAAATTCCGTGATGATGAATGGGATAAAATCCAGGATACCTGGGTTGTGACACGGCAAGCCATGGAACGCCTTTTTTGGCCAATGCGGTCTATTACTGCGGAGAAAGCTTATATACTTGTTCAATTAAAATGTCCTGGTCTTGCTGTCAGGAATTATTATGAAACCGAGCGTGGGTTTGTATTTTCTGGAGAATGCTATGGCGGTGGGTTCCCAAAAGTAGAAAAAAAGACGGGACGAGTAGGCTGGTTTTTGGAGGAATGGGGGAGTAAGAAGGAACGCAGGTGGAAAAGCACCAAAGATTTTCATCTAGATAAATATGATGAAAATTTGGGACCAATGTACGATACTATAAAGGAAAAAATGGAAATGGTAAGAAAAATACAAAACCACGGTGCTACTTTTCCCATTCAAAAGAACAAAGAATACAAAAATTTCTTTCAGAAGTTTTTAGATAAAATCGGGCGGTAGAAAATGGTAAGTTAAAAGGGTCACTGTTTTTGGCAGTGGCCTTTTTCTATAAGATAAATCCGGCAGACCATCGGGCCTGCTTTTTTTGTTGGGTGGTGAAAATGACGAATTTCATCTTTGGACGGGGGCTGTTCGGCCGGTGGATTTTTGCTGGTCCTACTGGTGCCGGTGAAGGAAACAGCGACCGGGGCAAGGTCCATGAGTACTATCCCGGCCAGTTCGTGGTCTATGCTTACAAAAAAGACGGGACCCGTACAGCGATTTTCGGAGGGGGAAGTGAGGCCAATACCCTGAACGAAGTAACATTTGAAATCACCAGTACCGGCTGTGGCCAGTGTCAGATGACCTTTTACCGGCAGCCGGATAACGCCCAGCTGGACTATATGCAGCGTATCGACATCCACCTGTACGGAGACCGGAAACCCTGGTACAGCGGGTACATCATCAGCCGGCCTATTGAAGGGACTACGGATACCAAGTTCGTGTACAAAGGCTATGGTTTCTACAACCGGCTGGAGAATGTGATGCTCTGGAAGACCTATGAGAATACGGACGTGGGAGATATCGTCCGGGACATTGCCCGCCAGGTGGAACGGCAGACCTTGCAGGTGGTCTACAACGACAGCAAGATCCAGAGCGTGGGATACCGTCCCACCAAACTGATCTTTGACGGGGTGACGGTGAAAGAGGCCCTGAATACCCTGGCGGACTTTGCCGTGGATTACGTGTACGGAGTGGATGAATACCGGTGTCTGTACTTTCGCCGCAGAGAGACAGCAGTGAACGAACAGGCCCGTTTTACGGTAGGAAAACACATTACTTCCTACACCCCTTCCTGGGATGTGTCCAAACTGGTGAACTGGGCTCGGATCAAGGGGGGCAGCGTGGACGACCAGGGCGAGCAGTGGCTGTGCGTTGTGGAAGATAAGAAAAGCCAGAACAGCTACGGGGTCCACCAGGCCGTCTGGAACCTGCCGGAAGCCTACGATGCCGCCGATGCCAAACGGTGGGGCGAAAACCAGATCAGCCAGTACAAGGCTCCTGTGAAATCCGCCAAGATCAGCGGGGTGCGGCTGGAGTACCCTTACCCGGACGGGACCTTCAACGTCCGACATATGTCTACTGACGGGCTGGCAGAGATAAGGCGTCTTGATGGGAAAGCAGATACCTATCCCATCAAGAAGATTAAATACACCCTCTCCGGGGAAAAGGGCATCAAGACCGAAATGGAGCTGGGCGAGCCTCTTTTTTCCGTGGATCGGTACCTGTCGGAAATCGAACGGCGGTCCAAGAATATCGAACAGTCCCAGTCTTCGGCCCTGAAACAATGGAAAGGAGGAAGCTGATGGCCATCCATGATTATCGATTCAATCCCTTTGAAAACACCTTTGACATCAAGAAAATCTTCGATGAAACCCACGTGATCCCCAGCAACAGCCCCTATACCATCCGGCTGGCGGAAGTGCCCCAGAAGACTTCTCCCACCACCCTGCAGGTGAAGTTCCAGAACGGAACCCTCCTGACGGAAGTGGCGGAAGAACCGGCCCAGGGGCAATACTGGCCGGACTACCTCACCACAGAGCATGGTATCGAGGGCTGGAATACCGGGACGTTGAAATTTTCTGCAGCCGATGCGGGGAAGACCGTCCTTGTGACCTATAACGGGATGGGGACCCTGACGGACGACCGGCTCATCGACCAGGTGGAGATTGCCGTCACGTCCAGCACCCAAGCGGATAAGGATGCCAGGGTAGTCAGCCTGAATTCCTGGGATGTGGAAACAGGACCTACATCGGCACCGGGACTCCAGTCCATCCAGTCCGCGTACCATATCCGGAAACACCGGGGTATCCCGGCAGGAACCTACACGCTCCGGCGCATCCTGCAGGAACTGGTGAACCGATCTCATACGGAAGAATACTGGAAAGAGAATTCCCAGTGCAACTGCAATTGTAACTGTGACTGCAGCGATGATTCGGGAGGAGGCTAAGATGCTGGTCATTGACGAAAACAAGAATATCCAGGTATCCCAATACGATACCTTTTCCATCCGGTTCCGGTTTAGCAACTACAAGCTGACCAATGCGGACAAAGTGGTCTTTGCCATCAAGAAGACCACGAACTCTTCCGAAGTAGTGTATACGGATACCTTTTACAATCCCAACAACAACTTCGTGGATGTGGTGGTGCCCAAGGGAGCTCTGGATTCCCTGGAGCCTGGAGCATACATCTACGACCTGGCGATCATGAACAGCGAGACGGAACGGATCCTCACCTGTTTCTTTACCAAATCTTTCATCATCAAGGGGGTGGCTCACAATGTCTGATGCTGGCAATGTGGAAGTGACGCTGACCGTCCAGAATAACACGGAAGTGGAACTGGGAGACGTGGCGGATACCTATGCCGCCGACCAGGCCCGGGAATACAAAAACAAAGCCGGGGAATATGCAGAGAATGCCCTCAACAGCCAGAACATGGCGGAAGCCTGGGCGGAAAGCGACAGCCCTCCCGCCGGGGAAGGAACCCGATCTTCTAAAGTCTGGGCAGATACAGCCCGGCAGTGGGCGGAAAGTGATACCAATCCGGACGGAGTTACAGATGCAAGATCTTCTAAAACCTGGGCAGAGACTGCTCGGGCCTGGGCGGAAAGTGCAACAGAACCGGATGGGATTTCCGGAGCCAAGTCCGCCAAAACCTGGGCAGAAGCCTCTTCCAAAAGTGCTGCCGAAGCATCCGCCAGCGCCAAGGCCGCGGACACCAGTGCCAAAGCCTCTGCCAGCAGTGCAACGGCAGCCAAAGCCTCCCAGGAAGAGGCCGCCACCCAGGCCACCATGGCCAGGCAAAGTGCCGAGAGTGCCGCCGAGAAACTGGCTCAGATGCAGATCAATCTGAAGGTGAAGGCGAACGTGGACAGCCCGGTCCTCACAGGGACTCCGGCAGCTCCGACTCCTGCAGCAAACGCCCAAAGTACCCAAATCGCCAACGTGGCCTATGTGAAGCAGAAAATTGCAGAGTTGGTGAATGGCTCCGATGCCTCCCTGGATACCCTGAAGGAACTGGCGGATGCCCTGGGGAACGATCCGAACTTTGCCACCACCATCATAATGGCCATCGGGAAAAAGCTGGATGCTGCCGCAACGGCCCAGGCGGCCCTGGCAGATGGGAAAGGGAATAACATCGCAGAGACCTACGCCACCAAGGCAGAACTGACCGGGGAAACCGGGACCCTTGCGACGGTGGCCAAAACCGGCAGCTATACGGATCTGCTGAACAGACCGGTGATCCCGGATAAGACCAGCCAGCTGACCAACGACAGCCGGTTTGTCGCCACGGATGCCAACGGGAATGTGGTGCTGACGGGCACCCTCACCGCCACCAAAGTCTACAACGCGGTCTATAACGACTACGCTGAATTCTTTCCCCGGGGCGGGGATACTCAGCGGGGAGACATCATTGCCCTGGACGAAACTTCTGGCAAAGAGCAATATATCAAAGCCACTGCCGGCAGCCTGTGTGTGGTGGGAGTCCATACGGAAGATTTCGCTTCCATCATCGGCGGCCGGACCCTTTCTCCGGGGGACGACATCCTGAAAGTGAACCTCCCTACGTATATCCCCGTAGCCCTGGCCGGCCGTGTGCCTGTCCGGATGTATGGAAAAGCCAAGAAAGGCGGATGGGTAATCCCTTCCGAAATGCCGGGAGTGGGCCGGATGGCCCTTTCGGGCGAAAGTCTTACCCAGGCGGTGGGACAGATTGTGAAGGACGATACCGCAGAAAACGTGCGGCTGGTGAAAATCATCGTAAGGAGTGGAAGATGAAATATCTCAGAAGAAACATCAATACGATATTCCTCATGCTGGGGAATTCCTGCAATATGAACTGTGCCTATTGTCTGCAGCACCCTCTGGTGCATAAGCCTCTGACACGGGAGGTCAACCCGGAAATCTACGACTTCCTGGAAGAGATTTCCCAAGAGAACACCCGGCCCCTCCACTTGCAGTTCTACGGCGGGGAGCCTCTGTTGTACTTTGCCGCCATCCAGGAAGTAACCAAGGAAATCAAAAAAAGAAAACTCCCCATGACCTTTGGGATCATCACCAATGGCCGGGCACTGACGGACGAAATGGTCCGTTTTTTTAATGCCTGGAATTTTACGGTCTGTGTGTCCTGGGACGGGCCTCACGTGAAGGAGACCCGGGGATACGATGTGTTTTCCGTACCGGAAACCCGGGAACGGATCCTGGCCCTGGAACATCTCTGTCTTTCTGCCGTCCTTTCCGCCAAAGCCTATCCCCGGGAAGTGCTTCAGGCATTCCAGAAGATTTCGGAGGAGTACAGTGCCATCCATGGGTACCAGATTGCCGTGAACCTGGACGAGATCATGGATACGGGCCTTCCGAAGAAGAATCTGCTGGACATAGACTACAGCCGGGTGAAGCGGGAGATGACGGCTATGGCCCTCCAGTTCCTGGACGGCTTTGGGAAACGGGTCCCCCCGGATCGGTACACGGAAGAAGCCTACATCCGTCAGCTTTTTGGATCCCTGAAGGATTTCTACCTGACGGGAAAAGGCAAGTGGGACCGGTACACGGCGGCCTGCGGGAACGGCCTCACGGTACTGAACCTGGATCTCCAGGGCAATCTGTATCCCTGCCACAACACCTCCCGGAAGGCCGGCACCATCCATGACGGGTACTTCAGTTACTTGCAGCGGATCCTTGCTGGGGACCACACCCATGAGTATCGAAAAGAGTGCCTGTCCTGTACAGCTCTCGCCTTCTGTCAGGGCGGCTGCAAGCTGGTGGGGGACAAAGCCCGGAAGGGATCCTACTGCCGGCTCAAGCGGGCCGTTTTCACTCCGGTCCTGATAGCCATCCAGCAGTACGGGCAGAAGCTATTGGAGAAGAACCATGGCAAAGAACGGAACCATCAATAAAACCACCTTCACGGACACGACAGCCCTCACAGATACCAGTGAGCTGAAGGTGAAGGCCATCCATGTGACGGAACTCCAGACGGCCCTGGAACAGCTCAATGCCTACGGGGCCAATGTGGACAACTGCGGAAACTGCACCTTCTGCCAGTCGTGCCAGAAATGCCAGACCTGCCAGGGATGTCAGAGCCAGAAATGTCAGTCCAGTTCCTGCCAAACCTGCCAGAGCATCAGCCAGTGCAGCTCGAGGAACTGTACCTGCCAGACGAGAGGGCAGTGCGATTGCAACTGCAACTGTAGCAACTGTAACTGCTCGGACGATTCGGGAGGAGGGCCATAAGATGGCAAGTCAGAACGAGATTGTATGGAAGAAGGACCTGACGGACATCCAGTCGGGACTGGAGACCCTTGCCACAAAGACGAAGATCTCCATCGACCTTTCTGCAATGGACTACGGCAAGGTGAAGAAAATCAACGTAACGGCCCTGGAAACAGCCGTGAACCAGCTGGAAGAAGCCTTCTCGGGAAACTGCTGCCAGGCCAACTGCTGCCAGACTTGTCAGGGGTGTCAGTCGTGCCAGACCTGCCAGGGATGCCAAAAGTGCCAGACCTGTCAGGGGTGCCAAACCTGCCAGGGGTGCCAGAAATGCCAGTATTACATGACCCAGAACTGCAATTGCGACTGCAACTGCAATTGCTCGGATGACAGCTAAAGGAGGAACAACTTATGATCATTGCAAAAGGAAACGTAAGTACGGCGGAAGGGCCTGTGCCGGTAGAGAATCTAAAGCCAGGAATGCTGGTGGTGGATCGGGGCCATCGGGCAAGAAACTTGCTGATGGTAGAACAGGTCCAGCTCCATCAGACACTCCATTTTGAGCGGAACAAAGACCTGGTCCTGGCGGGGAATAGCATCCTTTTCACCCTTACCGGCATGCGGAGCGCAATCTCCCTCAAGGGGGTACGCAAGGCCCTGAGCGGACGGATCCAAATGCTCTTTGAAGGGAGAAAGATGCAGGAGGATGTGATGAAAATCAAAAAGGAAGAAGTCACCGGCTATCGCCTGACCATCGAGGGTGGCAAGGATGTCCTGGTCAATGGGTACGATGTAGCAGACAAGGAGGAAGGGGTATGCTGAAGATCTATTACAACGAGGAATCCAATGCTGACTACCTGATCCACCTGACTCTCCGGGGCGATTACTGCAAGGCGGAATGCACCAGCAACAGCGAAAGCCGGAAGGGAGCGGATGTGATCGAGACCATGCATCCTTACAGTTCCTACGTTCTTACAGAAGGAAACGGGACCGTGAAACTGTTCCGCCGTCCCATGGCCTCGGACTACCGGTTCCTTGACCTTAACCGGTTGGGAGTATCCATCAAGCTGGACTTTGCCGTCCTGACCCAGCTTTACGGGAACACCACCATCCTGGATATCGATACCGGCATGATGGCGGAAGGCCAGCGGGATATTGTGGTGCGGATGTTCAACGGGCAGAAGGAAAACCTGACCCTTGACACGGACCAGGAATATGAACTGTTGCCCTTTAACACCAGCGACTTGATCCTGGGGGATCATCCCAGGATGAAACTCTGGGACAGCTACAGCCTTTCCGCTGGGGACCGGGAACTGATGGCCAACCGGAAAGGATACCTGATTGATGGAGATCCGGAAGAACCCTTCACCCCGGAAGGTGATAAGGATTATATCGATTTTACCATCCAAAAGTACAAAGGAGATTTCTCTACGAAGGAGAAGCTAACCCGGGATATTGATGACGAAGAAGTCTTTGTAGAATCTTCTGCCGGCCTTGTGAACAACAGACGGGTAAGGCTTGTAAAGGGAACGGGCAGTTTCCGCCTGTATCCCTTTGGGTACGAAGGCCCGGTGAAGATTAAGCTGGGGAGAAAGTGGTACGAGGTGTGGAACGACTATCTGGTGTTTGTTGGAAGGCAGGGGTAATATGCAAAAAAACAAGATGGATTTGCCGACACAGGTTCAAATCACCCTTTATTTAGGTAGCCAGTGCAATCTCCACTGTGCCTACTGCCACCGGGAGGCTTCGGATGGGGAAGGGGGCATTTCAGAAGAATTTCTGGCAAAATTGAAACGGAATCCTCCTAGAGCCATCAAGTTCATGGGAGGGGAACCTCTGCTTTACATGAAGGAAATCCGGAAAGTGGTGGAAGCAGTGCCCCAAGCGAAGTTTGCGGTCAGCACCAACGGCATCGGCATCGAAAAGCACCTGGATTATTTCCGGGAGCATTACTTCCAAATCTGCATCAGCTATGATGGGGCAGAAAGGGACCTGCGGGGGTATGATCCTTTCACCGATCTATTGGATTACCCGGACCTGGCGGTTTCCACCACCCTGTACCATGGGAATACGGACCTGGGAGCCATTATGGCAAAGTTCCGGGAGAAGGAGAAAGTCATCGGACGGAACCTGTCCTTCTTCCCGCATCTCATGCATGTAACCAACGAGACCAACCGGAAGTATGCTCTGACCCGGGAGGACTATGATTCCATCCTGGAACAGTACAAGAAGTATGTGGGGTTGTATCTGTCCCGGTTACGGAGGTTCGGCATCCGGGACAAGCGGTATGAAGGACTTTACCAAACCCTGGAACGGCGCAGGGAGGTTCAGTACATTTACGGAGAAACCTACTGCAGCAACCGGACCATCCGGAAGGTGGATGCCAAAGGGCAGGCTTATCCCTGCTTGTATATCCGGAAAGAGAAACTGAGGAAGGATTGGCTGAAGGAACAGCAGGCTCTCATTGATTCCGTCAGTCCTGGCTGTCGCCAGTGTTCCGTCTACGGTATGTGCGGCGGGGCCTGTATTGTCAGCCAGGAACATGAAATGGAGTGCCGATTCTACAAGGCCCTCTATACCTGGTTCCAAAAGGAAGTGACCCGACCATGAACTCGATTTATATCTTCCCTGAGGCCATCCATACGGAAGATACCATTTCTCTGGACCTGGAAGAAAATGGATTGCGCTTTTTCTGTAATAACAAACGAGTGGTTATTGATCTTGCTGCATTGCGGAGCGGGTCCTCCACGGTGATTTTGAAAAATCCCATCACCGGGACCGTCTACCCGCTGTTTAACTTCCGGGAAATCCTCCAGGTGATGGATCTGGAGCCCCAGGAGCTGCTCCAGACCCTTCGCATCAACGGCTATGTGCAGATCGACAAGTCCGGGAAGGATACCTTCATCAAAGTGTTCCTGCCCAATGGGCAACCTGAATTAAAGAGTCGGACTCATGACTTTTCCCGGTTTCCCCATGTGGCCATGGCCGATCTCCATAAGCTGGACCGGGCTTTCAGTTGGTCCGCGCATACGGGGAAGGTCCAAATCCATTATGGCCGGATTGAGGGATCCCTGGTGTTTGACCGCTCAACCTTTTGGAAGGAGCCGGTTTATGTGAGCCATGCCGGACAGAGCCAGGAGCTGACCGAGGGGGAAAACTGGTTTTCCTTCGTCTGGAGTCCTTCGGAAGATGTGTACTGTGGGCCTCAATGTGGACGGTACAAAGGACGGGCACTCCATATTTCAGGTTTCCAGCGGTAAAAGAAAGGAGGGACAACATGGATTTTATCAGCTACACCTTTGTGAACGCCGTGATCAGTGCCCTGGCCGTATTCGGGTGCTGGCTCATCCTGCGTCCTCAAAAGATTGAGAATCGGGCGCTCCACAAGAGTATCGACAATAATACCAAGGCCCTGGAGGACCTGACCGGTCTGATCAACGAAATGCGAGTGGCCCAGGCAAGTGTGGAGACGAACATTACCAATCTCTGGCACCGGTACAAAGATCTGAAGGGAGAAGTGGACAGAATTCATGACCACAATCGGGATATGGGGAATCCGTCATGCTCGAAAAAGTAAGAGGGTGGCTCAAGAAGAGCCTTGGGACTGTAAAGAAGCGCCTGAACCAGTTCCAGCAGCCCATCAAATGGATCGTCATAGGGTATCTTGTGACGGTCTTTTTGTTTGTAGTTTCCTATTACGGATTCTGGATGTATCTGGCCGTGATGGGAAAAATCCAGCTGCCAGACCTATTGGCAATGATACGGGAACTAGTGGGGCCTGCCATGGTAGGCTTTGTCACCTTCATTGCAGGCTGTTTCGTGGATCTTGATGGAAATGGAGTCCCGGATCATTTTGAAAAGGAGAAGGATAAGACATGAAGATTTTTATTAATCCTGGGCATATGCCCGGTGTGGACAGCGGGGCCGTCAATGAAACTTATGGAGTCACCGAAGCGGATATCGTAAAAGAAATCGGAGCCGGAGTCCAGCAGTACCTGAACCGGGTGGGCTATGACTGTATGCTGGTCCAGTCCGATAATCTTTGCGGGGAATCTCCCAACTATACCAATATTTGTGCCAGCGCAAATGGGTGGAAGGCAGATCTCTTTCTTTCCATCCACTGCAATGCGGCCGCGGAAGAAGCCCAGGGAACGGAAACTCTGGTGTACAGCAGGGACAGTGAAGGAGCCTGCGCCCTGGCAGAATGCATCCAGAACCAGATTGTCCAGAGCCTGAGCACCGTGGACCGGGGTGTGAAGGAACGGCCTGGGCTGGCTGTACTCCGGGAAACGGATATGCCGGCGGTTCTTGTGGAAACGGCGTTCATCACCAACGAAGAGGATGTGCAGCTCCTGATGAATCAGAAGGACGGATTTGCCCGTGCCATTGCCCGCGGGGTGACGGATTATGTGGCCCGGAAAGGATGAGAGACCATGGACATGTGGCGGATCAGCGATGAATTTCTCTTAGGCTATCTTTTGGGCATCTTGACCGGGGTGCTCCTGTTCACCTTGGTCATCTGAAGAAAGAGGGTGGGGATGATTGAGAAAAAGCGTCTGGGTCTTGCTGCTTTGTTTGTTATTCTCCTTTCCGCAGGTGTCCTGGGCCTCTACGTATACCATAACAGAAGAGGAACTGACCCAGTTGGAGCAGAATATCAGCGAGCTGCAGACCATCAACAACAGATTACAGAAGGAATCCAAGCAGCAGAAGAAACGCATGAAGGAATTGGAGACGCAATTGACCGCAGCACAGACCGAATTACAGAAAGCCAGGGAACAGTCCAATCGGCTCGGGAGTCAATTGAAAGATCTGGAGAGGACCTCGATCAGGCAGGAAGAATCCTTGCGGATTGCCAACGAATCCTTAGCCGCATACGAGAAAGAAACCAATAGAACACAGAAACGGCTGAAGGCACAGCGGAATTTGGCTTATGGAATAGGTACGGTTTTGCTGGTGGCTTTGGTGCGGAAATGAATAGAGCCATGGTGGGAATTCCTGCCATGGCTCTTTTTTGCGTTATGGGTACTTATTCCTGCCATTCTTGTCCTGCTACTCTTAGAAACGAAATTTTAGGAGGAAACTGATCATGAAAGAACAAAGCCCAAAGCTGCCATTGAACCAGCGGTTTACGTTGACCCTGAAAGAAGCCAGTCAGTATTTCCATATTGGGGAAAAGAAACTTCGGAGAATGGCTGCCGAAGACCCTGGTTCCGGGTTTCTGCTGCATAATGGACGGAAAGTACTCATCATCCGGGAAGAATTTGAACAATTCCTTCGCCAGACTTCGTGTATTTGATAGAAGTTGACTTATTTTGTCTTCAGAGTGATGTATAGGATGCCAAAAGAAACGAAAGGGGAAAAGCAATGAAAAAACGTATGACAGGCCGGATCCGAAGAGATAAGAAAAGACGGATCCTACGGCCGGGAGAGTCTGTTCGGATTGATGGTAAGTACCAATTTAAATACATGGTGGATGGCAAACCCAAATTCTTTTACAGCTGGAAACTGGAGCCTACGGACCCATTGCCCCCAGGAAGAAAGCCTTGCCGGTCCCTTCGGGAGATGGAAGACAGCCTGGAGGTCCGCTTGGTGATCTGCCCCAATGCCAACAGCGATTCCATGACCGTCCTGGAACTGGTTCAGCGCTATCTGCTTCTCAAAAAGAGTGTGAAACCAAACACATTGACCAATTACCGGTTTGTGGTCAATGCCCTAAAGAAAGAGCCCTTTTCCCAGAAGGCTATTGGGAAGGTGAAAATGTCCGATGCCAAATTATGGCTGATCAAAATGCAGTCGGAAGGGAAAGGGTACAGTACCATCCACAGTATCCGGGGCGTGGTACGTCCGGCCTTTCAAATGGCCGTGGATGATGAGATCCTCTGGAGGAATCCTTTCAACTTCGAAATGAAGGATGTGCTGATCAACGACAGCGTACGGCGGGAGGCTCTTTCCAAACGGGACATGCGGATTTTCCTGGAATTCATCCGGAAGGACGAATACTTCAAGAGGTACTACGAAGGAATCTACATCCTGTTCCATACCGGGCTGCGGATCTCAGAATTCTGCGGGCTGACGGTGAACGACATTGACCTGGAAAAGCGGACCATCAACGTGGACAAGCAGCTCCAGAAATCCAACAGTAAATATTACATCCTGTCCACCAAAACCAAGGCCGGGGCCCGGCTGTTGCCCATGACGGACGAAGTGTACCGGTGCTTTGTGACCGTCCTCCGGCAGCGGAGGCCGCCAAAGGTGGAACCCATCATCGACGGAGTGGGGCAGTTTCTTTTTTATGATAACAGGGGCTTTCCCATGGTGGCCCAGCACTGGCAGAAGTATTTTCAGCATATCCTGAAGAAATACAACAGCACCTACAAGTACCAGCTGCCGAAGATCACCCCTCACGTGTGCCGCCACACCTACTGCACCAACATGGCTCTGTCCGGGGTGAGCGCCAAGACTCTCCAGTACCTGATGGGTCACAGCGACATCGGCATCACCCTGAATGTGTACACCCACATCAAGTTCAACGATGCCCAGAAGGAAGTGGAAGTGATCCAGGCCCGGCAGCAGAAGGAGATGGAAAGCGTAAGGGAAGAACTGGAAAAGGTGGGCGAGATCCAGCCGAAGGTGATCCGGTTTCCGAATAAGGCGTAGAAACTGGGAAGGCAGTTGGCCTTTGCCGGAAAAAAGAGAAGACCCGCAGTCTTGTGATTGCGGGTCTTTTCTGTGGTGTTTTTGGGATAGGTCGTTTGGTATAATGGGCATAGAGAAAGAAAAAAACGGTTGATGGGGGTCTGAAACATGAGCATAAACCGAAGTCATAAACATGGACTGTGCGTTGACACAATGTGGGAGGATTTGAAGCCCCAGGTGAATCAGGTGATCCAAAAATATTTTGCAGAACATAATCTTTCAGTAGAAAAGCTGAAAAAATGTAGGATAAGTGAAGATTATGAAATGCGAGGGTACCAGGCACCTGCTTCTCCTTATAATGTGCCAACCAAGGATTACGGTAAAAATGTGATGGATGATTCAGTTGTACCGCCAATTGTTTTGCTTCTGCGTAAAAAGGGTGACAGGCTGGAAGTCGAGCCTACAAGATATACAAGACCATTTCTAACCAAGGAATCAGATTACTTTCTTGTAACGGTTGATTTTCTAAAATACCGGATCAATTCTTTAATCCAGCACGTCGTTTTTGATTATAAGGGAATTCCCTGCGGGGTGGATCCCCTTTCTCATCATGAGTTCGATGTATGGTATGGCGACAAAGCGGAAACAATGACCAGCATAGATGACGTTATGAACAAGCCGTTCTTTGATGGAAAGAGTCTTACTGAAATTGCTTCTGAAATAGAAAATGTGGAATTCTAGATGGTTGTGCTGTTTTTAAAGATGCGGTAGGTGCAGAATCATGACAAGTTCTGACGAAATAGATAAAAAATCATCTAAGGATGAAGAAGTCCTGGCGAAAATCAATTCTGAACTTCAAAATATGGATCGAATTTATATAATGGCTTCTGAACCGCTTGAAGGGCGCTCCATTGAGGAAATGCAGGAATTAGCAGAGAAGACAACAGATACGGAAACGCTGGCGAACCTCTATGCGGCCGTTTGTAATGAATTTTTCTGGATAGAAGATAACGAATATGATTTTCCCCAGGGAACACCGGAATATGCAGAAGCGATTCAAATAACCGATCAATGGGGAAATCTTATGGACGAACTGGAAGCACGGCTTATGCAGATTGCGGCAGAGGAAAGGCTGCTTCTGCCGGAAGAATCCGTTAGCTGGCGTCTAAATCGAATAGAACGATTTATGAAAAAATATGGCCTTGTGAATGCCGGTGGCTGGTGGGTCAAAGAAACACTGAAAAATGAAGAACTGCAGGGGCAACTGGCATTTTTGATTCCGAATCTTGGTCATTGAATTTGTGAGAGCGGCCAGGGATGGGTTTGCCTTCGGCGAACCCCTACGCCGTCTTCGTCGGGGTGACGGGGAGAAGGTTCAATTGGGTGGAACTCCGTTTTTCTCCTTCAAAGGAACCCGCTGCCGGGTTCCGTCCATCGGCCGCTGACCGCTGACAGTTGACTGCTGACAAAAGGGAATGCCGCATATTTTGTGCAGCACTCCCTTTTCTGCTATAATCAATCCCAGAAAACGCTTAGTAGTAGGAATTGCCCAAAATACTACTACTTTTACTACTTAGAGGAGAAAAGTTATGCCAGGTTATGCCATTTCTTGTCTTCCCTGAATGGACTGGCAAAATCCGGGAATCGGCATTAATTCGGCATAGTTTGGCATAACATGGCATAGAGAGGAGCTAGTGTCTATGGTGAAAGTACTTTTTATTTGCCATGGCAGTAAAAGGAATTGATGTGAGCTACTGGCAGGGGATTATCGACTGGGCGAAGGGGCCGCTGGTATCTCCTTTGCCATCATCAAGGCTGGAGGATCAGATGACGGTTTCTACACCGACAGCAAGTGGGAAACCAATTACAAGGGAGCTAAGGCAAACGGCATCGCAGTAGGCGCGTATTATTTCGTCGGGCCGAAATGCGTGAACGCCGCAGCAGGAAAGGCGGATGCGGAAAGATTCATTCAGCTTCTTAAGGGAAAGCAGTTCGAATATCCGGTGTTCATGGATAACGAAGCGCAGCCGGTATCCGCTAAAACAGGCATCACGGAGGCATCAATAGCTTTCTGTGAGACGATGGAAGCCGCTGGATATTTCGTTGGAATCTACGGCTCTACGTATTCCGGGTTCCGTGACAGAATGGATGACTCGAAGCTCACCGCATACACGCACTGGGTCGCGCAGTATGCTTCGAAATGCACTTACTCTGGCAAGTACGGCATCTGGCAGTATTCTTCAAAAGGAAGAGTGAACGGCATCAGTGGGAATGTCGATATGGATCTTTCCTACGTGGATTATCCGTCTGCGATCAAAGGCGGAGGCTTCAACGGATACGAAAAGACAGTATTCTCATCCAAGCCTGTCGCCAGCACCACACCAGCCAAGAAGAGCACGGATGAGATCGCAAGAGAAGTGATCGCAGGAAGCTGGGGTAACGGCGACGACAGAAAGAGCCGTCTTACCGCAGCGGGATACGACTACAGTGCGGTGCAGGCCAAGGTCAATGCTCTCCTAGGCGCGAACAAGTCGTCTGCTCCGGCAGCGGTCTACTATACGGTGCGCTCCGGCGATACGCTTTCCGGAATCGCCAAGAAGTATGGCACATCGGTCTCCGCCATCCAGAAACTCAATCCGACGCTTATCAAGAACGTCAATCTCATTCTGGCTGGCTGGAAGATCAGAGTGAAATAAGAATCCGTGTTTATGCCTGTGGGTATTCCATTTTGGAAGCCTGCAGGCATTTTTTTATTTTCTTCTTTCAAAACCGTCAGATAAGGTTCATTGGCAAGGCTACCTCATAGAGAGCAAGAGATAAAGCTCTCAGAAAGGGGTGAAAGCCATGAAGCACAGTCTGAAGATCCGTGTTTCAAAAGAACCAGCGACCGATGGCATCGTCACCTGCAAGAGCGTCACGATCAGGGAAAGACTCCTTCGCTTCCTTTTTGGAGACAAGCGAAGAGTGACCGTCCTGATTCCCGGCGACAGCGTAGGCGAGATTGCGATCACGGAAAATGAGAAAGGAGGAACAGCAGATGGACCAGAAAAGTCTGATGCTTGATGCGGCAGAAAAGCTCTCGGCATTATCCGAAACCCTCAAGGCTCTGGCCGACAGCGTACAGGCAGAAGAAGCCAAAGGTACTGACAGTCAGCCGGAGAAAGCGAAGGCGCCGGAAAAGAAACCGCCAGCGATCACGCTTGAGAAGGTCAGAGGGATTCTTGCCGACAAGAGCAGAGCCGGTCATACCGCTGAGGTGCGCGCTATTATCCAGAAGCATGGAGCGAGCCGTCTCAGCGAAGTCGATCCGGATCAGTATGCTGCGATCATTCAGGAAGCGGAGGTGCTCTGATGGGAAAACATGCCATTCTTCCGCCATCCGGATCACACCGCTGGCTGAACTGCACGCCATCCGCAAGACTTGAGCAGGAGTTCGATGATACGGAGTCCGAAGCAGCAAAGGAAGGAACTGCCGCGCATGCCCTCTGTGAGCACAAGCTGAAGAAGGTACTTCACATGAGAAGCAAGCGTCCGGTTTCGGATTATGACTCCGATGAAATGGAGGAGTGTTCCGACGAGTACGTGGACTTTGTCATGGAGCAGTATGAAGCGGCAAAGCAGGTCTGCAAAGACCCGATCGTGCTGATTGAACAGCATCTGGATTTCTCCTGCTATGTGCCGGATGGATTCGGAACCGGTGACTGCATCATCATCGCAGACGGAAAGCTCCATATTGTGGACTTCAAGTACGGGCAGGGCGTTCTGGTGGAAGCCGAAAACAATCCGCAGATGAAGCTCTATGCGCTGGGAGCCTTGGAACTCTACGATGCGCTCTATGACATCACGGAAGTCTCCATGACGATCTTCCAGCCAAGACGTGCCAATGTCAGCACATGGACGGTTCCAGTAGAGGAACTGAAAGCCTGGGCGGAAAACGAACTCAAGCCGAAAGCGCTGATGGCCTATAACGGCGAGGGCGAGTACGTTCCTGGCGAATGGTGCACCTTCTGCAGGGCTGCGGTTCGCTGCAGGGCGAGAGCCGAAGAAAAGCTGAAGCTTGCGCAGATGGAATTCAAGCTTCCGCCGCTTCTCACGGATTCGGAAATCGAAGAGATTCTCACGGTGCTTCCGGACCTTACCAAGTGGGCCAATGAAATCACAGCCTATGCAACGGATGCAGCTGTCAACCAAGGCAAGAACTGGAGCGGATTCAAGGTGGTCGAAGGACGGTCAAATCGTAAATATCGGGACGAAGGGAAAGTCGCAGAAGCGGCAATAGAAGCCGGTTATAAGGACATTTACCGTCAGTCGCTCATTCCGCTTACAGAGATGCAGAAGCTCATGGGCAAAGACACATTTGAGGCCGTGCTCGGCAGCCTCATCTATAAACCGCCGGGCAAGCCGACACTGGTTCCAATCACGGACAAGAGGCCGGCAATGAATGTAGCAAATGCCATAGACGAATTTAACGAAATCAAGGAGGAACAGTAACATGGCTAATACGAACAGTAAGACAAAGGTTATCACGGGTATCAACACAAGACTTTCCTATTTCCACGGCTGGGAGCCGGCATCCATTAACGGCGGGGCTGAGAAGTATTCGGTATCGGTTCTGATTCCGAAGGATGATACGGAAACCATCAATGCCATCAACGCGGCAATCGATGCCGCCATCGAGGAAGGCATCGCCAAGTTCGGCGGGAAGAAGCCGAACAAGGCAGCTATCAAGCTGCCTCTCCGCGACGGCGATGTGGAGCGCGACGATGAAGCCTACAAGGGACATTACTTCATCAATGCTAACTCCAAGACGGCACCGCAGATTGTCGACAGAGCAGTAAAGCCGATTCTCGACAGAAACGAAGTGTACAGCGGCTGCTATGCCCGTGTATCGCTCAGTTTCTACGCATTCAATTCGAACGGCAACAAGGGAATCGCCTGCGGCCTTGGAAATATCCAGAAAGTGCGTGACGGTGAGCCTCTTGGCGGCAGAACCAGTGCAGCGGATGATTTCGCAACGCTGGACGATGACGATTTCCTGGCGTAAGGAGGGCGTGAACAATGGATGCAACAACAGTAAGCGCACTGACAGAAGCTCTGGTCAACATCCTTCTCGGATGCTTTTCGGTGGTGATTCTTACCTGGACTGTGGTCGGGATTGAGACATTGATCAATGATCACAGACGCGAGAAACGCGAAAGAGAAGCCGCTGAGCGTGACAAGGCATATCACGAAAAGCGTATGGAAGAGCTTTCTAAGTAATACCCGGGGCGGCACGGAGTTTTCCCTCTGCCGCCCTTATTTTTATTGGAGGATATGAAGTGAAGAATCTTGAAATTGATATTGAGACGTTCTCTTCGGTGAGCCTGCCGAAGTGCGGCGTATACAAATATACGGAAAGTCCTGACTTTGAGATCCTTCTGTTCGGATACAGCGTGGATGGCGGTCCGGTATCAACGATTGACCTAGCTTGCGGAGAAAAGTTGCCGGAGGATGTTCTTGCGGCTCTGACGGACGATGAAGTGACGAAGTGGGCGTTCAATGCACAGTTTGAAAGGGTCTGCCTGTCCAGGTATCTGTCGGATATGGGACTTAGTCTTGATCCGTTTTCCGATCACCATCCGCTGGCGACGGAGCGCGCAAGGTTCCTGAATCCGGCATCGTGGAAATGCTCTATGGTGTGGTCAGCCTATATGGGGCTTCCGCTTTCTCTTGAAGGCGTCGGTGCCGTCCTTGGGCTTGAGAAACAAAAGCTCATAGAGGGAAAGGATCTGATCCGCTTCTTCTCAGTTCCCTGCAGCCCGACAAAGACAAATGGTGGCCGTACGCGAAACCTTCCGGAGCATGCACCGGATAAGTGGGAAAGATACAAGGTCTACAATATCCGAGATGTCGAAACAGAAATGCAGATTCAGCAGAAGCTCGCGAAGTTTCCGGTCCCGGAATTCGTGTGGGATGAATACCACCTAGACCAGGAAATCAACGACAGAGGAATCCGTGTTGACATGACGCTGGTAGAGCAGGCGATTGCAATTGATGAAATGTCTAGGAGCAGACTGACTAAGGAGATGCAGAAGCTCACCAATCTGGAGAATCCAAACAGCGTGGTTCAGATGAAATCCTGGCTTTCGGATAATGGCCTTGAGACCGAGACTCTTGGAAAGAAGGTGGTCGCTTCTCTTATTGATGAAACGGACGGAGATGTATCAAAGGCGCTGGAACTTCGGCAGCAGCTTGCCAAGTCGTCGGTCAAGAAGTATCAGGCGATGGAGAATGCCACATGCAGGGACGGCCGGTGCCGGGGCATGTTTCAGTTCTATGGTGCAAACCGCACTGGCCGTTTTGCGGGAAGGCTCGTGCAGCTGCAGAATCTTCCGCAGAACCATATGAGCGATCTTGCTGAAGCTAGAGCACTGGTACGTTGTGGAAACACGGAAGCACTGGATCTTCTTTACGATGATATTCCGGACACGCTCTCTCAGCTGATCCGCACTGCTTTTATTCCGGCTGAAGGCATGAAGTTCTATGTGGCAGATTTCTCCGCGATCGAGGCGAGGGTGATTGCTTGGTTTGCCGGCGAGACGTGGCGCAGCAAGGTATTTCAGGATGGCGGCGACATCTACTGTGCTTCGGCCAGCCAGATGTTCAAGGTGCCGGTTGAAAAGCACGGCGTGAACGGGCACCTGAGACAGAAAGGGAAGATTGCAGAGCTCGCGCTTGGCTATGGCGGCTCGGTCGGAGCACTCAAGGCAATGGGCGCTATCGACATGGGGCTTGCCGAAGAAGAGCTGCAGCCGCTTGTAAATGCCTGGAGGCAGACTAATCCGCATATCGTGGAGTTCTGGTGGCAAGTGGACCGCGCCGTAAAGAAGGTGATCCGGGAAAGGAAACCGCAGGATGTGAAGGGCATCAAGTTCTTCTATCAGAGCGGCATGCTCTTTATCACGCTTCCATCTGGAAGAAACCTCTGCTATGTGAAGCCGCGCATCGGACAGAACCGCTTCGGCGGCGAGTCTGTCACCTATGAAGGCGTAGGCAGCACAAAGAAATGGGAACGGATCGAAAGCTACGGTCCGAAGTTCGTCGAGAATATTGTTCAGGGTACATCAAGAGACATCCTGATGTATGCCATGAAGACCCTTCGGTGCTGCAGCATTGTCGCTCACGTCCATGATGAGCTCATTATTGAAGCAGACCCGCGAGTCAGCCTTAAAGCGATCTGCGAGCAGATGGGACGGGTCCCTCCCTGGGCCAGCGGACTTGTCCTTCGGGCTGATGGATATGTTTGCGATTTTTATATGAAAGACTAAGGAAACGTCAGATTTTACCTCCTGCCGGGGCTACCTGGTAGGAGGTGTTTTTCTATGCAGGTAACAAAGATTGTAGATGGAGACATTTCGTACAGCGATATTCCAAAACCTACCAATGCGGAAATGCAGCGCGAATACGACTATCTTCTGGCGGAGCAGATGACAAGAAATCTTCTGAACGATGGCCTTATTTCCCAGGATGAATTTGACAAAATCATGGTCCAAAACAGGCGGTCTTTCTCGCCATTATTATCGAAGATCGGGGCGAAAATAACTTGATATCACTGACTTTTAGAGTGATGTATGTACTACCCCAATCCGAAAGGAAGTGAGACCATGAAACGAATAACGAAGATTGAGGCAGCAGGCACCAAGCAAAAGAAGCTGCGCGTTGCAGCGTACGCTAGGGTCTCGACGGACTCTGATAAGCAGTTGGTCAGTCTGGAAACACAGAAGAACCACTACGAGAAGTACATCAAGGCAAGACCCGATTGGAAATTTGCCGGACTATATTTTGACGAGGGTATCTCCGGAACAAAAATGGATCGGCGCGACGGTCTGAAGCGGCTTCTTGAGGACTGTGATAAGGGGCTGATTGATTACATCGTTGTAAAGTCCATCAGCAGACTTGCCAGGAATACGGTCGACAGCATCGAGATCGTCAGAAAACTATTCCAGCAGGGCATCTTCATTTATTTTGAAAAGGAGAACATCAGCACGGAAAAAATGGATGGAGAGCTTCTTCTCACCATTCTTGCTAGCCTGGCAGAGAGCGAATCCCGATCGATTTCAGACAATGAAACATGGAGTGTGCAAAAGCGCTTCATGAACGGAACATTCAAGATCGGTTATCCGCCATACGGCTATAGAAATGAAGACGGCAAGATGGTGGTGGAACCAGATAAGGCAGAGACGGTGCGATATATTTTTGCATCAGTCCTTGCAGGCCAGTCTCCAGCAAGTGTAGCGAAGGAACTGAACCAGAGGGGAATTCCTACAAAGCGGGGAAGCAAATGGAAAGGCAACGTTATCAATGGCATGATCCGTAATGAGAAGTACACGGGCGATGTCATCTTCCAGAAGACCTACACGGACGACCGATTCAACAGGCACATCAATCATGGCGAGAAGAGCAAGTATATGGCCAAGGACCATCATGAGGCGATCATCAGCCACGAGGACTTTGATGCCGCTAATGCCATCCTAGACAGGAACGCCCTGGAAAAAGGCATAGAGAAGGATACGGAGAAGTACAACCATCGATATGCGATGTCGGGAAAGATTATCTGTGGCGAGTGTGGCGGCAAGTGGAAACGGGTGAAGCTGGACAGCCAGTTCGGATTTGCCTGCGATACGCATGTCAGGGACAAGAACAAGTGCAGCATGAAATCTATCAAGGAAGAACCGGTCAAGGCGGCATTCGTCAACATGATGAACAAGCTGACATTTGCACGGAGCAAGGTCCTGGTTCCCTATGAGCAGATGTATGTCAAAGGGAGCGATCAGGCAGCACTTGATCGGTTGGATGAAATCGAAGTGCTTCTTGAAAAAAATACAGAGCGCAGGGCACAAATCCTGCAGTTCTTCAGTAAGAGCCTTCTGGACCCGGCTGTCTATGCTGAGGAAAATGATGCACTTCTTGAAAAGGAAAAACGCCTCCAGGATGAGAAGGATGCACTTTCCAGTAGGATGGCCGGCGGATATGACCAGCAGGAAGCGCTGACAAATCTCCTGCGCTACACGGCAAAAGGAAATCAGCTGGAAACATTCGACGGCGAGCTTTTCACAGAGCATGTGGACCACATCATCATTTACAGCAGGACGGAGATCGGATTTGCCATGAAGTGCGGCCCGGTCTTCCGGGAAAGGATATAGAAATGGAACATACACCATATGGATATAAGATCGTTAACGGCAAGGCTGTTATCGATGAGGATAAAGCAGCCGTACTCCGAAAGATCTGCGACAACTACCTGAGCGGGATGTCATATGTAGCGGCTGCTGCAGATGCGGGAATCACCATGAAACATTGCGGCGTCAAACGCTTGCTGCAGAACAAGAAGTACTTGGGCGATGATTTTTACCCGGCTATCTTTATGCAGGAGACACTCGATAAGATTGAAGCAGAAAGACAAAAAAGAGAGAAAGCGCTCGGCAGGGACAGACGAAAAGGTAAAGCGATCAAGAAGTCGCCAATCTACACAGAGTTCTTCATGCCGCGAGTGCCAAAGAAATACGACGATGCAGTAAAGCAGGCTGAATATGCTTACAGCCTGATCATAAGCGAGGTGAGCAAGTAAATGCCATTAGCACAGAATATTACGGTCATTCCGGCGATACGGAAAGTCGGAACGCAGAAGCCGGAAACCAAAGTCCAGAAAACAAGGGTGGCTGCCTACTGCCGTGTATCGACTGAATATGAAGAACAGGAATCCAGCTACGACGTTCAGGTCGAGCACTACACAACCTACATCAAGAGCAAGCCGGAATGGGAATTTGTCGAGGTATATGCGGACGACGGTATCAGCGGCACCAACACTAAAAAGCGAGACGAGTTCAACCGTATGATCGATGACTGCAAGGCCGGCAAGATCGACATGATCCTGACCAAGTCCATCAGCCGATTCTCCAGAAACACGGTTGACTGCCTGAAATACACAAGAGAGCTCAAAGCGCTGAATATTGCCGTTTTCTTTGAAAAAGAGAACATCAACACTCTGGATGCAAAGGGCGAAGTGCTCATGACGATCATGGCGGCACTGGCCCAGCAGGAATCGGAATCCCTGTCGGCAAACGTCCGCCTCGGCATCCAGTTCCGGAACCAGCAAGGCAAGGTTCAGGTCAACCATAACCGCTTTCTCGGATACACCAAGGATGAAAATGGCAAGCTGGTCATTGTCCCTGAACAGGCAGAAATTGTCAAAAGAATTTATGCCGAGTACATGGACGGCGCGAGCTTTCTTCAGATCAAGCGGGGACTTGAGGCAGACGGCATTTTGAACGGCGCCGGAAATAAAAAATGGGAAGTCAGCAATATCCGTCAGATCCTCACCAATGAGAAGTACATCGGAGATGCGCTCCTGCAGAAAACCTACACGGTGAGCGTTCTTGAAAAGAAGCGTGTCAAGAACGATGGTCAGGTGCCGAAGTACTATGTGGAAGGAAGCCACGAAGCAATCATCGACAGAGACGTGTTCCTACGGGTTCAGGCTGAGATCGACAGACGCGCCAATATTATTAAGGGAGGAAAGAAACGAGTTTATAGTTCAAAGTATGCGCTTTCCAGCGTTATCATCTGCGGGCACTGTGGCGACATCTTCCGAAGAATCAAGTGGAACAATCATGGATGCAAGTCGACGGTATGGCGCTGCGTCAGCCGGGTAAACAAGAAGAAAAGCGGCATTCATTGCCCGGCACGAACGGTCCATGAAGAAATGATCCAGGCGGCGGTTGTTACGGCGATCAATGATGCCTGGTCAAGGAAGGATGAGATTCTTCCTCAGCTCAAAGAGAACATTCGAGCAGTTCTGCAGGAAGACACAGATGCAAAAATCGCTGAGATCGATACTGCGGTAAAAGAAAAGCAGGAAGAACTTCTGAAAGTCGGAAAGGACGAGAACAAAATCGCCGAGATCGGCGAGGCCATCATGAAGCTCAGGGAAGAAAGGCAACAGGTTATGACGGATGCTGCCATGCATAAAGATGTGACGGACCGCATCGAAGACCTTTCAAATTTCCTGGATGAGCAGACCGGGGCTATTACGGAATATTCGGATGCGCTGGTTAGACGGCTGATCGAGAAGATCACCGTGTACGACGAGGCGCTTGTAGTCAAGTTCAAGTCGGGCCTGGAGATAACGGTAGATGCATAAGACGAAAAAATATTGAGGCAGTCGGAGATGATCCGGCTGCTTTTTTTATGCTTTTTACCAAATAGGAATGTTAAAGATTGCTAGGATGAAGTATAATAAATTTAACTGTAAGTGAAATTCAGTTGAACTTACGAGGTTAACAGCATGCTTAAGAATAATATAGAGATTGATGTGAAAGTGAAGTGCGTGGAAGAACAGACCACGCAGGCGGAGCTCGCAGATAAAGTCGGAACTTCTGCATCGTATGTCAGCAGGCTCATCAAGATGCCGGACAAGATTGTCAATCGGACCTTTGTCCAGATGATGGAGAAGCTCGGATACGACATCGAACTGACATATAAGAAACGAGAAGAAGGGACGGAATGAAGCACAGGTATGAACGAATTACAGTCATTATCTCAGATTTTTCAGAATAAGCTTTTTAGAATACCGGACTATCAGAGAGGTTATGCCTGGCAGGATCCTCAGCTTCGCGATTTCTGGGAGGACCTTCTGAATCTTCAAACGGATCGCAATCATTATACTGGCTTGCTCTCCATGAAGGCGATGAACAGAGACGAGAAAAAGAAACTCGATGCTGATGACCAGTGGCTTCTGGATAGCGGTTTTAAACCATATCAGATTGTTGATGGGCAGCAGAGGCTTACGACTTTTGTGATTCTTCTTAACGAGATCATTGAGTTTGTCCGTAACCTGCCAGAGAATGCTGACGCTGCAGATGAAAGTATCTATCTGGGGTATGAGAACATAAAGGATATTAAGGCAAAGTATATCTGTCGGAAAAGGCCGCCAGAAGGATTTGTAATCACCTATTTGTTCGGATATGAGAACGACAATCCCAGCGCGGAATATCTGAAACATAAGATTCTCGGTGAAAAATATGGTGGTACGCTCAGAGAAACGTATTACACAAAGAACCTGAAATATGCCAAGGAATTCTTCTCGAATGAAATAGCGACTTTTTATGGAAGGCATGGGAAGGACGGACTGGCCGATCTTTATCGGAAATTGACGCTCCATTTCATGTTTAACATCCATGAGATCGAGGACGACTACGACGTTTTTGTCGCCTTCGAAACCATGAACAACCGGGGCAAGCGCCTGACGAACCTTGAACTTCTGAAGAACCGACTGATTTATCTTACGACCCTTTACGACAGATCAATCCTGGATGAGATCAATGAGACGGCGCTCCGCGAGAAGATTAATAAAGCATGGAAGGAAGTTTATTATCAGCTTGGCAGGAATCAGAATGCGCCACTCTCAGACGATGAGTTTCTGAGAGCACATTGGATCATGTATTTCGCTTATTCTAGGAAGAAAGGCGATGATTACATTAAGTTCCTGCTGAGGAAGTTCTCACACAAGAATATTTTTCTGGATTCTGCCGATGCTGCTGCACCGGAAGAGGATGATACGGTTCCTGTGGCAACCGACGATGAAGATGAAGTGGATGATCCTTCGGAAAGTTCGGAACCAGAAATCAATGAGAGCACGCCGGGATTTCTCGCGCCCAGAGAGATTGCTGACTATGTAAATAGCCTCAATGAAACAGCTGAATACTGGTATTACTCTTTTTATCCGGATGAATGTTCGTCCATAACAAAAGAAGAGCAGGTCTGGATTGGAAGACTGAATCGCATAGGCATTGGTTATTTTAGACCGCTTGTGACCGTATCACTGGTTCCAAGCGTCGGTGCTACTTCAGGCGAAAGAATCGCTTTTTATAAGGCTGTTGAGAGATTCATATTCATTGACTTCCGTCTGGCTATGTATCAGTCAAGTTATCAGAGCAGCGAGTTCTACCGGAATACCCGTAAGGTGTACAGAAAAGAAATGAAGCTGCCAGAAGTGACTGCGCTACTGAATAAAATCACAGATGGAGATATTCCTGGTGCGCTTCAGGTATTCGGTACCAAGATGGACAAACGTTTCATTTCTGGGGACGGATTCTATAGTTGGAGAGATCTGAAGTATTTCCTTTATGAATATGAGTATTCACTCGTATCCAAATATAAGATTGAGAAGTTACAATGGGCCGATTTAACGAAGGTCGTTCGGGATCAGGTTTCCGTGGAGCACATTTTACCGCAGACACCGACAAAGTTTTACTGGAGAAACCAGTTCAGACAGTTTATCGGCAATGATGAAGAGATGCGTTATCTTGCTGCATCGCTTGGGAATCTGCTGCCGCTGTCTAAGAGTATCAACTCCAAGCTTCAGAATGACAGTTTCGAAGAGAAGAAAGAACGCGGATATTACAACGGTTCTCATTCCGAAATCGAAGTGAGCAAGGAAGCTGACTGGGATGCACAGAAAATCTATGAACGCGGCATAAAGCTTCTTCATTTCATGGAGGAACGATGGAACTTCAAATTTGCCAGCCAGGAACAGATGGACGAGCTGCTTCATATTTCCTTTGTCAACGACGGACGCGATGTTCCCGCTGAGATAAGCGAAGAGGATGATACCGATGTTTCAGATCAGACAAGCGATGATCTAAGGCTTCAGTATTGGACAAAGGCACTGCCGATTCTTGCTGATGCGTTCGGTGGGGACAGTACTTATTCCAATGTTTCTCCGGCGACACGCAGCACCGTTGATGGTTTTGTAGGAATCTATGGCGTTCATCTGTACTGCTCAATGAGACTTCAGAAGCAGACACTAAGTGCGAATGTTTGGATAGATGCCGAGGACAAAGAAAAGAACAAACAGATCTTCGATGCTATGTATCGGAGAAAAGAACAGGTGGAAGCTGCCATACCGCATCCGGTGAAGTGGAATAGGAGAGACGATAAGAGATCATCAACGATCAATGTCGAACTTGAAAATGTTGTCTTTTCTGACACCAACCTGTGGGATGAGCAGTTCAAGTTTCTTGCTGATACATGTGTAGCGTTGAAAAATGAACTAATTGATCCATGTGCGGATGAGATTCGGGAAATCTGCAGCAAGTAACATCATTGATGTCAGGAGGTAACTACAGTGGCGGATATGAATCAGATACACACATTTGCCATGAAGTGGCTTGATAAGTTCAGAGATCAGGGAATCAATTACATAGAACTTGTAGACCATTATATGGCAGATGACTGTGCTGCACTTGGTTTTGAGATGGACTGCGGGCATGCTTTTGAACGCGTTTATGGCAAGGCCGTCTATGATAATAAAGAACTGGATAAAGTCATAGATGACATCACAGACATTCCGCTGCTTGGATCGGCAATATACTCCAGGTGGCGATATTATAACCACTGGGCATACGACGCGTCTCAAATACTCGAGCCTCAGAATCGCGCGTGGTTCATTACTGTTCTTTCCAGACTTGCATCGCTGAGTAGTGAAAATCCTGCCATCTTCAAGGGAACCATAAAAAAGATACGTATTGTATCCAACAACATCAGCTATGGTCTCCGACCAGAACCTGAAGATGAAGTAGAACAGCATCTGACGGTAAATACGGATGGGAGAGTGTGGTTTTCCACCTATGTTTTCGGAGATGGAATCGGCAAATATAGAAAATCAAAAACTAAAAATTTCAGCATTGATAAATCCAATGCGACAGAACTTTTGGATAAGGTGGCTGCCTATTTTAGCCGGGAGGATTACACAGATGTATTTGCCACCGATATCGGTATTTGGGAAATGGAATTGACAAATACCGAAGGCAAGACATATAAATTCCAAGGTTCTTTGTGTGCAGATTTTGACGCGGATGGCATAGATCTGTCTGATTTGATTAGGGATAGTTTGGGATTGCCGGATTTGTATGCCTTTGATGGTAATGATAAGCCAGATAAAATAAATCGAATCGTGCTGGATTATCATCGGGTGACGAAAATTAAGCCGAAGGAAGTGCCAGAAGGTGCTGCATGGGAATTTGTAACTTGGGATTATGCGGAGCAGCTCATTATTGACAGAGAAAAGGCAACGCTCGAACACATTCAGAATATCGGTACAGGGTGCAAGGTTTCTCGCAAGTATGAAGTCGAAGGCGGTATAGAAAGCCTTCTGGATGATTTTGACGCAGAGGATCTGTTTGGAAATATCGTAGGTAATCCTGACGATGTCGTAGAAAACCCAAATGAAACGAAGGACTATAGAATTACTATAGATTATAAAAAGAACCCTCAAAAAATCATCACAGGATCATTTGATAAAAATGGACTGCCGGACGATTTTAAGGAGTTCGCCGATGCGGTATATGATTTTATGCGTTTCTATGGTTTGGGCGAGATACTTGATCCGTCTGTATATGGCAAAGCAAAACGCAGAGCAACAGATTATATCTATTGCAGCGTAGTATTTGAAGATGGTCAGAAGACGTATTATTACCTGGCAGATGATGATAGTATTGAGGTAGATGATTTCGTTATTGTTCCAGCCGGGAAAGACAACCATGAGGCAATTGTGAATGTTGTCGGTATTGAATATTTTCCTGAAGATAAGGTTCCTTTGCCTGTGGAAAAAACAAAACATATTATAAGAAAGTGTACGGATGAGGAAATAGAATCTATTGAGGAAACGCAGAGCGAGGCTTTTTATTGCCCGGCAGCAAAGAAAGTAATAACAAGTGATGTATGCTATGAATTGTGGATGTGCCTGAATGGAATGATGAAGTTGTCTTTAGTTCCGGAGGTAGAAATAAAGGACCAGGCACAAGCGGAAAAGATCTGCAATGAATGTCCACGACACAAACAATGGGAATAGAAGAATCTAAAGTCAAAAGGGGTAATTCGTTGACCGTTTCCCTCATACGCCTGAGTTCTTGAAATTATTTTCTCGAACGACTGACATCCACGGCGGTGTCTCAACGCACGTGGAAACGGTGGTGCTTTTGAATCGTATCAACGATAGTTCTAATTGAGCACAGGAGTTCGTGATGAAAAAGATTCTGGTGTTAGCCGTAACCATTTTGGCACTTTTTTCCGCCGTTGCCTGTGGCGCCGTGCCGACCGGGCAAACCGGGTATACTTCCATTACGCAGGAAGAAGCCAAAAAGAAGATGGACGACAACTTTAAGGGCGTGATCCTGGACGTGAGAACAAAGGAAGAGTACGACCAGGGCCATATCAAAAATGCCATACTCGTACCCAATGAAAGCATCGACAAAACGCCGCCCAGGGAATTGCCGGACAAACAGGCCGAGATTCTGGTCTACTGCCGCAGCGGCAACCGCAGCAAGAAGGCGGCGGAAAAACTGGCGGCCATGGGATATACCCATGTCCTGGAATTCGGCGGCATCATAACTTGGAAATACGGACTTGTAAAATGATGGAATTGGAATGTCAGATCCGCCGGGAACGGCCGGAAGATTATTTCGAAACAGAAAATGTAGTGCGGGAAGCCTTTTGGAACGTCTATCACCCGGGATGCACGGAGCATTATCTGCTGCATTGTTTCCGTTCCCGCAGCGAATTCATTCCCGAATTGGATCTTGTCCTGGTCAAAGACGGACGGATCATCGGGCAGGTCATGTATGTACATTCGCAGGTTGACGGCGACGGCGGAACCAAAATCCCGACGTTCACCTTCGGACCCATCGGCATTCACCCGGACTACCAGAGACAAGGGTATGGCAGGAAACTGCTGGAAGCTTCCATGCAGGCCGCAGCCGCACTGGGGGCCGGCGCGCTGGTCATCACGGGGAATATCCTGTTTTACGGACCATCCGGATTTGTCCCTGCAAGGACGAGAGGAATCCGTTATCACGAAGACCCGGAAGCAGACTACCTGCTGGTTAAGGAATTACGGAAAGGGTACCTTGAGAACGTCCGCGGAACCTTTCGGGACCCCGAAGGGTATTTCGCCGCTATGCGCCATCCCGATGCTTTTGAGGCGTTTGACAAGCAGTTCCCACGGAAAATACAAAAGGTGCTTCCAGGACAGTTGGATTTTGTATAAGTACAGAAAAAAATAACTTGGTCGCTGACCGATCAAGAAAAGCGACCAAGTCAGCGACCAAGTTGTTGTACGCAACGTATTATGCCCAGCGGGAGTGGGGCACGCCGGAGCCGAGTTCAAAGTGGTATTTGGCAATGCCGACATCGACTTTTTCCAGGAATCCCGGCACCGTGTCGATCCAGAGCCGGTCACCGTCCAGATGGATCTTGAACAGCTGCTGGTTTCCGGCTGTTGGGGCCAGGACGGCGTATTCCATGCCTTTCCGGAACCATGCGGGAACGTGGGCCGGATCGGCGACGACGGACATTTCTTCGACGGTTTTGATTTTGTGGGCGAACCCGGACTTTTCACTGTATCCGATGCAGATGGAAAGGACCAGGCGTTCGCCTTTTTTGATTTCCGGCACCGGCACGCCCTTTGCCGCGTCCTGCAGCAGGGTTTCCACCCAGCCAGTCTTCAGGCCGTTCTGCTGCGCCCAGAGCACCAGCTGTTCGCCATAGTAGCCGCACAGTTCGTCCAGTTCCGGAACATCTTTTCCGACGAGGGCGATATAGTTGGTGACGCCGGTCCACCTGCCGTAACGGATTGTGTAAGGGGACAGGGCGTCGGTTACTCCGTTGATGAACTGGAAATGCAGGCCTGTTTTTTCATTGATGGCTGCCATCATCGACCGGAGTGTTTTTTCCGTTTCCCCCTCCAGGGCCCGTCCGTCATAATTCCGAACCGTATGTCTGCTGCGGATTGCTTCTTCGATAGTCATATAGTATTTCCCTTTCTGTCTGCACGACATCTTTATTTCCTGCGTTTTCAAATTTTCCTTGCCAACAGGTTACGCATAGCGTATCATGAATTAGTGACATTTTTTGGCACCATTTAAAAAATCATTAAAAAAAACATTAACAAATCGGCATCAATTTTTTGAAACCGTGCAAATAAGGGGGACAATCATGAAGAAAGCAGAGCGCCTGAACCGGGAACTGGCATACCTGGTCAATCATCCCTTTTTCCATCTGGCGGATCTGATGGACGAATTCCGGATATCCCGGAGAACGGCGCTCCGGGATATTACCGATTTGGCGGACCTCGGGCTGAGCGTCTATTCCGAACCGGGCCGCAGCGGCGGGTACCAGGTCACGAGCCGCGGTTCGCTGATCCCTGTCACCTTTTCCGGCGATGAAGTCAGTGCCATCTTTTTTGCCCTTCACGCCTTGTCGCTGCTGTCGGAAACACCTTTCCGGAAGCCGTACCAGGACATCTACGACCGCCTGCTCGCCTCGCTGCCGTCGTGGCGCCGCAACGCCGTCACGGACATGCTGGACGCGTGCCGCTATTACAATGTGCCGCCGGTCTACGAAATCCCGTTCCTGCGGGAGATCCTTGCGGCCTGCACCAGCCGGCACATCGTGCGGATTGCCTCGTCCCAGCTTCCGTCTTCGCCCGTCCGCGCCCAGCTTTTGTGGATATTTTACCGGGGCGGGCTCTGGTTCTTTGAAGGAATTGATGTCGACACGGGCCGCTGGTACCGCGCCCGCTGCGATTTGATCACCGGTTTTCAGGATACGGGGAGCAGCGGGACGTTCCGCCGCGAGGAACTCAAGGAACAGCATGACCGCTTCGTCCGGGAGCACCACACCATCCCGTTCCGGTGCCGGATCAGCGACCACGGCAAAGTGCGCTATTATCGGGAACGGTACGAAAACATCCACCTTTCCGGAAACGAACTGACCGGCTCCTACAACGAGGACGAGTTCGACTATATGATCGAGTACCTGATCGGTTACGGCAGCGATGTCACGGTCCTGGCGCCGGAGGCGCTGCGCACGGCCTATGCGGAACGGCTGCAGGAAATGTTGGACCGTGCGGTACACATTCCCGGTAAATTCCATTATAATAAGAGTAAGAAAAAGAACCCGCCGCGGGAAAAAGCGGATGGGAAAAAGGACGTCGAATCGAGCAACGCCCGCAAGGGAGGCTGAATCCATTGGAACTTGCAGCAGAAGAGCTGAAACAGAATCTGGCGAACGTACGCGCGCGCATCCGCGCGGCCTGCGAACGGGCGGGCCGGGATCCGTCCGGCGTGACGCTCCTGGCCGTGAGCAAGACCAAACCCATTGAGGATATCCAGGTCCTGCTGGGGGAAGGACAGAAGGCTTTCGGCGAAAACTACGTGCAGGAGCTGAAGGAAAAGTACGAAGCCCTGGGCGACGCCGCAGAGTGGCACATGATCGGCCATTTGCAGCGCAACAAAGTGAAATACATCATCGACAAAGTCTGCCTCATCCATGCCGTGGACACGCTGCGCCTGGCGGAACAGATTGAAAAGGAAGCGGCCAAGCATGACCGCATCGTCGAGGTACTGATGGAAGTCAACATCGCCCGGGAGGAAACGAAATGGGGCTTCACGGAAGAAGAAGCGCCGGCGGCCGCCAAAGCCATGGGGGCCTTGCCTCATTTGCGGCTCCGGGGACTCATGACATCGGCCCCCATCACGAAAGAGGTCGAAACGAACCGCCCCTATTTCCGGGGACTGCGGGAACTGGCCCGGCGCATTGACGCCCAGCATTTCCCGAACGTGCGCATGGACACGCTGTCCATGGGCATGACGCAGGACTTCGAAGTGGCCGTCGAAGAAGGGGCGACCATCGTCCGGGTCGGTACCGCCATTTTCGGGGCCCGGGACTACCACATGTAAAAACAGCGAAAGAAAATCCTCCCGGCAGGCAGGCCGCCAGAGCGCGGCGTACCGTCCGGGAGGATTTTTTTTGGAAAAAGATGTAATAAATTAATTGACATCAATGCTGTAATATGATATATTACAACCAACAAGAAAAGACACCGGCCTGAAAGGAACGGCAGGACACAGGGAGGAAATACAATGAACGCACAAGACTGCTTACAAATGCTTCGCGAAATCCGGGACGTTTCGTTTGCCACGGTCGGGGAGGACGACCTGCCGCACAACCGCATCATCGACGTCATGATTGTGGAAGAGGGACGCCTCGTATTCTGCACGGGGCGGGGGAAGGACTTTTACCGCCAGCTGATGCACAACCCCCATGTCGCCGTCAGCGGCCTCAACAAGGCCTGGCAGATGATCCGCCTGACGGGAACCGTCCGGAAACTGGACGACCAGAAACAGTGGATCGACCGGATTTTTGCGGAAAACCCTGCCATGAACGATGTCTACCCGGGAAAGGCGCGCTATATCTTGGATGCCTTCGCCATCGAAGCGGGGCGCATTGAGTTCTTTGACCTGGGCAAGAGCCCCATCCACCGGGAGAGCTTCGCCTTCGGCGGCAGCAAGGCGCCGGAAAAGGGGTTCCGGATTACGGATGCCTGCATCGGGTGCGGCACCTGCAAGCGGAACTGCCCGCAGCAGTGCGTGGAAACAGGGACGCCGTTCCGCATCCGGCAGGACAGCTGCCTGCACTGCGGCCTGTGCTTTGAAAACTGCCCGGTACAGGCCATCGTACGGCGTGACGCATGATGATGTAACGGAACACAAGGACGGAAAGGGACCATGGTTAAGGCAATCTTCGATCTTGTCACTACCCGCTGGGATTTTTTCCTGCGGCTGCTGGTGGAACATCTGGAAATATCGTTTCTGGCAATCGGCATCGCCATCGTGTTCGGCGGCATTGCCGGCATCCTGATCAGTGAATGGCGCAGGTCCGCCAAATGGACGCTGGGGGTCATCAATTTCATTTACACGATTCCCTCGATTTCCATGCTGGGCTTCCTCATTCCCTTTTCCGGTGTCGGCAACGCGACGGCCGTCATCGCCCTGACGATTTACGCCCTGCTGCCCATGGTCCGCTCGGTCCATACGGGACTGACCAACGTGGATCCGGCCATCCTCGAGGCGGCCAAGGGCATGGGCAGCACGCGGGCCCAGATCCTGTTCAAGGTGAGCCTGCCGCTGGCCATGCCGGTCATCATGTCCGGCATCCGGAACATGGTGACGATGACCATCGCGCTCGCCGGTATTGCATCCTTCATTGGCGCCGGCGGCCTCGGCGTAGCCATCTACCGCGGCATCACCACGAACAACGCGGCCATGACGCTGGCAGGGAGCTTGCTGACGGCGCTCCTGGCGCTCGTCGCGGACTTTATCCTCGGCATCGTGGAAAAACGGATGCAGCGGCGGTCGAAAAAGGCACAGCGCCGGAACCGGCTGGCCGGTATCGTGGCGCTGCTTATGGCGGCCTGCCTGCTCGGGGGCCTCGCCGTTTCCCAGAACCGGAGCGGCAGGACCCTCCACATTGCCACCAAACCCATGACGGAACAGTATATTCTGGGCGAGATGCTGGATATCCTGGTTGAACAGGATACGGACCTCCGCGTCAAGCTGACGCAGGGCGTCGGCGGTGGTACGTCCAATATCGACCCGGGCATGCGGAGCGGGGCCTTCGACCTGTACCCGGAATACACCGGCACGGCCTGGAACATGGTGCTGAAAAAGACCGATGTGTATTCCGAAGACCGTTTCCACGAGCTGCAGGCCGGCTACAAGGACCGGGGCATGACCTGGACCTGCCTGTACGGATTTGAAAACACCTTCGGCCTGGCCCTGCGCAAGGACATTGCCGAACGGTACGGCATCCGGAACTTTTCCGACCTGAAGCGGTACGCGCAGAACCTGACCTTCGGCGCGGAATACGATTTCTTCGAGCGGGAAGACGGCTATGCCGCCTTGTGCAAGGCCTACGGCTTCCGGTTTGGCAAAACGATGGATCTGGATATCGGGCTGAAATACCATGCGTTGGCGGAAAAACAGGTCGACGCCATCATCGTCTTTACGACCGACGGCCAGCTGGCCCAGGCCGACGCCGTGACCCTGACCGATGACAAACATTTCTTCCCGTCTTATTATTGCGGGAACATCGTGCGGTCCGAAGTGCTGGAAAAATATCCGGAACTGGAGCCTGTCTTTGCCAAATTGACAGGCCGCATCCACAACGACGACATGGTCCGCATGAATTACGAAGTGGAAGTACAAGGCAGGGAACCGCGCGCCGTGGCAGAGGAATTTCTGCGGGCACACGGGCTCGTCAAATAGGAAGAGGGAAGGAACATGAGCGAAACGATGATTGAATTCCGGCACGTCCAAAAGGCCTACGGCAGCGACAACATCATAGAGGACCTCAGCTTTTCGGTACAGAAGGGCGACTTTGTCACCATGATCGGTTCTTCCGGCTGCGGCAAAACGACGACGCTCAAAATGATCAACGCCTTGATCGAACCGACGGCCGGCGACATCTTTGTGGATGGAACCAACATCAGGGACTGCGACCCGGTCCAGCTGCGCCGTTCCATCGGCTACGCGATTCAGGGCAGCGTCCTGTTCCCGCACATGACGGTGGAGCAGAACATCGCCTATGTGCCGAACCTGCTGAATAAACGGGACAAGAAGCGCACCGCCCTGGCGGTCGACAAATGGATGCGGATCGTCGGGCTGGACCCGTCCCTGAAGGAACGCTATCCCAGCGAATTGTCCGGCGGCCAGCAGCAGCGCGTCGGCATCGCCCGGGCCCTGGCCGCTTCGCCGGACATCCTGCTCATGGACGAACCCTTCGGCGCGGTGGACGAAATCACCCGGTCGTCCCTGCAGGACGAGATTTTGCGGATTCACCGGGAAACGCAGATTACGATCCTCTTTGTGACGCACGACATCCAGGAGGCGCTGAAACTGGCCACGAAGGTCCTGATCATGGACCATGGGAAAATCCAGCAGTACGACACGCCGACCCGCATCCTGCAGCATCCGGCCAACGAATTCGTCGCCAAACTGGTGCGGCGGGAACGGCATACCTGCCTGCTCGACGAAACCCGGATCGGTTCCTGTGAATTCAGCCGGGCGGCCTGCGGGATGGTCAGAGCGCCGTACCGCGGGTAGGTACGAATAATTTGCTCATGTCCACCTTTTCCAGCGTCAGCAACTGCTTTTTCCGCTGCACGCCGCCGTATCAGTACCTGATGGAGTACCGGCTGGCAAAAGCGGCCCAGCTCCTCAAAGACACGGACTTACCCATCGGGGAGGTCGCGGCCGGCGTCGGCTTCCAGCAGATGAGCCATTTCGGCAAATGCTTCCGGGAAAAGACGGGCCTGTCGCCGCGCGACTACCGGAAACAGAGCCGGTAAAGGAAAACAAAAAAGGCGTCCCGCAGGACGCCTTTTTTTTAATGCAGATCTCAGTAGTTATCGGCCTTGATTTCGAAGAAGCTCTGCGGATGGTTGCAGACCGGGCAGACTTCGGGAGCCTTGGTGCCGACCACGATGTGGCCGCAGTTGCGGCATTCCCAAACCTTGACTTCGCTCTTTTCGAAGACAGCCTTGGTTTCCACGTTGTGCAGCAGGGCACGATACCGTTCTTCGTGGGCCTTTTCGATGGCAGCGACGCCACGGAATTTTTCAGCCAGGTCATGGAAGCCTTCTTCATCGGCTTCTTTGGCCATGCGGACATACATGTCGGTCCATTCCGCGTTTTCGCCTTCGGCGGCATGGAGCAGGTTTTCCGGCGTATCGCCGATTTCGCCCAGGGCGCGGAACCACAGTTTGGCGTGTTCCCGTTCGTTCTCGGCGGTCTTCAGGAACAGGGCGGCAATCTGTTCATAGCCCTGTTTTTTAGCTACAGAAGCAAAGTAGGTGTATTTGTTGCGTGCCTGGGATTCGCCTGCAAAAGCTTCCCACAGGTTCTTTTCAGTCTTGGTGCCAGCATACGGATTTTTTGCCATTGTCCAATTCCTCCTTGTCTTTACAATCGTTTATTGCAACGGTTTGTAGTTAGCGGTATCATTATATCATGAATTCCCAGGAAAAAGCAAGGCCGAATGTTCAAATCATGATATTTGTGTGAATTTTTCACTTTGTGATGATAACTGTATCCTGAAAAATAGCAAAAGGAGATAAATCAATGAAACCAACATTTCGTTATGCAGAAAGAAACGATATGCCTCTGATTATGAAGTTCGTGCGGGATCTGGCCCGTTACGAGCATTTGGAGGACCAGGTCGTTGCAACGCCGGAAATTATGGAACACTGGATTTTCGACTTGAAGAGGGCCGAAGTGATTTTCGTCCTGGAAGAGGGGAAGGAAGTCGGCTTCGCGCTGTTCTTCCATAATTTTTCGACATTCCTCGGGCGGGCCGGTATCTACCTGGAAGACCTGTTCGTGGATCCGGCGTGCCGCGGCAGGGGATACGGCCGGGCCCTGATGGAAAAACTGGCCTCCATTGCCGTGGAAGAGGGATGCGGACGGTTCGAATGGTGGGTACTCAACTGGAACGAGCCGAGCATCCGGTTCTACAAGTCCCTGGGGGCCGTCCCCATGTCCGAATGGACGGTGTACCGGGTCACCGGCGATGCATTGCAGAAATTAGCGGGGAAATAAGATGGACATCAATTTTTTCGTCATGGCGGCCTGTTTCTGCGCCTATTTTGTCAAAGGCATCGTCGGGTTTGCCAACACGATTGTTTTTACGTCGATTTTGAGTTTTCGCTACAACAACATCAACATTTCACCGGTGGACTTGTGGCTGGGCGTGCCGCCCAATATCCTTATGCCGATCAAAGAACGAAAGTCGATCCGGCTGAAAAAGTGGCTCCCGATTGCGGCCATTGTACTGGTCAGCGACCTGCCGGGCATGTTTCTGCTGAAGTACGGCAACGCATCGACCCTGAAGGTCATCCTGGGCGTTGTCATCATCGGCATCGGCCTGGAGATGCTGGACCGCCAGCTGCGGCCCCGCAAGTCGAAAGGGTCGAAAAAACTGCTCCTCGGGTTCGGTGCGTTGACAGGCTTCATCAACGGCCTCTTCGGAATCGGTGCCCTCCTGGCGGCCTACATGGAACGGACCACGCAGTCGGCGTCGGAGTTCCGCGGCAACCTGTGCATGGTCTTTCTGGTCGACGCCATTTTCCGCATCATCGCCTACACATGCCTGGGCATTGTCACACTGGAAAGCCTGTGGACGGCCGTCCGGCTCGTGCCCTGCATGCTGCTGGGCCTGGGGGCGGGCATGTTCGTGTCGCGCTTCGTCGAGGAGCGGAAAATGAAACTCGTCGTCATCGTCGTGCTGATTTTCTCCGGTGCGGCCATCTGCATCACGAATCTCATGCGGTAAGGGCTAATAAAAGATTTAATCATAAATGTCGGGGGTAGGAAAGTATTCTTTCCTACCCCCGTTTTTTGTAATTTTTATTTCAATGTCAAAGTAGAATTTATTTCCGACTGTGCGGAAGGGTTCCCTGTTGCTGCTCCGCATCCAGCCGTTTCCGGGCAGCGGGGTCTTTCAGCATGCAGATGCCCTGGGTCATGGTGCCCATGGGGCAGTAGACGCACCACGAGCGCGGCCGGAACAGGACCATGGTCACGAGGCCGAGGGTGGTCGAGGTCATCATGACGCTGAAGAACCCGTAAGCGAACTGGGCCATCCAGGGCGATACGCCGCTGACGTCGGTCCATTGCCAGGGCAGCTTGAAAGTCCACAGCAGCGTCACGGTCTGCTGCAGCGGGGCGCCCGTAAACACTTTCCAGGTGCTGAAGAGCATCAGGCAGAACATGACCATGAAGAAGGCCAGAAAGCCGAAGCGGAAGGCCTTGCTGCGCAAAAAGGCCGGCGGGGGCGCATTGCGCGACAGGCCGAGGCGGCTGCCCAGCAGAAAGAGCAGCTGCCCGCGGCCGCAATAGCGGTTGCAGTAGGCTTTGCCGTAGCCGAGAATGGCCAGGAGCAGGGGAATCGTGAAAAAGATCAGGCCGAGCCAGGCGCATAAGATGTTGCACACGCCCAGTACCCAATAGAGCAGTTCGGCCAGCCAGAGATATTCATACCAGTGCCTGCGTTTGGAAGCCATCATGCCCCTCCTTTCCGGGGGACGAGGGAGATGACGGCGGCGGGGCAGTTGCGGGCGCAGGTGCCGCAGCCGACACAGCGGGCGGGGTCCACCTGGGCACGGATGCCGGCCACGACGTGGACGGCTTCGCGGGGACATACGTTTTCACACAACCCGCAGGCCACGCATTCGCTGCCGACGACGGCGACTTTGGGAGACAGTTTCATGGCGGTTCCTCCTCAATTTTCGTAAGCCGGTTCTTTTTTGTCCGCTGCCTGCGGATTTTGTAGCGCGCGGCGGATAAACAGATTGTGCAGCACGGCCAGGGCGAAAAGCACGACGAAGGCTGTCCGCGTGCCCGTCGCTGTTGCCGCCGTGAAGGCGTCCGAACCGTGCTCCAGGCCGAGCTGGAAGGTCGCCACGAGGGCGGCGCTGATGGCTGTTCCCACGGCGCCGGACAACTGCTGGACCGTCGTCGTGATGGCGTTGCCGTCACCACGCAGGCGCTCTTCCAGACTGCTGATGGCGTAGGTCATGGTGTTGCCCATGGACAGGGACTGGCCGATGGTGAAGAGGACATAGGCGCAGGTCATGAGCAGGACCGTAGGCGCGCGCATGATGAACTGGTAGACGGCCATGCACAAAAAGACGAAGAAGCCGCCCAAAAGCAGGGGACGGCGCGGACCGTACTTGTCGTACAGGCGGCCGCATAAGGGGGTGATCAGGGCGCCGACGAGGCAGCCCGGGAGCAGGATGCAGCCCGCCGTGAACGGCGATTCGTGCAGGCAGATCTGGGCGAAGTTCGGCAGCAGAAAGCCCATGCCGAGGCAGATGAACATGACGATGGCAAGGCACACGAGGCTCAGGGAGAAAGCACGGCTGCCCAAGGGACGCAGGCGCAGCAGCGGCGTCCGGCCCGTGGCGGTGCACCTTTTCTCGTGACGGCAGAACAGGCCCAGGAACAGGACCGCCAGCGCCGCCAGAGTGACGAAGGGCAGCGGCCGTTCCGCCAGGGACGAGGCTTCCGTGCAGGCCAGCAGGAACGTCGTGAAGGCGACGGCAATCTGGAACATGCCCGTAAAGTCAAAGGCCCGCGGCCCGTAGGAGCAGGACTGGCGGATGGCGTACAGTCCCGTAAAGAGCGAGAACAGCACCACAGGCACCAGGGACAGGAAGATCATGTGCCAGCCCCAGGCCGTGACGATATAGCCGCCGAAGGACGGTCCCACGGCCGGAGCCAGGGCGGTGACCAGCATGGCGGCGCCCATCATGAAGCCGATGCGGTTCAGGGGCGCCTGTTCCATGACGATGTTGAACATCAGCGGCAGGGCGATGCCCGTGCCGGTGCCCTGCAGCAGCCGTCCCAGGAGCAGCACGTAGAAATTCGGCGCAAAGGCGCCGCACAACGTACCGGTCAGGAAAATGAGGTTGGCGCACAGGAAAAGGCGTTTCAAGGGAAAACGCTGTTTCAAATAACTCGACGTCGGAATGATGACGGACAGAATCAGCAGATAGCCCGTCGTGACCCACTGCACGAGGCTCGTGCTGATATGGAATTCCTCCATGAGGGTGGGGAAGATGACGTTCATGGACGTTTCGATGACGACGCCCGTGAAGGACAGGATGCCTGCCGCGATAATGGACAGGTACAGGCGGGCATCCGCCACACGTTCAAATTGTTGCATGGCAGCCTGCCTCCTTCGGAAATTCATGCTGGGCGTGCCGGACCTCTTCAGCGAAACGGTGCAGCACGCGGATGGCCGTTTCCACATCGTCGTCGTGTACATCGGCCAGCCGCCCGGCCAGCCACCTGTGCAGGGCGTCCCCGTAATAGGCGTAGGCCTGGCTGCCGCGTTCCGTGAGGCGCACGGACACGTAACGGCGGTCTTCGGCCTGCTGCTGTTTTTCCACGTACCCCTGGGCCACCAGGTCGTTCATCAGTTTCGTGATGCTCGGCCCCGTGCCGCCCATGCGGCGCGCCACATCGCCGACCGTCACCAGTTCCTGTTCCTGTGCCAGTCCGTGGATCACTTCGATAATCAGGATCTGCCGCGGCTGCATGCCCTCAGGCAGCGGGGGCAGGGCGGCCCGCATCTGCCGTGCCTCGTTGCAGGCCAGCAGGAAACGGCTTACCATAGCTGCATTCATACCGGTCCCTCCCGTAAGGTGTCTAATAGTTATCTTTAGTAATTATCTAACATAACGATTCTATTGTAGACACGGTGCGGGCATTTGTCAAGGACCGTCCCGGCAGCAGCCGCCCTCACGGCACACGGAATTCGGTCGTGCTGCCGTTGATCGTCTTTTTCACGACGAGCTGCGTGGGAATGCGCTGCTGCAGCTCCGTCACGTGCGAAATGAGGCCGACGAGGCGTCCGCCCTCCTGCAGGGCGAGCAGGGTGTCCATGGCCTTGTCCAGCGTTTCCGGATCCAGGGACCCGAACCCTTCGTCGACGAGGATCATGTCCAGGCGGAGACCGCCGGCATTGGCCTGGAGCACGTCGGACAGGCCCAGGGCGAGGGACAGGGACGTAAAGAAGCTTTCCCCGCCGGACAGGGTCGTCACGGAACGGTTCTGGCCCGTGTAGGCGTCGAACACGTCCAGGTCGAGGCCCTGCTTCTGCCGCGCGTCGCCCACGCCGTGATGGCGGAGCAGGCGGTACCGGCCGTCGCTGATGTCATCGAGCCGCACATTGGCCTTCTGCAGGACATCGTCCAGGGCGGTCTGCAGGGCGTAGGTGGAGAAGGTCAGCTTGCCCGTGGCCAGCCCATTGACGCGGCCGTTGGCCGTTTCCGCCAGGCGGCCGACCGGACCGTATTCCGCATCGATGGCGGCCAGCTTCTTCCTGATTTCCACCAGCTGGCCGTACAGCCGTTTATCCGAATCCAGACGGTTCTTTTTCTCCCCGGCCTGACGGTTCCATTCAGCCAGTTTCCGGGCCGCGGTTTCGGCTTCTTCCGCAAGGCGCTTCAGTTCCCCGTCGCCGGGACGGGTCTTGCCGGCCGTCTGCGCCTGCAGCTGCTTCAGGGCGCCTTCCAGAGAGGCCTTTTTGGCATTGTATTCGTCCAGGCACCGCTGCATTGCCGCCTTTTCCCGTACCATGCCGTGGTAGTTCAGGAATTCTTCCTGATTGGCGAAGGGAGACTGTTTCAGAGCGGCCTTGTAGCGCTCCTGTTCTGCCTTAAAGCGGTTATCCGCGGCTGCAGCATCCTGCTTTGCCTTCGCCAGCGCGGCCGTCGTCAGGTCCACCTGCTTCTGGGCATCCTGCATTGCCGTTTTGCGGGCTTTGATCTTCCGGATGGCGGCCTCCAGTTCCCGTACCTTCTTTTCCAGGTCCGCCTTCTGTTCCGCCGACTGGGTCGCCGGACGGGGATGGACCGTGGCACCGCAGACGGGGCAGGGGGAGCCGTCCTGGAGCTGTCCGGCCAGACGGACGACCGTCTCCGAAGCTACGGTAAGGCCGGCCAGCTGTTTCGTCAGCGCTTCCTGCTGCGACTCGAGGATTTCCGTCGTCCCCTGGGCGGCTTCCCGGGTACACTTCGTCAGTTCTTTCTGTGCGTTTTCCAGGGCTTTTGCAGCCGGCGGTACCGCCTTTTCGAGACGCTCCTTGTCCTTCCAGGCGGTCAGGGCCTGCGTGTATACTTCGTGCAGCCCTTGCGCCGCTTCCACTTTCTGCAGCGTTTCCTTCCGGGTCTGCATGGCCGGCTCCTGTTTCTGCAGTTCGGCCTGTTCCGTCTGCTTGCTTTCAAGCTGGGTGAACAACCGGGCCAGAGCCTGGCTGTCCGCCAGCTGCCTGGCCGCCTTCTGGCTGCGGTCCTTCGCTTTTGCGGCCTCTGCCTCGGCATTGTTCAGATCCTTTGCGCCGGACGTGATGCGTACCGCCAGGTCTTCCACAGACGTTACGCCGGCATTGGCCAGCGTGGTCTGCTGTTCCTGCGTCCTGGCGTCGTGGTCCGCCTTCAGCGCGCGCGCCTTTTCATCCAGCCGTTTTTCCAGCTTGGCGAACCGTTCCGTACGGAACAGGGTCTCCAGAATCCGGCGGCGGTCGTCCGTCTTGAGTATCAGGAAGCGGCGGAACTGGCCCTGGGGGAGCACCATGAGCTGGCGGAACTGGTCCGCCTTGAAGCCCAGGATTTCCTCCATGACCTGCGTGGCCGCGGCCGAAGTGCCGGCCAGCACCTTTTCCGTACCGTCGTCCAGCACTTCGACCAGGCTGCCCGCCGCCTTGACCGACGTCGTGCCCGTGCCGCGTTTCTTCGGCACTTCCTGTTCCGGCGAGCGGGTCACGCGGTACGTGCGGCCCCGGCTCTGGAAGGTCAGGGAGACTTCGGTCTTGCACGAGGGATCCGCATAATTGCTGCGCATGCCTTTTCCCTTGCGCAAATCGCCGCTTGCTTCGCCGTAGAGGGCGAAGGTGATGGCGTCGAGAATGGACGTTTTGCCGCTTCCCGTCGGCCCGGTGATCAAAAAGAGCTGGTGTCCGCGCAGCTGCGAAAAATCAATGGTTTCCGTGCCTGCATAAGGCTCGAAGGCCGTCATCTGTAACAGTAAAGGCCGCATCAGGCATTCCTCCCTTCGTGCGCCAGTTCTTCCAACGTATCCGTCAGGACCTGCCGCTCCTTTTCACTCATGTCTTCGCCGTTCACGTCGCGGAAAAACTGCTCGAACAGCTCCAAGTCCGTCTTGCCGCGCCGGGCCGCTTCCACAACCTCTTCCGGGCGGGGTGCCAGCTGCTCGTACTGGATCTGCAGCACGTGGTGGTAGACCTGCTCCAGGCGGTTCTTGGCGTCGAGCACCGGTTCCCGGTCCGTCAGCGTGACCTGCAGGTAGTTGTCCACCTTGGCCGGATCCGGCGCCGCCAGCAGGTCGGCAAAGGAACCGCGTACGATGTCCAGTTCATGGGGGGCCGTCAAAGGCACGTCTTCCAGGGTGACGCGGCCGTCCCTGTCCAGATCCGCGAGGATGACGCCCTTCTTCTGGTGCGCCTCGCTGAAGGAATATTTCATGAGGGAGCCGCTGTAGGCCGCCTTGGCACCGCAGTGCTGCTGCGCGTGCAGATGGCCCAGGGCGGTGTAGTCGAAGGCGTCGTAGCAGGCGGGGGAGACCTGTTCCGCCCCGCCGGCCGCCAGGGACCGCTCGCTGTCGGGCGTCACGGCGGCGCCCGACACAAAGGCGTGGGACAGGGCCACTTTGCGTTCTCCCGCGGGAATCCGGGCCAGCATCTGTTCCACCTGCCAGCGCAGGGCCTCCTCGTGGGTGTGCTGCCGCGTGCCGGACAGTTCCGTCGCCAGCAGCGGTTCGCAGTAGGGCAGGGGCGCGAACCATACCGGACCCCAGGCGTCCTCGAGCCGGACAGGTGCCACATTCACACCGGGCTGTCCCGTAATATACAGCCGGTTCGTTTCGAACAATCTGCGGCCGAAATCGATGCGTGCCGGGTTGTCGTGGTTGCCGGCGATCAGCAGGACCGGCACCTGCACATCGCGCACCAGGCGCTGCAGCACCTCGTCCAGCAGATTGACGGCCTCCGTCGGCGGCAAGGCCCGGTCGTATACGTCGCCGGCCATGACCACGGCATCCACGCGGGCGTCTTTGGCCACGCGAAGCAGTTCTTCCAGCACAACCTGCTGGTCGTCCAACAAAGGCTGGCCGTGGAACGTCCGTCCCAGGTGCCAGTCCGCAGTATGAAGAATCCTCATGTCTTCCTCCTTGATTTAAGCAGCTGATGTCTTGTCCGTTCATTAGCGAACAAATGTTTGATAAAATAAGTATAGCACATGGAGCGAAAAAAGAGAAGCGTTTTGGGCGCGGAATCGGAGAAAAATTTGTAAACCGGCAAACAAGGCCATCGTACCCTTGATTGACGCCGGCCCGTTTTTATCATAAACTGGAAACACACAGGGTTCTGCTGCACGCAGTCCCTGATGAATGGAAAGTAGAGAATGACCATCCTGTATACGCTCATGGAATTCGGCGTCTCCCGCGGGAGGGAAAGGAAAGGTGAGCCTCCTATGAATCTGTCGTATTACCGCAACTTCTGCACCGTCGTCGAGGCGGGCAGCATGACCAAAGCGGCGGAACAGCTCCACGTGGCCCAGCCGGCCATCAGCCGCCAGATGCAGGCCCTCGAGGCCGAATTCGGCGTCCGCCTACTCGTCGTGGGCCGCGGTCATCACCAGCTGAAGCTGACCGACGCGGGCTGGCTCTTCTACAAACGGGCGAAACAGATCTGCCAGATGGAGGACGAAACGTACCGCGACATGTCCGACGCGGCGAACGGCCTCAACGGCACCCTGAACATCAGCATCGCCCCGTCGCGGTCGCGCTTCTTCGTGACGCGCTACGCCAAGCCCTTCAGCCGGCTGTATCCGCAGATCACCTACAACATCCGCGAATCCTACTATGTGCAGTTACTGGATGATGTCCTGCGCGGTGTGTCGGAAATCGGCATCGCCAACGCGCCCATTCCCGAAAACTTCCGCTTCGACATCCTCTCCTCCCGGCCGGAACACTATTATCTGGTCGGCCGCAAAAACAATCCCTGGATCGACCTGACGCAGCCCTACACGTCGCTTGCCGTGCTGCAGGGCGTGCCTCTGGCCTGCGCCCGCGGGCACTGGGGACTCCTGGAGACACGCTGCCTCGAGGAAGATGTCAAACCGTATCCGTTCGCCATCGTCGGCACGCGGGTCGCCGCCGTGGACTACGCCATGGAGAACCTGGCCATCGCCGTCGTACCCCTGGAAGAAATGGAAATGCTGCCCAAGGAACTCATCCGGTTCCGCATCGAGGACCCGCGCGTCATGATCCACAAGACCATCATCAAGCTCAAAGGGCGCGAACTGTCCATGCCCATGCGGAAATTCCTCGAAGTCTACCAGCGGGAAATAGACAATTTAAAATATAACAAAAAAGAATAAGCAACCCAAAAAACCAGCATTATTCTTTTATTTCCTCCTGTGCTACAATAAAGGTGAAGGAAGGGAAGGAACCCCGGACGGGATTCCGGATACCGACCGGGCCTTTCCAAAAACCCGCAGCCGTTCCCGAACGGCCGACAAAATCTAAGCAAAGGAGGAATCATTATGAAGAAGAAGGCACTCGAAAAAGGCATCAAGTTCGTAGCATTCCTGAAGAACCATGGGAATAGCTTCCGCGCTCACAAGGCGAAGAAGAACATCAGCCGGATCCTGTTCGTGAGCACGCTTTCCAAGAATGGTTTTTCCAAGCTGGCTAAGATTGCCGGTATGCGGTTCACGAAAGATCAGAAGAAGTTCTTGATGGAATACTGAGCAGTACACGGCAACAGCCCTTGGAACAAGGAACAATCCGCTGCAAGACACCGGCGGTTGATTGAGACAAAGGGACGCCCCCGGCAGGGCGTCCCTTAATTTTTGTCCCCAGCGTCCCCTGGTCAGAACAATGTGGTATAATATGTATGATTTAGGGGGAATGAACCAGTGAAGTTGAATCTGATGGATCTTTTGCTGCCCATGATTTACGCCCTGGACCTGGAAGAACACGATCTGACCGGTGCCACGGGCGGCCACGGGGAACGGGTCGCCCTGCTGACGTACCTGATGGCGCGGCCGCTGCACTATCCGCAGCCGCAGCTCATGGACATCGTCGAATGCGCGCTGCTGCACGACTGCGGCGCTGTGGAGAACATTCGCAACCTGCGCGATGCCCGGGCCGCGGGACGGGAGTACGCCGAGACATTGCCGGACGGGACGGTTGTGCGCGACGCCAACATCCACGCCATCCTGGGGGAGAAGGACATCCGGCCCCTGCCGTTCCACGGGGACGTGCGCAACATTGTGCTCATGCATCACGAATGCGTCGACGGGTCGGGCCCGCTGGGGCGGAAGGAGGACGAAATCCCCTTCCCGTCGCAATTGATCTTTCTGGCGGACCGCATGGATATCTGGTTTGACCTGCAGACCCTGCCGGAACGCGGATTCCAGCCCATGATCGATTCCCTGCTGTCCCGCGTGGGCCGCGAATTTTCGCGCCGCGCCGCCGACCTTATGGTGCAGAACATCCATTACGACGACATCCGCCGCATCCAGGAAAAAGGCGCCAAAGCGCTGCTGCGGGAACTGCTTCCGCAAGATGTCACAGACTATTCCCGTCCGCAAATTTATGCGCTGACGCGCTTCTTCGAGCATATCGTCGATGCCAAATCGTCCTTTACGAAGGACCATTCCGCAGGCATTGCGGACAAGGCCGAGCGCATGGCCGGCTTCTACGGCTGGAGCGTGGACAAGACGGACCGCTTCCTGCTGGCGGCGGCCCTGCATGACTACGGCAAACTGACCGTGGAAACGGATATCCTGGAAAAACCGGACAAACTGACGCCGGAAGAATTCACGGCCATCCAGCGCCACGTGCGGCAGACCTACGAAATCCTGAACGAAATCCCCGGGTTTGAGGACATCCGGGACTGGGCCTCGTTCCACCACGAAAAACTCGACGGCAGCGGCTACTGCTTCGGCCTGACCGCCGAGCGCCTGAGCTTCGAGTCGCGCCTCATGGCATGCATCGACATCTACCAGGCCCTGACGGAGAAACGGCCTTACAAAGACGGATTTTCCCACGGGAAAGCCATGGACATCATGCAGGAAATGGCGGCGGCCGGCAAAATCGACGGCGCCATCGTCCAGGACCTGGACAAGGTGTTCGGAAAACAGTAAAAGAGCAATCAAAAAACGCCATCCGCGGGGATGGCGTTTTGTTCTGTCAGGGTTCCGGCGGCTCGTCGACCACGTAGTGCCGCACGGTTTCCTGCGCCATGTGCAGCGCCTGCAGCTGTGGGGATTTCTTGAACTGGTGACGCGTCATGCGGGCGAGGATGTCGGCCAGGCAGGACACGCCCTTGACCACGTAGGGGCCCTTGTTCAGCATGACGCATTCGGCACGCCCGCCCATGGCGGCGTCCGTGATTTCCGCCCGCGACGGGATGCCCGTCTTGAGCAGGTTCTCCAGCACCTGGGTCGCCCAAATGACCGGCAGGTGCGCCGCTTCGCAAATCCACAGGATTTCCTCCTGCAGCTCGGCCAGGCGGTAATAACCGGCTTCCACGGCCAGGTCGCCCCGGGCGATCATGACGCCGAACGGATTGTGGGATGCCGCCTGCACGATGATTTCCGGCAGGTTCCGCACGCTGTCCCGCGTCTCGATTTTGGCGATGATGGCGATGCTGCGCTGCCGCCCGGCAGAGCGCTTGCGGATTTCGTTCTGCAGGAGCCGCATGTCGTCGCGGTTCCGGACGAAGGAGTACCCGACGGCGTCGGCGTGTTTCAAGATAAAGTCCAGATCCTGCAGGTCCTGTTTGGTCAAAGGGGACAGATTCAGCGGCGTCTGGGGAAAATTCAGGCTCTTTCGGTTCTTCATGTTGAAGCCCTTCTCCCGCGTGCCCAGTACGCGCAGGTAGGCGCCCTGGGGTACGATGTCCGTGACGACACAGCGCAATTTTCCATCGTCGACGAGGACGGGATCGCCGACGCATAGCGTGTCGAACACCTGGGGGATGCTGCAGGCGAGGACGACGTTGCCCTTGTAGGCTTTCGGGTAGTCGGAAATCTTTTTGCGGACCAGGAACAGAGTGTCTCCCGTGTACACCTTGGCATCGTCGCCGGGCACGAGGACCTGGGCGATGCGCACCTTTGGGCCGCCCAGGTCCATATAGATGCGGCAGCGGCGGCCCAGCTCCTTTTCCGCCCGGTGTACATTTTGCAGAATCTTTTCCCAGACATCGCGGTCGTCATGGGCGCAGTTGATGCGCACGACATCCATGCCGGCCGCCACCAGGCCGCGGACCAGGGCGTAGTTGCCGGCAGCTTCTTCCGGCATGGTGACCATGATCTTGGTATAGCGGCCGTCGGGGCTGCGGCCGAAGAGCAGATTGGCATTGTGCTGGAGCAGGCGGTTGCCCAAAAAGAACTGTTTCGGCGACGGATAGGGAATCAGCGCCTTGCCCCGTTTGTGGCAGATCCGCCCCAGGGAAGCCATGACGGCGTCCAGATTGTAGATGGTGCGCGCCTCGCTGCGCCCCAGGGACGACAGGCCGAGCGGCAGCAGCTGTTCCTGCAGCGCCTGCAGGTCGTGGGAACGGATGGCCAGGTAGAACGCCAGGTTCAGGGCGCTGAAACAGAAGGCCGGGCGTTCGATGTCCGGCTGCCAGACCCTAAACAGGGCCAAGCCCTCGTGCAGCACGGTCTGCCGCAGCTGAAACAGCGTGTTGTACAATTCCCGCTCCGCTTCTTCCGTCGTCAGCCTGTCCATATCGGACCGCCTCCTTTTCCAAAATTTGTATTCACTTCCACTATAACACAGGGAACCCGCATGAAACCGTACTTTACAAGGATTTTACACGGCGCGGGAAAAGGCGGCAGGGGAACAGGGAAGATGGTATAATGGAACCATAAAAATAAATGCAGCGGCGAAAGGGGCGCTTACAATGAAACTCAACGGTATTTCCAAAGAGACGATGGAGGACATCCATCGCTTTGTACACGAACGGGACTGGGAACAGTTCCACACGCCAAAGGATCTGGCCATTTCGCTGAGCCTCGAGGCGGCGGAACTGCTGGAAATCTTCCAGTGGAGCGGGACGGACATGCAGTGCCGCGACAAGCTGCCCCATATGAAGGAAGAAATCGCCGATGTCCTGGTCTACTGCATCCAGCTGTGCGATGTCCTTGACCTGGATCCGGAAGAAATCATCCGCACCAAGATGGCCGGAAACTGCGCCAAATACCCTGTGGACAAGGCCTACGGGAGCGCGAAGAAGTACACGGAACTGAAGTAAGCAAAAGAGGACGGTACGATGCGGACAAGTACCGTCCTTTCGTTTACTTCTAAACATAACAAAGTGTTATGTTTAGAGCATAAAACAAGTATTTTTATTTTGTTTGGAATTGTTGTACTATATGGCCAAAATCGCCGGCCTAAAGCTTACCAAAGCGGAGAAGACCTTCGTGCTCAACTTCTGAAAACAAGCATAGGGAACCAGCCATAGCGGGCAGACAGAAAACGGCAGCTCATCGCGAGATGAGCTGCCGTTCGTTTTATAGTGCGATATATTTTGATAACAACCTTCCTGATTGCCATTAGATGTGGAATGTATCAAATCTTTTCCAATCCGTCAAACTCAATATCTGCCGGACGAGAGCGATAGATTACCGGATCATCGCCAAGAGGAGCGATGTTGACCTTTGCCATATAACCAGGGTAGTTTTCTAGTAGCGAATCAGAATAATCCAATGGGCCTTCCGAATCATTCACCACTACCTGAATCCAGGACGGCCTTCCACTGGAATCTTCGAACCACATTTGCGGCTCAATGCCCGGCATATCGGTAAAGGACATGATTTTATAACCTTTCTGCTCCAGATTCTGTTTCACGAAGGAGATGCCCCAATTACTCAATTCCCATTCGGAAATCTGCCGCGGGGAATCATCCGAGATTCTCACCGGATTGATGATTGCGTGAGTAACAGTATGACGTAAATTCCAGCCAGGCTCTGCCGGGCTCATGTCATCGGGAGAAATCGTGAAGAGGCAGGGAATCATGTCGTTGGCAGCGCAGACTTCAATCTGCATATCTTTCTGCTCCTTAGGCAGGTAGGAATGGCCTTCAGACACCAGATTCAGCAGAACGGAGTATACGCGGTTTTTGAACCTGAAATTCATAGAGTCAAAAGTGGGGCTTATAAGCTCTGCACGAAGCCAGCAGAAGCCAGCGAACTTATTGTCCAGGCGTCGGTTGTATCTATTGAACAATGATTCCAGATACATGCCGGTCACAACCCAGGCCTGTTTGTATTCTTTGCTTTCTTCCGGACGATCGATGACGTTATCAAGTGTCATGTTGTTCACCTCTCAATAGCATAATGCGTAAGTCTCAACTGATTTTATTATAGCATCAGAGTATGCCAACTGTGTGGAATCATAAATTGCTTGCAAAATTATTCTAAATTTCTTGAGTCGATTCTTCTTGTGGTCATTGTGAAAAATGATGTTTGAAAATTAAGAAAAACAAGAGCTATTGTCAGTGCAGAATGCTATAATTAAAATAGCGATGGTTTGGCAACCTTAAATCAGGGAGGGAAAAACATGGGGTTCATTATTCCAGATTATGCGAGCTTGGATCCGGAGCAAAAAGAAATCTTGAATTTAAATGTTTCTAAAAATTGGGTTATCCAAGGGGGACCTGGGACAGGAAAAACCGTTTTGGCAATATACAGGGCTGCCCAATTAGCAAAATATGGAAAAACGGTTCTACTTGTCTATAATCGCCCCTTGAAATTATTCCTTGCAGAGGCAGTTGAAAGTAAGGGGTGCGAAGTAAAAACTTATAATGAGTGGGTAACAGATGCCTATAAAAATTACCTGGGAAGAAAAAAAGTGCCGCGTATTTCCGGCAAACGGGGTCAACTGGATTATGCACAAGTAGAGAAAGACTTATACAACGTGGGCGAAAAATATCTTCATGCAATTTTTGATGAAGCACAAGACTGCCCGTTTGAATTGTTGCGCACGGTTGAACGGATGTCTAAAAATATAACCTGCTTTGTAGATCCAAACCAGGAAATCCTCCCTGGCAAATTAGAGTCGTTAGATATGATAAAAACACTTTGTGTAGAAGCACAGTACCCGTTGACACGCAATTTCCGAAACACCAAGCAAGTGAGGGATGCATCTGCTATCTTTTGCCGGGGCGCACAACCGGCTATCGCCTTTTTTAATGGTCCCAAACCAGAGTTGATAGAATTTCCAAGCCGCGATTACGAGGATTTAACCGATTTTATTTGTGACTTTTGCGAAGACCATATAGGAGATACTATCGGAATAATTACAGATTATAATAGTGTATCTAATCTGTACGATGATTTGGAACCAAGGCTTTCCGATACCATGCCTGTACAAATGTTTAAAACGATGAAAAAAACAGATTTTGACTTTGAACAGTCAGGCGTCCAAATTTTCTCCTTTGGCACCATGAAAGGTCTGGAATTTGATCACGTCATTATTGCTCGCATTGAGGCAGTACATACTTCAAACGACGAGGATATTGATTTCAATAGACTATATGTGGTGTTAATTGTCAAGCAAATGTGTACAAAAAATCCTAAATAATTATGTACAATTCATCATACAGACTCTTCTTTAATGTGATCCTTCAAGCGGTATGAGTTTCCAGTGATTGTGACCACCTGTGAATG
>Ga0256404_1001698_pt1 | contig 51731 bp, 54 predicted proteins | sample RumenRJG_01DNA_FD_185990 | JGI IMG/M metagenome (GOLD analysis project Ga0256404, IMG submission 185990) | Bovine rumen microbial communities from Lethbridge, Alberta, Canada - RJG_01 | ecosystem: Host-associated > Mammals > Digestive system > Stomach > Rumen | place: Canada: Alberta | collected...
TGAAACCAAGCGGGAGCGTGTTTTGGAAGGAAGATGCCCATTCAACTGCATATTCAAAAAATGAAGAGGGAAGCGGATGTTATAAAGAAAAATGAAAAAAGTGCCAATGAATACTTGACACAAACAATACAATCTAGTGACTTGCAAAAATAGAAAAGATTCGTTATGATAAAAATGCTTTCAATATACTAATTTAAGGAGGAAAAAAAGAATGAAAAAACAATGGATGAGTGTTTGCGTGTTAGCAATGACTATGGCAATGATAAATGGATGTGGAAAGAAGGCGGCAACAGTTACTAACACAGCAGAACCAACCGATCAAATTGAAGAGACGGTAGAGGCAACACAGACAGTGGAAGAAACAGAACAGCCGCAGCAGGATGTAGCCGGGTATGATACAAAAGATTTAGTGAAATCAGATCGTAGAACACATGAAGATGCAATAAGTTCACAGGAAAAAAACATTGAGACGGCTACAAAACAACCAGTGGCAACACAGGAGGCAAGTAATACACAAAAACAAGATAAAAAGAATACAAAAAAGGCAAAGAAAACATTAGAAGGTGAATTTATGGGATTTGCAGATGGCAGTTCTGTAGAAATTTCCTTAGAGGATGGTGTTCGTGTATTCCGTATTGGAAATGATGCATCAAATAAGGCATTAAGTAAATTAGAAGAGGGTGAACGTTTCATATTTGAAGTGGAAACAGCCAAAGATATTGATACGATTGTTAAAGTATTTGAATAAGGAAGTGGAAATGATGGAATTACGTTTTTTACATTTTCTTCAATCTTTGCATCAGCCTTTCTTGGATGCCATAATGCTTTTGTTTTCGAAGCTAGGTGATGCAGGATTTATCTGGATTGTACTTACCGTTTTATTTTTATGTATTCCAAGATATAGAAAATGCGGATGCATGATGGCTGTGGCACTTGTACTGGAAGCAACTCTTTGCAATGGTATATTAAAGAATGTAATCGCACGCCAGAGGCCATGTTGGATTGATTCTTCCGTGACTATGTTGGTTAAGGTGCCAAAGGATTTTTCTTTTCCATCTGGCCATACATCTGCTGCATTTGCAACTGTGATTCCAATGTTGTATATGCATCGAAAAGAAGGGATTGCTGCATTGGTGGTGGCTATTTTGGTTGCATTTTCTCGAATGTATTTATTTGTACATTTTCCTACCGATATTTTAGGTGGAATGTTACTTGGTATTGCAGCAGGCATCGTGTCTATTATGATGATACAGAAAATAGAACAAAAAAGAAAAAAACAGATACTATAAAAAAAGAGGAAATTTGCTATGCAGGTTTCCTCTTAATTTACGTGAGCAATGCGTCGAAATTCAAGAGTTCCTGAGAGTATGACGAAGCAGATATCGTGTGAAATAATATGAAATTTTTTGGTAAGAGGTTTCATTAAAGCAGAAATTTTCATATAGTATCATAGAAAGATTTAAATGTTAGAAAAGGGTAAGAAAGATTGGTGGAGAAAAATGAATATAAAAACAAAAATATTAGATTTTGCTGAAATAACACAAATTTATACAAAATGGATGTGTAAACACTTTCCGGAAAATGAGCGAAAACCATTGAAAAAGATAGAAGAAATGTGGAAGGATGCACAGTATCAGGCGGTGGGATTATATGATGAAAAAGACACATTTTTAGGGTATGCATTTTTTGTCTTATGTAAGAATTGTAACTATATTTTGTTAGATTATTTTGCTATTTTGGAAGAATACAGAAGTACGGGGATTGGAAGCAAATTTTTAGGACAGTTAAAAAAACGATTTCCTTTTTGCAAGGGTATCATAATTGAGACGGAAGACGAAGCAAGTGCTTCCACAGTGCAGGAACAATTAGAACGAAAAAAGAGAAATGCATTTTATTTAAGAAATGGTGTGCAACGTGTATATATTAAGAGTGCAATTTATACGGCGAGGTATGAAATTTTTGTACTTCCAATTGAAGAAAAGGTTTCACAAGAAGAATGTTTCAAGGCGTTACATGAGATTTATCAATATATGGTACCAGGAGAAAAGAATCAAAAATATGTAAGATTTCAATATATAGAACATAAATAGGCAGGAAGTACAGGAGGAATAGAGATGAAATATATTGGCATGAAAAAAAGGGAACAGGGAAAGTTTATAACACGTTATGATTTGACTTATGAAACATTGGATCATAAGGAAAAAGTTTATGAAATGATCAGCAGGGATAAAAATATGAAAGAATTTTCACATTTATATAAGCGAAAAGCCGATGCAGTTGTTTTGATCATGCACAATCAGGAGAAAAATAAAATTTTATTGAATAAAGAATTTCGGATGGCAGTAGGACAGTGGGTATATAATTTTCCTGCCGGCTTGATTGATCCGGGGGAGACGCCAGAGATGGCAGCAAAGCGAGAATTAAGGGAGGAGACAGGATTAATGCTTTCTAGTATTGATGAAATATTAGGAGAAAGTTATAGTGCGGTTGGTTTTTCTAATGAGAAAAATGTGTGTGTGGTGGGAATGGCATCTGGTACTTTTCAACCAAGTACTTCAACGGCAGAAGAGATTGACGCTGCATGGTATACAAAAGAGGAAGTAAGAATGTTACTTCGGAATGCGCCATTTGCCGCAAGAACGCAGGCATATTGTTATATGTGGAGTAAAGAATAAAAAAACAACAGGTATAAAGTGCGTTTTTTTTCCCATACTATTATAAAAAGAAAAGAGGTAATAGTATGGAAGAAAAAAAAGAAAATTCGAAATGGACAGATGAAGAAAAAACAAAAAAGGAAAACGAAAAATTAGTAGATGAAAAAATCTCAGATTATGGACAAGTATTGTTGGACAATAAAAAAACCAAAACAAAAATTCAGTTACTCTCTATTATTGGTGAGATAGAAGGACACGAGAATCTTGGTTCACAAAATAAAACAACAAAATATGAGCATATCTTGCCACAGCTTGCTGCGATTGAGGATAATGAGGAAATCGATGGTGTGCTTATTTTACTAAATACAGTGGGAGGGGACGTAGAAGCTGGACTTGCTATTGCAGAAATGATTGCATCACTTAGTAAACCAACCGTTTCTCTTGTTTTAGGAGGAAGTCACTCGATTGGTGTGCCTTTAGCTGTTTCAACAAAATATAGTTTTATAGTTCCGACTGGAACGATGACAATTCATCCAGTTCGAATGAACGGAATGGTAATTGGCGTGACACAGACATTTATTTGTTTGGAGCAAATACAAGATCGAATTTTACATTTTGTGGAAAAGCATTCGGACATTTCTTATGATAGATTACGAAGCTTGATGTTAGATACCAGACAATTAGTGAAAGATGTAGGAACTGTTTTAGTAGGGGAAGAAACGGTAAAGAGTGGAATTATCAATGAAGTTGGAGGAATGAAAGAAGCATTGGCACATCTAAAACAGATGATAGAGGAGAAAAAATGAAAGAGCAATGGTTAGATTTGCAGAAAAGGAATGAATTAAGACATGAGCTTTCAGAAGATGTGTGGGATGGACAAGGGGAGGCCACTACAGAATTTGTAAGAGAAAATTGGAATGATAAGGAAAAATATGATACAATAATGGATAGAAAGCAAGGGAAAAAAATGGATAAAAAAGATGAATGGAAGTGAGCGGATGGTTTTGTCTAAAATCTTGAGAAAGAAACAAAGGAAAAAGCCAATACAAATGGATGAAAATATAGAAAAAGACAAGATGCTTTTTGCATCAAAAGAATTGTCGTATAATAATGCAAAAATTTGGCAGTTGGCATTGTTTTCTATGAATAATGCAGCTACTAATTTATATTTAGCCTTAATGGGATATGTAACTTATTATGCTAATGGAATTGTAGGACTTGGTGTGTTTATTTTATCCATGATCTTAACAATCATGCGGGTGTTTGATGGAATTACAGATCCTATTATTGGATATTTACTTGACAAAACAGAAGGACGTTATGGAAAATTTCGTCCTTTTTTAGGCGTGGGAAATGTATTGCTCTGTGGAAGTTCTATTCTGTTGTTTTTTACAAATCATCTAGTTCCAAAACCTTTTCGGCTTGTTTATTTTGTTGCGGTATATGCGGTGTATATTATTGGATATACCTTTCAAACTGTGGTAGCCAAATCTGGACAGACGATTATTACAAATAATCCGAAACAGCGGCCGGTAGCTACATATTTTGATTCTATGTTTATAATGGCGGCTTATGGTGGAACAGCTTTGTATGTTTCGAATTATTTGATACCCAAATATGGAAGTTTTTTAAACCCAAGTTTATTTAAAGAATTTGTTTTAACAATTGCCTGTATTAGTATGCTGTGTACTGTATTAGCTATTGTTGGTATTTGGGAAAAAGATCAGAAGAAATTTTATGGTGCAGGTTTAACAAAAAAGGTTAAAGTTAAAAAAAGAGATTATGTAGAAATACTAAAGAATAATAAACCGATTCGAATGTTAACACTGGCATCGTGTGCAAATCAATTTGTGTCTATGGTGTATGGGCATACGACTGTTGGTGTTATGCTCTTTGGAATCATGATGAAGAATTACTCTCTGGCGGGTCTTATCGGTATTGTAACAGCGCTGCCGACTTTGTTAGTTGTAAGTGGGGGAATAAAGGTTGCGCAAAATTTTGGACAGAAAAAAGCCTTGATGCTGGCAACGTGTTTGGCAATTCTATTTCAGTTTATTATGGCCATAGTTTTGCTCGTGGGAAAGATTAATACCATTTCTTTTGTACCGTCTAAAATTAATAAAATCACGATTGTATTTTTCTTGGTTTTTACGGTGTTAAATGGATGCAAGTCTATCATTAACAATATGGTAGTTCCTATGATTGCAGATTGTTGTGATTATGAGATGAGTAGAAGTGGTAAATATGTTCCAGGATTAATGGGGGCATTGTTTTCTTTTGTAGAGAAGGCAGTTTCAGCATTTGGAACTGCATTTGTCGGACTAGTTCTTACTTTGATCGGGTTTGATAAAGTGTTGCCACAGGTTTCAGATCCTGTAACAGATGTGATAAAATGGACAACCTTGTTTCTATATTGTGGAGTACCAATTCTTGGTTGGTTTCTGACGTTTGTAGCAATGCATTTTTACAGTTTAGATAATAAAATGATGAAGCAGGTACACAAAAAAAATGCAGGTATAGAGTAGCTTGCATTTCAGAAATAATCAAAGTATAATTAAACTTTAAGAGAAGTGTATTCTGGGTTGAAGAAGTAAGAAGTTACGATTCACAACCTAGTGTGACCAATAACGGTTTTTGAATAGTAACAGAAGGAATACAGCAGTTAGGGAGAGAAGTGAGTTATGGCAAAGGGAAAGAAGAAAGAACAAAAATCTGAAAAAAAAGAGAAACATCAATTATCTCCATTTGAAAAGGAATTGGAACTGGTAGGAGTGATTGTGATTGCAGCCATTTTCATGCTAAGTTTCGCAAATGGTGCAGGTGTGATCGGTCAGTTTTTAAGTTCACTTGCTTTTGGATTGATTGGAGTAATGGCATATCTTATGCCTATTTTTGCTGTTGGAGTGGCCTTTTTTAGCATGGCCAATAAAGAAAATGAATTGGTGATGAAAAAGACCATATGCGTATGTATGATGTTAGTGGTATTGATGGGCATTATACAGCTAATTACATTTCATTATGATGCGTCTTTTAATTTGATTGTCATTTTTAAAACTTCAGCACAGTATCGTGCCGGAGGAGGATTGATTGGAGCTATTTTAGCTAATTTGTTGGCATTGTGTTTTGGCGAATGGGGAGCGTATATTATATTATTTGCATTTCTTGTGATAGGAGCAATGTTTTTAACAGAAAAACTATTTTTCCATAGTTTAAAGGAAAAAAGCAGTTCGGCTTATAAAGTCATAAAGGAACGGGCAGAAACAGCAGCACAGGAATACGCAAAAGAAAAGGAAGAAGATGCGTTAGAAGATTTAGAAGATTGGGAGCAGGAAAAACCTCGTAAAGTGAATTTTCCGTTTTTTGATTTTAAAAGGGAAGCAAAGAAAATGGATGAATCTTCTGGAAATATGAGGGAAATAACAGATGAGCTACAGTCAGAATCTAAACAGGAAGCACAAGCAGAACCGGATTTTTTGTCGGATTTGGTTATTCACAGAGCTGGCGAAGATTCTTCTGCTGTAGAGGAAAATACAGAGCAAGATCCATTTGATATTCAGATTCCTTTTTACGAGGATAAGGGAATGGTCACGAAGAAACCAGAAAAGACGTCTGATGATTTATTCATGGAAGAAGTGGAGCACAGTCTTCATGGTTTTGCAGATGAGGAATTGGGGATTCAAAAAGAGGAGCCGGAAGCTGGAGTTGTAATGGATGCAGTGGAAGATGTACAGGACATGGTATCACCAAAGCAGGCGATTTCTCAGTTGGCAGAGCCATTAAAAAAACAAGCAGGCGAAACAAATATAGATTCTACAAAAGCGGCGTCAGAGATTGTCTCGCAAAATCCAGTACCACAGCAGGCGAAACAAGTGAAAAAAAAGAAACCGAGAAAATATATATTCCCTTCACCAGATTTGTTGTTTAAACCGGAAAAAAGTGAAAGTGGTATTTCAGATGAAAGTTTAAAAGCAAGCGCAATAAAATTGCAGACGACTTTGGAAAGCTTTGGAGTAGGTGCAAAAGTTACAAATGTGAGTTGTGGACCTACGGTTACTCGGTTTGAACTGCAACCAGATCAAGGTGTAAAGGTAAGTAAGATTACTGCATTGGTCGATGATATTAAGCTAAATATGGCAGCAGAGGAAATCCGAATCGAGGCACCAATACCGGGAAAAGCAGCGGTTGGAATTGAAGTGCCTAATACTACAACGTCAGTTGTTCATTTTAGAGATTTGGTAGAAAATACTAAGTTTAAAAAACATAAATCCAAAATAGCATTTGCGGTAGGAAAAGATATTGGTGGACAGGTTGTAGTATCGGATATCGCAAAAATGCCACATTTACTTATTGCTGGAGCAACGGGTTCCGGTAAATCTGTATGCATCAACACTTTGATTATGAGTATTCTATATAAGGCACATCCAGACGATGTAAAATTAATTATGATTGATCCCAAAGTGGTTGAGTTAAGCTGTTATAAAGGAATTCCACATTTGCTTATTCCAGTTGTTACAGATCCTAAGAAAGCATCTGCTGCGTTACAGTGGGCAGTGCAGGAAATGACTGAGCGATATAAAAAGTTCGCAGAATTGGGTGTGCGAGATATTAAGGGATACAATGAAAAAGTGAAAGCAGTTGATTATGCAGAGGATGAGCGCTTTCAGAAGATGCCACAAATTGTTATTATTGTAGATGAGTTGGCAGATCTTATGATGGTAGCTTCAAAAGAGGTAGAAGATGCAATTTGTCGTTTGGCACAGTTGGCGCGTGCAGCAGGCCTTCATTTGGTTATTGCTACACAACGTCCATCAGTTAATGTTATTACTGGATTGATCAAAGCAAATGTTCCGTCCAGAATTGCCTTTGCAGTTTCCTCCTCTGTGGATTCTAGAACAATTTTAGACGGTGGAGGTGCAGAAAAACTGTTAGGAAAAGGTGATATGTTGTTTTATCCGGCTGGTTTCCCGAAACCAGTACGTGTACAGGGAGCTTTTGTGTCAGATGAAGAAGTAAATGCTGTAGTATCCTTTATCTGCAAAAAAAATGAGGTGGAACAAGACGAAACCGCTGCCGCAGTAGAGGCGAAGATGGAAGCAGTTGCTTCTAGTGCTGCCAATGATGGCAATGGTGCGAAAAAAGACAACGATGACTATTTTGTGGAGGCTGGACGTTTTATTATTGAAAAGAATAAGGCTTCAATTGGTATGTTACAGCGGGTTTATAAAATTGGATTTAATCGAGCAGCACGCATTATGGATCAATTGTGTGCGGCGGGTGTAGTTGGTCCAGAAGAAGGAACAAAGCCAAGAAAAGTATTAATGACTATGGAAGAGTTTGATAATTATATATCCGGCTAAGGAGGAAAAGAAATGAAGGCATGGTTAGTTGTAAACGCCTTTTTGAAACAAAAAAAATTTGATGAAATCCACCAGTGGTTGTGTGAAGCTGGAAAGAAACATTCGGTTGCATTTGAGATTAAGACAAATGCAGAGTTGCTTTCTGGCTGTATACACAATCGACCTGTTCTTTTGGAACAGGTCGGTATGGTGGATTTTGTTTTGTTTTGGGATAAAGATGTAGTTTTAGCAAAGACATTGGAAACAATGGGATTTATAGTATATAATTCTGCGTTTGGAATTGGCGCGTGTGACAATAAAGCGTTGACACACATGTATCTTTCGGCGGAGGGAATACCGATGCCGGATACGATTGTTGCACCGATGACATATTCTAATATAGGTTATACAAATTTGGAATTTGTAGAACGAATTGTAGGACAACTGGGATTACCATTAGTAATAAAAGAGTGTTTTGGTTCCTTTGGACAACAGGTGTATTTGTGTGACACACTAGAAGAGGTATTGCAACAAGTGAAGCGATTACAAGGTGTTCCATTTTTGTTTCAGAAGTTTATTAAGGGCGCTAAGGGAAGAGATGTTCGGTTACAGGTAGTGGGTGATCAGGTAGTGGCTGCTATGGAAAGAAAAGCCAAACCGGGCGACTTCCGAGCCAATATTACAAACGGCGGAAGTATGCGCCCATATACGGCTTCAAAAGAGGAACAGGAAATTGCGGTTCATTGTTGTAAAATCTTAAAAGTAGAATTTGCAGGAGTTGATTTGTTATTTAATGAAACAGGAGAGTATCTTGTATGTGAAGTGAATTCTAATGCACATTTTAAAAATATATATGATTGCACAGGTGTAAATACAGCTGATTATATCATAGAACGGATGGTTGCTTTGCGGGACATTGCAAAGGCCTAAATAAAAACAGAGGGAGTTGTTTTGTTGTGGAAAAAGTAGGATGGTTAATTTATGATCAAGCGGGAGCAAGGCGAAATCAAACATATATTTCCATGCATATAGAAGAAGGTAAAAAATTGGGTATAGAAGTACAATTATTGTATGCAGAAAAATTCTTTTTTGGAGTGAAAAACCAAACTGTGATTGTTTATTACAACCAACGGAAGGTTACACTTCCGGATTTTATTATATGCAGGACAATAAATCCAGAATTATCTTTTATGTTGGAACAAACTAAAGTTCCTTTGTTTAACCAGGCCAAAGTAGCAGAAATTGCCAATAATAAGGCTAAAACGTATGCTTTTTTTTGTGGCAAAGGGATTCCTATGGCAGATGCTGTATTTTTAACAGCAAAGCAGCTTGCAGCAGAGTGGGATACAATTGGAGAAAATTTTGTTATAAAAGCTGTTGCAGGTCACGGAGGAACGCAGGTATTTTTAAAACAGGAACAGGACAAAATGCACATTTTAAATGCAATTGGTAATTCGGATGTTGTAATACAACCCTTGGTACCGGGAGGAAAAGACGTAAGGGTTTATGTTTTAGGAAATGAAATACTTGCAGCGGTTTGCAGAACAGCAAAAGAAGGATTTAAGTCTAATTATTCCCTTGGCGGTGATGTGGCTTTGTATCCTTTATCAGAAGAAAATGTATGTTTAGTAAAAAAGATAGTAAAGCAGTTGTCATTTGGATTAGTAGGAATTGATTTTTTGATTGATGAGCAGGGAAAGTTTTGGTTTAATGAAATAGAAGATGTGGTTGGTGCTCGAATGCTCTATCAATTGACCTCGATTAATTTAGTGAAACGCTATCTTCAATTTATATTAAAGAAAATAGAAACAATTTAAATGGTGTGCTGGCAAGATAGCTAGTATAACATGGGTTGTCACAAGCAAATAGAAAGGATGAAATGGTATGACAGGTGAGTCGAATTGTGATGCATGCATGAATTTTGTATATGATGAAGAATATGAGTGTTATATTTGTGATATGGACTTAGATCAGGATGAGATGGGACGTTTTTTAACAAATACGTTTGATAACTGTCCTTATTTTCGACTGGGAGACGAATATAAAATTGTACGAAAGCAAATGTAGAAGTGACTAGTATGTACGAATTTTGGCAGCAGCGAAGACTTGTGTGGATTTTTTATAGAAAGTTAAGAAATATATAGATTTCGTGATTGCCTATTAAATTACAAAAGATGGAGGAAAAAATAGTGAAGACAAAGCAGGATGGTAAATCCTATTCTGTAAATATTATTGTGTTTTTTTGCATTTTATTTCTGTTGTTACTGATATACATATCTGGTGATGCTTCACCAAATGTATTGAAAAAGGTGACAGGAACTATTCAGATGAAAGAAAAAAAAGTAGCAAGGAAAGAAGTACCTTTGTATTTTCAATGGGATAAGCAATGGCAGAATAAGAAGTATGCAAATGGAAACATGAAAGATTCTGGTTGTGGTCCTACCTGTTTATCTATGGTTACTGTTTACTTAAAACAGGATGAAAAAAAGACACCAGACTGGATGGCTGATTTTAGTACAAAACATCATTATGTGACGGGAGGAAAGACAGCCTGGTTGCTTATGAGTGAGGGGGCAGAAAAATTAGGATTAAAGGTGAAGCAGATTCCGAAGGATGAAAAACAAATGAAACAGGAATTGCAACAGGGAAAAGTAATGATTTGCAGTATGGGGCCGGGACATTTTACAAAAACAGGCCATTTTATCGTTTTAAGTGGGTACAAAGAAAATGGGTTTAAAGTCAGAGACCCGAATAGTAAAAAGAACAGTAAACGCATATGGAAATTTTCTGAAATTCAATCACAGATAAAAAATATTTGGGTGTATTGGGTGTAATTATTTTGACACTGTTTGGCTGTTCTGCTATAATAATTACGATTATGTAAAAAAATAAAAGTTCGGAGGTAGTTGGTTTGAAAAGCGATATTGAAATTGCACAGGAAGCAAAGATGCTCCCAATCCAAGAGGTAACAAAAAAATTAGACATTTCTATGGATGATTTAGAGTTATATGGAAAATATAAAGCAAAACTTACAGATGAATTGTGGACGCAGGTGAAAGGTAAAGAAGATGGAAAATTGATTTTAGTCACAGCAATCAATCCTACTCCTGCTGGTGAAGGAAAAACTACAATTACAGTAGGTTTAGGACAGGCATTTGATAAGATTAACAAGAAGGCATTGATTGCTCTTCGTGAACCATCGCTAGGTCCATGTTTTGGTATTAAAGGTGGGGCTGCTGGAGGCGGAAATTCTCAGGTTGTTCCGATGGAAGAATTAAATCTTCATTTTACTGGAGATTTTCATGCAATTACATCAGCAAATAATTTGCTTGCTGCTATGTTGGATAACCATTTGCAACAAGGCAATTTATTAAATATTGATCCAGATCAGATTGTATGGAAACGTTGTGTGGACATGAATGACCGCGCCTTGCGAAATATTGTAATCGGACTTGGAAGAAGAGTAGATGGTGTGGTTCGTGAAGATCACTTTATTATCACAGTTGCTTCTGAGATTATGGCTATTTTATGTCTTGCAAATGACATGAAAGATTTAAAGGAACGTTTGGGTAGAATTATTGTTGCATATACATATGATGGACAACCTGTTACTGCAAAACAGTTAAATGCAGTTGGAGCAATGGCAGCATTGTTAAAGGATGCAATCAAACCAAATGTGATACAGACATTAGAAAATACACCTGCTCTTGTGCATGGAGGACCATTTGCAAATATTGCACATGGATGTAATAGTGTAAGAGCAACAAAGACTGCATTAAAATTAGCAGATTATGTTATAACAGAAGCTGGATTTGGAGCAGATTTAGGAGCTGAGAAGTTCTTTGACATCAAGTGTAGAATGGCTGATTTAAATCCAAGTGCTGTTGTATTGGTTGCAACGGTTCGTGCTTTAAAATACAATGGTGGCGTTGCAAAGGAAGATTTAAATCATGAAAATATGGATGCATTGAAGAAGGGGATTGCAAATCTGGAAAAACACATTGAAAACGTACAAAAATTTGGTGTGCCATGTGTTGTGACCCTAAACCAATTTATTACAGATACACAGGAAGAGCTTGATTTTGTGAAAGAGTTCTGTGAAGCAAGAGGCTGTGAATTTGCTTTAGCTCAGGTATGGGAAAAAGGTGGAGAAGGCGGAATTGCCTTGGCAGAAAAAGTTGTTGAGACGATTGAAAAAAAGGAAAGTCATTTCAAACCACTTTATGATACAAAACTGTCTATTAAGGAAAAAATTGAGACAATTGCAAAAGAGATTTATGGAGCCTCTGGTGTAACCTATGATGTAGCGGCTACAAAGGCAATTCAGCGTTTAGAAGAATTGGGATATGGTGATTTACCAATTTGTATGGCAAAAAATCAATATTCATTATCCGATGATCCAAAGAAGCTTGGAAGACCACAGAATTTCAATATCAACATTCGTGAAGTATATGTAAATGCTGGTGCTGGATTTGTTGTTGCAATTACAGGTACGGTTATGACTATGCCTGGCTTACCAAAGAAACCAGCAGCAGAGGGCATTGATGTAAATGATGATGGAGTAATTACAGGATTATTCTAGTGTAAGAAATGTAATGGCCTATTCAAAAATATTTATTAGGTGTCAGTAAATATAAAAAGACTAAATTGTTATCAAGAATTGATAAAGGAAGAGTTGCCACAATTTTGTGACAACTCTTTGTTACTCTACGGGAAAGTGCATCTAGGATGTGTAATTTGTACAGTTGCACTTGAAAATAAGGTACAGGAAGAAGGGGAGGTTATTATGAAAAAAAAATACTGGACAAAAATAGCAAGTATTTTCATGTGTATTGTTATTGCAACGATATGTGTGTACCCTATGGGGAAGATGGGAATTTGGGCGGCTTCAAAAGAGGATATTCGATTAGAAGGAATTGATGTGAGTTATCACCAGGGATCGATTAATTGGTCCAAAGTAAAGGCAGCTGGAATCGATTACGCAATTCTTCGATGTGGTTTTGGTCAAGACTTAGTGAACCAGGATGATTCTATGTGGGAGAAGAACGCAGATGCATGCACCGAATTAGGAATACCCTTTGGTGCATATTTGTATTCGTATGCAACAACAGAAGCAAAGGCAGTGGGAGAGGCAAAGCATGTGCTTCGTTTGATTGAGAATTACGATTTGCAGTATCCAGTGTATTATGATATAGAAGATGCTTCACAAAAAAAATTGGGAAAAGAAAAATTGGGAAAAATAGCAAAAGCATTTGCAGATGTAATCGAGGATGCTGGATATGAAGTTGGAATTTATGCCAGCTATTCCTGGTTTAATAGTTATTTGACAGCAGATGTGTTTGATAACTATAGTCGTTGGGTGGCTCGTTATAATACATATTGTGGTTATGAAAAAGATTATCATATGTGGCAATACAGTTCTTCTGGAAAAGTAAATGGAGTTTCCGGAAATGTAGATATGGATTACCTGGTTGGTACGAATGTTGCTTGCGAAGTAGCTGAGGTGGAGTTGAATCAGGAAAAGTATAGTTTAAAAGTCGGAGAGAGTACAGAATTAGAGGCACAAGTTTTGCCGAAGAATGCGTTTGAAAAGGAAATCATTTGGACTACAGATGCAAATAATGTTGTTCGTGTAGAGGATGGAACAGTTACTGCTTTAGCAGAAGGAACAGCGACTGTAAAAGCAACTTCAAAAGAAAGCAAAGATATTTATGCTACTTGCAAAGTTACAGTTTCGAGAGAAAACGATTTGCCGCAGATCACCTCAAGTCCGGCTATTACACAAACACCGACAGTGACCTCAAGTCCGGCAATAGATGATAAAAATACAGTAGAACCTACAATGGAAGTACCTGCCACTATAGCACCAGAACCTACGACTGGCAGTGTTGTTACAAGTGTACCAACACCGGAACAGACTACTACAATGCCATCGGCAACAGTCCCAGTGGTAACACCTACACCAACAGTTACACCAGTTGTAACGATAGTGCAGACAAAGATGCCACAGGCAACCGCAACGTCAACAAAGACACCACAGACAACAGCAACCGCAGTGCCAACAAAGATGCCACAGGCAACCACAGTGCCAACAAAGATGCCACAGGCAACCGCAACCACAGCGCCAACAAAGACACCACAAATAACGTCAACCGTGACACCAACAAAGGTTCCAACGGTATCTGTGGCTAATGTAAAGAGGTTTACCTATAGGGCAATTACGAATAAAAAATTGAAATTGTCTTGGAAAAAGGTAAATGGTGTAAGTGGATATCGAGTTTATTATTATAATACTATCACAAAAAAATATGCAACATTAAAAACGATATCTTCCAAAAAAAATAGTATAGAAATTACAGATTTGGCTGGAAAAAAATTAAAACCAGGGACAGTTTATAAGTTTAAAATTGCTGCCTATAAAACCGTATCAGGAAAAAAAGTATTTGGAGAGAAAGCGGGGCTGGAAACAGTTACAAAACCAGATTCTATAAAGATAAAAAGTATATCCCGTAAAACAAGTACAAAAGCAACAGTTAAATGGAATGTTGTAAATAATGGAGAAGGTTATGCTATTTACTTATCCACATCCCCAAAAAGTGGGTATAAGGAAGTTGCAGCTATTAGAAACAAAACAAAGGCAACCTATACAATTTCAGGATTGAAAAAGGGAAAAGCATATTATATACGCATATCTGCATATAAGAAGTTAAATGGAAAAACCTGGTATGGAAATTACGGAACAACAAAAAAGATAAACAAAAAATAGAAAATGGGTGTCAGAGGAAATTCTTCTGGCACCTATTTGTTTGTATGTCGTTTGACAATCGGATCGTAGGTTGTGTTTAGAAAACTAGCACGCATAATAGAATCGGAACCATATTTATTACGAATCTGGTCAAGTGCCTGGTCTAAATTGTTATGGTGTGACTGTTCATTATCAAATAGAGACAATTGCTGATAAGAAGTGTCAGAAAGCTTTGTTGCATGAACGCTTAATAAGCGAATGGGTGTATGATGGTCCCATAATGTATCAAATAAAGAACAGGCTAATTCATATAACTTTTGAGAGTGATTGGTTGCTTCGGCTAGTGTGCATTGTTTGCTTTTTGTTTTGAAAAAACAATCTTTTACTTTTACGGAAAGACAAGTTGCAGTTTTTTCGTCTTTTCTTAGACGAAAGCCAATCGTTTCGCATAAGGATAGCAATATTTGTTTTGCCTCTCTGGTGTCCGTAACATCATGGTCTATTGTAATACTGTTGCTATAACCTTTGGCATCTGGTCGTTCCGGTTGGACAGGGGAAGCATCTATTCCATTTGCATATTGATATAGTTGCATTCCGTTTTTCCCTAGATGTGGGATTAAGTAGGATGGTTCTGTATTGGCTAAGTCTCCAATCGTAGAAATGCCTAGCATTGTTAATTTTTTGCAAGTAGATTTTCCAGCAAAAAGCAGACGTTCTATTGGGAGTGGCCACAATTTTTCTGCGATTTCATCAGGAAATAAGGTATGAATTTTGAAAGGCTTTTCAAAATCAGAAGCCATTTTGGCAAGTACCTTGTTCGTGGAAATACCAATATTAACAGTAAAACCAAGTGTTTCATAGATGGCAGTTTGTATGGATTGCGCTGCAGTGATTTTATTACCAAATAGATGGTAAGACGTTGTCATATCTAAAAAGGCTTCATCAATGGAAAATGGTTCGATACAATCAGTATAGTGTGTTAAAAGTGTATGAAATTTTTGGGAGAATTCCTGGTATACATGGTAACGGGAAGGATACAATTGAAGTTGTGGACATTTTTTTAAAGCACTTTGAATGGTTTCTGCTGTTGAAATATGGTATTGCTTTGCAAGGGGAGATTTTGCTAAAATAATACCATGGCGTTTTTGAGGGTCTCCACAAATTGCAGAAGGAATGGTTCGGATATCAATCGAGGTTGGGTCCTCTTGTAATCGTTGTAAAGCTTCCCAACTTAAAAATGCGTTATTTACATCAATATGATAAATCAGTCGTTCCATTTTAAAACCTCCTGTTAATATAAATCAGTATTTGTTATTGTCCTTCTGATGAAAAACAAACATATATTCGATATTTTATAGCAAAAGATAGAAAAAAACAATAGAAAAGAGGAAAAAGTATGAAACAAAAAGTGATACTATTTGATTTAGATGGAACCATTACAGATCCTAAAATAGGGATTACAAAAAGTTTTCAATATGCATTACAGCATTTTGGGATACAAGTGGATAATTTAGATGCATTAGAACCAGTGATTGGTCCGCCTTTGAAAAAATCATTTTCAGAATTTTATCATTTATCAGAGGATCAAATAGAGCGTGCGATTGAAAAATATAGAGAACGCTTCTCTACGGTAGGACTGTATGAAAATGAAATATATGATGGAATGGAAAATTTATTAAAAGAATTGAGCGAAGCGGGCTATATTTTGGAAATTGCCAGTTCCAAACCTACGGTATTTGTTGAAAAGATTTGTGAGCATTTTAAGATAAAGCAGTATTTTACTCATATTGTGGGAAGTTTTTTAGATGGAAGAAGAGGAGAAAAAGAGGAAGTAGTTGAGAAAGCAATTCGCTTGTCAAAAGCAACACCAGACCATATTATTATGGTGGGAGATCGAATCTATGATGTCATTGGCGCACATAAAAAAGGAATTGCAGTGATAGGTGTTTCCTATGGATATGGTGGTAGACAGGAATTGGAAGAAGCGGGTGCAGATGTAATCGTGGATACGGTAGCACAATTGCGAGAGGAATTATTAGGTAGGAAGATATAATGCATTATAGCAATGCAAGAAAGATTAGACAGAAGAGAAATTTACGTTGACAAACCTGCAAAAAACCTTTATAGTTAGTGATATATGGAAATGTAAAGAAGGAGAGGAGTACATAGGTAACCTTTTCAGAGAGGAACATCAAAGTTTATCTTTGCTGGAAGATGTTCTAAAGAAGTGACTATGGAAGGTAGCTCTGGAACAGCGTTTTTGAAAATAGTAGGAAACGACGGGTAGCTTCGTTAAAGGCGATAAGGTGATATGAGATATTTCATAGCATAAAAAAAGGTGGTACCACGGTTCTTCGTCCTTTCGGGAGGGAGAACCGTTTTTTGTTATAGGATTTGTCGTTGTGATTATTATTCTGTAACAAAGGGCTCCGTTTGGATGCGGATATTCCACCGGCTACTAGGTGCCAGAACCTAAATAAAACGATAAAGGAAGATGATTATGGCAAAAGAACTAGAAAAGACTTACAATCCGCAGGAGATAGAGGGCAGATTGTACGACAAATGGTTAAAGAATAAGTATTTTCATGCAGAAGTGGATCGCAGTAAGAAACCGTTTTCTATTGTAATGCCACCACCAAATATTACTGGTAAATTACACATGGGTCATGCGTTGGATAATACGATGCAAGATATTTTAATTCGTTTCAAGCGTATGCAAGGATACAATGCACTTTGGGTTCCTGGAACTGACCATGCAAGTATTGCAACGGAGGTTAAGGTAATTAACTCTTTAAAAGAGCAGGGAATCAATAAGGAGGATCTTGGAAGAGATGGTTTCCTTGAAAAGGCTTGGGAATGGAAGAAGGAGTATGGCGGAACGATTACTGGCCAGCTTAAAAAGATTGGTTCTTCCTGTGACTGGGATAGAGAACGTTTTACTATGGACGAGGGATGTTCCAAGGCTGTTGAGGAAGTATTCTGTAAATTACATGAAAAAGGACTTATTTATAAAGGTTCCCGCATTATCAACTGGTGTCCGGTATGTCAGACATCCATTTCTGATGCAGAGGTAGAACATGTGGAGCAGGCTGGACATTTCTGGCACATTAAGTATCCAATCGTAGGAGAAGAAGGAAGATTTGTAGAAATCGCTACTACACGTCCCGAAACTATGCTTGGAGATACTGCTGTGGCTGTACATCCAGATGACGAGAGATACCAGGATATCATTGGTAAGAAAGTATTATTACCAATCGTGAATAAGGAAATTCCAGTTGTAGCAGATGCTTATGTGGATCGCGAATTTGGTACTGGTGTGGTTAAGATTACACCAGCACATGACCCTAATGACTTTGAAGTTGGTAAACGTCATAACTTAGAAGAAATCAATGTAATGAATGATGATGCTACCATTAACGAAAAAGGTGGTAAATTTGCAGGTCTTGATCGTTATGAGGCAAGAAAACAGATTGTTGCTGAATTAGATAGCATGGGATTGTTAGTAAGGGTAGAGGATCATACACACAACGTTGGTACACATGATCGTTGTAAGGCTACAGTAGAGCCAATGATTAAACAGCAGTGGTTCGTAAAGATGGAGGAACTTGCAAAGCCAGCAATTGAAGCACTTAAGAGCAATAAGCTTCGTTTTGTACCAGAGCATTTTGACAAGACCTATCTTCACTGGTTGGAAGGAATCAGAGATTGGTGTATTTCCAGACAGTTATGGTGGGGACACAGAATCCCAGCTTATTACTGTGATAAGTGTGGTGAGATTGTAGTTGCAAGAAGTGATAACAAGCCATGTACTTGTCCAAAATGTGGTCATGATAAGCTTACACAGGACCCAGATACATTGGATACTTGGTTTAGTTCTGCATTGTGGCCATTTTCAACCTTAGGATGGCCAGATAAGACAGAGGAGTTGGATTACTTCTATCCTACGAACGTATTAGTAACAGGATATGATATTATATTCTTCTGGGTAATCCGTATGGTATTCTCTGGTATTGAACAGATGGGTGAGGTACCATTTAATACTGTATTGATCCATGGATTGGTTCGTGACTCTCAGGGACGTAAGATGAGTAAATCATTAGGAAATGGAATTGACCCATTAGAGATTATCGATCAGTATGGTGCAGATGCACTTCGTCTTACCCTTATTACAGGTAATGCACCTGGAAATGATATGCGTTTCTATATGGAACGTGTGGAAGCAAGCAGAAACTTCGCTAATAAAGTATGGAACGCATCCAGATTTATTATGATGAATTTGGAAAAAGCAGGAGATGTAAACAGTGTAGATTTGACAAAACTTACACAGGCAGATAAGTGGATTTTATCTAAAGTAAATACACTTGCAAAAGATGTAACTGAAAATATGGAAGGTTATGAGCTTGGTATTGCAGTACAGAAAGTATATGACTTTATCTGGGAAGAATTTTGCGATTGGTATATTGAAATGGTAAAACCTCGTTTATACAATGATGAGGACCAGACAAAGGATGCTGCTTTGTGGACATTAAAGACAGTATTGATTCAGTCATTAAAGTTGTTACATCCATATATGCCATTTATCACAGAAGAAATCTTCTGTACATTGCAGGAAGCATTGGGTGAAAAAGAAGCAGATTCTATCATGATTACAGCATGGCCTGAATTTAAAGAGGACTGGAATTTTGCAACAGATGAAAATGCGGTAGAAACGATTAAAGCTGCCGTTAAGGGGATTCGTAATGTGCGTGCAGAAATGAATGTGCCACCTAGCAAAAAAGCTATGGTTTATGTGGTATCCGAAGATGAAAAGGTGCGTGACATCTTTAAGACAAATAAAGTCTTTTTTGCAACACTTGGATATGCCAATGAAGTTGCTATTCAGGAGGATAAAGCAGGAATTGCAGAAGATGCAGTTTCCACTGTAATTCACGGAGCTACAATTTATATGCCATTTGCTGAATTGGTTGATATTGAAAAAGAAATTGAGCGTTTGGAAAAAGAAGAGAAAAAATTGCAAGGTGAATTAAAGCGTTCCAATGGTATGCTTAATAATGAAAAGTTTGTAAGCAAAGCACCAAAGGCAAAAATTGAAGAAGAAAGAGCTAAATTAGAAAAATATACAGATATGATGCGACAGGTACAGGAACGTTTGGCACAATTAAGAAAATAAGTAATTAAAATAAGATGAAAACGGAATGCAGAGTTTGTTATGCATTCCGTTTTTTTGCTCTATAGGAAGTGCATCCTATAGAGTGAAATGCTCCGCAGAATGTGCACAGATGCGGAAGAAAGGTGGTTGCAAATATTTTTTTGAGTTTATCTTCCAAAATATGGGGGGGATTGCGGAAAATATGCAAATATGTTATAATAATACAAAGTTATAGGGAAATTTATAAATCGTATAAAAGGGAAATGGGGGAGTGGCTTATGTTAAGTGAAAAAATGAAACAAACAATTGCTGTTTCGTTGTCAAGTGATCGAATGCAGGCAAATATTACGGTGTCTCCGGTGGATAGTGAAATATATACTTTAGAACAGTTGAAGGAAAGAATTGCCCAAGAAAAAATAGTGTATGGTATCGATGAAAAAGCATTGCAGTCTATTATAACGGAAAAACGATTTTATATGGATATACCAATTGCAAGAGGAAAAGAACCGATACAGGGGGAAGATGGGTATTACGAATATTTATTTGAGACGAACGTGGATTGCAAACCTCCGATTTTAAAAGATGGTTCTATAGATTACAAAGGAATGCGGGAAGTACCTGTCGTAAAGGAACAACAGGAATTAGCATATTATCACGCTGCTACAAACGGAGTAGATGGAGTGGATGTTTTAGGTCAGAAGATATTTGCTAGAAGAGGAAAAGATTTATTACCTTTAAAAGGAAAGGGATTTGTTGTTTCAGAAGATAAAAAAGTGTATTCAGCAGCAAAAACAGGAAAGGTTACTCTGAAAGGTAATCTGCTTGAGGTAAATAATATTTTGATCATTAAAGAAGATGTGTCCATTGCGACTGGAGGGGTAGAGTTCGCTGGTGATATTGTAATCAAAGGTAATGTATTGACTGGCGCACAGGTACATGCAAATGGAAATATAGAAGTAAACGGGTGTGTGGAAGCAGCTAGATTAGTTGCTAAAAAAAATATTGTTTTAAAAAATGGAATGCAGGGAAATGGAAAAGGATTTATTCAGGCTGGCGGCAATGTGTCAGGCAAATTTTTTGAACAGGTTACGATTGAGGCAAAAGGAAATGTTTCTGCTAATGCATTGATGCATTGCAATATTCAATGTGAAGAAAGCATAAATATTTCTGGAAAGTTTGGTATTATTGTAGGAGGCAAGGTAAAAGCAAATCGACAGATAGATGCTACTATGATTGGAAATATGAAGGAAGTGAAAACTGTAGTTGAAGTAGGTACGGGTGAAAATTTATATGTGCGTCTAGAACAGTTAGAGGAAAAGAGTAAAGAAGTAATCAATGATATGGAGAAATTAAAGAGTTCTGCAATGAAAATTGAAGAGTTGTTAAAAGTACTGCAGGATAATGAAAAACTTAAAAAAACAAAAATGACAGTGATGCGTTCTAAAATTGAAAAGGAAGCAGTCCTGACAGATTTACAAAGAGAAAAGAATGCCATAATTGAACTGCTGTCCAAAATAGCAAACGCCAGGGTGATTGTTCGAAAATCAATTTATCCAGGGGTGATTTTGACTGTAAATGGGGTGCAGGAAATGGTAAAAAGCGAAAACTATAATGTTTATTATCAAAAGAAGGGAATTGAACTGGAATTTCTGGCCAACATTTAATTCAAAAAAATAGAAGAAAACTATTGACTTTTTATCACTAAAGCTATTATCATTAAGTTTAGCAATGGGCAATAGATTGCCCTGTATAAATATAGATGGAGTGAATGAAATGTTAAATTTTGAAGAAGAATTAAAAAAATTTAAACCAAGTTTGGAAGTAGAAGAAATTGAAGATTCGATTAGTCAGGGGAATACAATAGATGCAGTTGAGCTTATCAATCAGATTATAAATAAACAGGATTAATTCTTTGGATGATTTCGAACAGAGTTTTAAGACGATTCTGTTCATTTCGAATAAAAGGAGAATTGAAAAGGAAAAGATAGGAAGAAAAAATTATGAAATGTCCAAAATGTGGAAAAACAATATCGTTTCAAAAAAAGCGTTGTGATGGTTGCAATGCGGATATAGCGGTGTATAGAAGATTCTATAATTTGTCTAATCAATATTATAATGATGGATTGAGCAAAGCATATGTCAGAGATTTATCGGGTGCAATTGTTTCTTTAAAAAATAGTTTACAGTTTAATAAATATAATACAGATGCAAGAAATCTGTTAGGATTAATTTACAATGAAATTGGCGAAACCGTACTTGCATTAAGGGAATGGGTACTGAGTAAAAATTATCAGGAAGAAGAAAATATTGCAGATTATTATATGAATATTTTGCAGGACAACCCATCTAAATTGCATAATGTAAATCAGATTATCAAAAAATATAATTATGCTTTAAGTCAGGCAAATTCAGGTAATTATGATCTTGCAATTTTACAATTACGAAAAGTTGTATCTGCACAGCCAAAATATTTAGCAGCACATCAGTTGTTGGCGTTACTATATATGAATCAGGGTGAAAATGAGAAGGCAGTTCGTTCACTTAGAAGAGCCCAGAAGATTGATGTCAACAATACGATTACGTTACGTTATTTGACAGAGTTGGGAGTAAATCCAACAGCTGTTAAGATTGAACGAGAGATTGAAAAGAAACGGCAGCCAAGAGGAAATGCATTAGAAAAGGCAGAAGATCCGAAGTTTTTTGCACCAGATCCGGTGTTGCGAGACGGCAAGATCAATAAATGGTCTTTTTTGCATTTACTGATTGGTGTAGTAATTGGTTTCCTTGCTGTAATATTTTTGGTTTTGCCAACAAGAGAAAGTGCAATTGCAGATAAGTACAATAAAGAGGCTGTTTCTATGGCAGAAGAGCAGACGAGCATGTCTTCCCGAATGCAGACGCTGGAAAATGAGAAGAAACAGATGGAAGATAAAAATACAGATTTAAAGGCACAGTTAAAAAGAATAAAAGAAGAGGCTGTGGATGAAACTGCTTATGATAATTTTCTAAAGGCAGTTACATTATATATAGGTGGTGAAAAGGAGCAGGCAGCAGAAAAAATCATAAAGATTGATATTAAGAAGTTCCAGAGTAAAGCCGCTAATGAGTTGTACAACCAGATTAAAGAAGATACATTTTCCAATATGTCAAAAACAAAGTACACCGCAGGGTATTCTGCGTATGCAAAGGGTGTATATGAAGATGCTATAAAGCAATTAAAACTGGCATTAAAATATAATCCGGATAATGTAGATGCAATTTACTATTTGGCAAGAAGTTATCAACGAATGGGTGATAACAAAAATGCAAGAAAGTACTATAAAGATATTGTCAATAACCATGCAGATAATGCAGGATATAGTTCGCAAGCATCAAAGCGGTTAGGAGAATTACCACAAGAATAAAAAAAGAAAAGTACGTAAGAGAGTAACGAGTATGGAGTTACTCTCTTTTTTGTTCTGTAAAAACATCACAAATTAAATTATGGTTTCATAAAAGAACAAGTAAAAAAATATTCAACTCAGTTTCTTGTACATAACAAATATTGTTCCTTTGTAAAACCTTGCAATAAAGTAAAAATACTTAAGTTGACAGCATTGAATACACACCAGACAACACTCTAATGGGTAAAAATGCTGAACATATTTTGAAAATGAGAAAGCATATAGCAAAACAGTTAGGTATTGTATAAAAAGAGAGGAGAATTGAAATGAAGCGGACAAGCTATAAATTAGAAGATAGGACTTTAATAGTTGGGTTAGGTTCGGAATTGGATCATCATAATGTGTCTATCATTAATAAAGAATTATCCAAATACTTACAAATGTATATAATCAAAAATATTATTTTTGATTTTAATGATGTAACCTTTATGGACAGTTCGGGCATTGGATTGGTTATGGGTGGTTATAAACAGGCTGTTTTATATGGTGGAAGTGTAATGTTAAGTAATATATCAGAGCGTGTCGATCGAATTTTTGCATTTTCTGGTGTATATCGTTTTGTATCTAAAGTTGAAATATAGGAGGAAAAATATATGAAGAATCAAATGAGTTTAGAATTTGACAGTAGATCGGAAAATGAAGCGTTTGCCAGAGTGGTTGTGGCAGCATTTGCTACACAGCTTAATCCAACGTTAGAAGAAATTGATGACATAAAAACGGTTGTTTCAGAAGCAGTTACAAATGCAATTGTGCATGGATATGAACAAAAAGAAGAATATAAGGTATTTTTACAATGCGAAATAACGGAACAAACCATACAGATTACAATAATGGATTATGGTGTAGGAATTGAGGATGTGGAAAAGGCAAAGACACCAATGTATACAACAAAACCGTATATGAATCGTTCTGGGATGGGATTTACATTTATGGAGGCACTTATGGATGAGTTAGAAGTATATTCCAAAAAAGACGAAGGTACTACAGTAAAAATGAAAAAGAGAATAGAAGCAAAATAAAGAAATGAAATCGGTATACATAAAATGAAGGTAAGGAATAGGAGAAGTGTATGAAGGAAATCCAGTGTTTTGATGAAGCAAACCAGGATGATAAAGAAAAACGAAATACATTGATTGAGAAGAATACCGGTTTAGTATGGAGTGTAGTAAAGCGTTTTGTAAATCGAGGTTATGAAAGAGAAGAGTTATTTCAAATTGGATGTATTGGATTGATTAAAGCAGTAGATCGTTTTGACGAGAAATATGAAGTGGCATTTTCTACTTATGCGATTCTATTGATTACAGGAGAATTAAAACGATTTTTCCGTGATAATGGAATAATAAGGGTGAGTCGGAGTTTAAAAGAAGCGGGATGGAAAATAAGACAGGAGCAGGACCGTTTTTATGAAAAAACGGGAAGAAGTCCTACAATAGAAGAATTGGTAGAGCTTGTACAATTGTCGCGAGAAGAAATTGTGATGGCAATGGATGCAAATGCACAGATTGAATCCATTGATCAAACAATGGATTTTGGAGAAGGGAAAGCGGTAGCTATGGTAGATCAGGTCATTGCAAAAGAGCAAGGAGTAGGAATGATTGGGGGGCATAGCAATGAGGATATAGAAAAAGAGCAGGTGCTGAATAAAATGTTAGTGCAATCCGTAATGAAAAAATTAGATGAAAGGGAAAAGACGCTGATAACTTTACGATTTTTTGGTGATAAAACACAAAATGAAATTGCAGAAAAACTTGGAATTAGTCAGGTACAAGTGAGTCGGTTGGAGAAAAAAATTTTGAAACGAATGCGAATTGATATTTTGGAAAGTTATGTATAAGAAATTTTTTTTTGCACAAAATAAAAAAAGAAACAAGAAACAAGAGAGAGAGGCATCTGTTTATGAAAGAAAAAATATGTTTTATAACTTTATTGACAATAGGCATTTTGACTGTGTTAGTTATATTTTTTGAGAAAAGAGAAAATCAAATGACGGATGTATTTGATGGGGTATTAGTATATGAAAAAAATATAGAAAATAAAGTTTCTTAAAAGGGAGGAGTGATATGCAGGATAAAAAATTATTTATAAAGATTGAACAAAATATTGAAGTATGCAACAGTAAAGTGTATTTGCAGGATGTGGCAAAGATGTATAGCGCAGATTGCAAAATGTTACATGAATTAAATAAGACAGAATTATTGCAAATTAAAGCGCGGGAAGATATGAAATATACAGTATCCATTATGAAAGTTATCGAATTGATACAAAAGAAATATCCGAACGTGGATATTGAAAATATGGGTGAAACAGATTTTGTGCTTTCCTATGTACATCCGAAGAAAAAAAGCCAAGCATGGCAATATGTTAAGGCTGGATTTGTGGCAGCAATTATTGGGATTGGTTCTGCCTTTTCTATAATGACTTTTAATACTGATGTAAGTGTGTCAGATGTATTTACATCGGTATATGAGGTTGTTCTTGGGGAAGGGAGTAAGAGCAATGGAATTGTGGAACTCTCTTATAGCATTGGTTTACCAATTGGTATACTAGTATTTTTTAATCATTTTTCTCGAAAAGCAACACGAAATGATCCAACACCTTTACAAGTGGAAATGCGCACGTATGAGGAAGAAGTGAATAAAGCTATGATTAAAAATGCGTCAAGGGAGGGGAAAACAATTGATGCTAATTAAAAATTTACTTTTAATTTTTGCAGGTGTTGCAGGTGGTTTTTCGATTGCAGGCGGAGTATTTGCTTTTATTGTAATGATAGGTGTGTTGCCAAGACTTGCTGGAAGAACACATACAGGATGGGCATATTGGGGATATGAGGGTGCGGTAATCATAGGAGGTATCATAGGAAATATTTTATCTATTTTTTCCGTTTCTGTTCCGATTGGATATGTAGGACTGATTATTTTGGGGATTTTTGCTGGAATGTATGTGGGATGTTTTTCTATGGCATTGGCAGAGGTATTAAATGTAATGCCAATTTTTTCGAGAAGAATTCGTTTGCGGCAGGGAATGGCTGTTATCATTGCCTCACTGGCAATTGGAAAGGGAATTGGGACATGGTATCAGTTGTGTTTTCCGATTTGGCAAAGCTTCAAATAGAAAGAGAGTGATTTTGTATGCAAGAAACGAACAAGGTATCGATTCAAGAGGTATTAGAAGAAACGGATCAGAATCAAAAGGCGGAAAAATATAATGAATATATAAAGCAGGTAACACCAAAACACAATTGCATGAAAAATGTTGGAATGGCTTTTTTGATCGGGGGTATCATTTGTCTCGTTGGTCAGTGTTTTCAGGAATTGTATGGAAGTATGGGAGCGAATAAGGAAGATGCTGGTTTATATACCACCATTACTTTGATAGCGCTTAGTGCTCTATTGACAGGATTAAATATTTATCCTAGACTGGCAAAGATTGGAGGGGCGGGTACGGTTGTTCCGATTACGGGTTTTGCAAATTCCATAGCAGCTTCTGCAGTGGATTATAAAGTGCAGGGACAGGTTTTTGGTATTGGCTGTTACATCTTTTCTATTGCGGGGCCGGTAATATTATATGGAATTGTAGGCAGTTGGATTTTGGGTGTGATTTATTGGTTGTTTACTTGTTTTGCATAAAAATTATAACCTGTCAATCGAATAAATATTCTACGAGTGTATACAGAAGTTCAGATATAAAATAGGATTGAATTTGGTATAAAAATCGTAAGTATATTTTGTGTATTCGTATGGCAGGTTTTTGTTTTATAAAAAAATTTATGTTACAGTTCGCATACCTGTGAACGGTAACAAATTTATTACAAAAAATCAATAAATATGGAAAAGAGTGTAGAAACATAAGAAAAAGTGTGTCATAATAAATTTGTTATAGGTATTTATGACAGGCTATAAGTTATATATATGTTACAACAATAATTAAATAAAGGAGATGAAAAGGGGTATGAATCAAAATAAGGTGGTATCTATGTGCCCAAAATGTTCTAAAAAGGATCAATTTATTTCGGTTCCATCCAATAAAAGAAAGTTTGAAGGGAATAAATATGAATTGAGGACATGTCCGTTTTGCGGAGAATATTATTTAGCACATACATATGGTTACTTTAGTATTTTACGTTTTCATGGAAATAATTTTATGGAACAAATGGAATCTATATTGGAAATCACACCGGAACATTGCGAAAGTTTCATTCAACAGGTAAGGGAATGCAATACAGAAGAGCAATTGCTACGAGTGGTACAAAGTATGCACGGAGAGGTAAAGCCGATGACAACGGAACAATATAATGCTATGTTGGATTGCTCTTTGATTTTGACAGAAGATATGTTGGATCGATTAGAGGAGTGATAAAAAAACTGCTACATTATTTTGTGGCAGTTTTTTCCATTTCTGCTTCAGTTGAGTGGTTCTATTTTTTGAAAGAAGTGCATTCTATCATGCAAAGAGGAATTTTTTTCAAAAAAGGAAAATAGTGTTCTATTTTTTGAAAAAACTGGATATACTATATGTAAGTAAAAAAGAGATATTGGTAAGGCGTATGGAAAGAAGAGGAGGACATTATAAAAAAATGAAAGATATTATAATAGGTTTGCTTATTCCTTTTATAGGAACAACCCTTGGGGCTTCCTGCGCATTGTTCTTAAAAAATGAATTGAAATCAGTGATACAGAAAGTTCTTTTAGGATTTGCATCTGGAATTATGGTAGCTGCATCTGTATGGTCCCTGATTATTCCATCTATTGAAATGTCAATGCACATGAAAAAGTTTGCATTTATTCCGGCAGCAGTTGGTGTTATTGTTGGAATGCTTTTTTTGCTTCTTATGGATCATGTAATTCCCCATTTGCATTTAAATACAGATGAACCAGAAGGCATAAAAACAAATTTTAAAAAGACGGCAATGCTGATTTTTGCAGTAACTTTACACAATATACCAGAGGGTATGGCGGTGGGAGTTGTATTTGCTGGTGTGTTATCGCAGTCAGCTCACATTACGTTGTCTTCTGCTATTGCGTTGTCGTTAGGAATAGCAATACAGAATTTCCCTGAGGGTGCCATTGTTTCGCTTCCATTGCGTTCAGAGGGGAATGGAAGGGGAAAGGCGTTTTTATATGGTACATTATCTGGAGTGGTAGAACCGGTTGCGGCAGCATTGACAATTGTTTTTGCAGATGCCATGATATTGATACTGCCGTATTTACTTGCGTTTGCGGCAGGAGCAATGTTATATGTGGTTGTAGAGGAGTTGATACCAGAAGCATCTACCGGAAAACATTCTAACATTGGAACGATAGGATTTTGTATTGGATTTGTTATTATGATGATACTGGATGTTGCACTAGGATAATGAAATAAAAATCTTGCATTTGCAAAAAAAAGATGATAAAATGAGTTAGGTAAAGCTAACAAATCGCACATTTTTGCGGAGGATGAATATTTCATGAAGAAGAAAGATAAAGATTTACAATTTGAAAGAACAAAAATGCAAAAAGAGATGGTTATTGAGCGGTTGAAGGAACAAGGTTGCAGGATTACGAAGCAAAGATTAATTTTGTTGGATATTATTTTGGCAGAAGAATGCTCTTGTTGTAAAGAAATTTTTTACGAAGCTTCGAAGAGAGATAAAGGAATTGGGCAGTCTACTGTGTATCGTATGGTAAGCTTGTTAGAAGAAGTTGGAGCAATCAATAGAAAGAATATGTATAAGATTTCATGTTCGATGGATTGTGATAAAAAAGAGGCCTGTCAGATAGAATTAGATGATAATACAATATGCCATCTTTCACCTAAAGAATGGAAGGCAGTGTTGCGTGCGGGATTGGAACAATATGGATATGTTAAAAATCAGGAAATACTTGCCGTAAATGTTGTCCCATGTGATTGTGCATAATAAAGGCAAAAGACTTTTTTACTATAGTTAGAATTTATAGTAGAAAAGTCTTTTTTCATTCTAGAAAGAAGTGTGTATTTGAAAATATGTATCAATAAAAGAAGGATAAATGATAAAATTATACAAATAAGGCAGTTGACGTAGAAAAAAAAATTCTGTAAGATATAGATGTTAGATAAGACTAACAGGAAGGGGCAACTCTATGAGTCAGGAAGTGTTTCAAATCATGCAAAATATGGATATGGAAGCAGTAGAATCGCAGCTGGCATTACAATGTGCGCCAGTGCTTGCAGGATTAAAAATATCAAATCTATTGAATATACATAAAGCAAAAGTTTGCATATTGAAAAAACTGTTAAAGGGAACAAAATTATCCTATTTTGTTTTGCTTGAAAATGCAAATCGAGTTGCTATCTTGATTTATCAATCCAATGCCTTGTATCAATATCTTATGTTACCAGAAGTATCTAAATTTTTAAAAAGGGAAGGATATAATGTGAATGATGTACAAGAAATGTTTGTACTACTTTCTTCTCGATATAAGCAGTATATGTACCAAAAAAAAGATTTTCCACATGAAATGGGACTTTTTTTAGGATATCCATTAGAAGATGTACAGGGATTTATCCAAAACGAAGGAAAAAGCTTTTTATGCAGTGGATATTGGAAAGTGTATAAAGATAAAGAAACAAAGATGCGTTTATTTCGGCAATATGAGCAGGCGAAAGAATGGATGATTTTATTTGTATCAAACGGAGTAGATTTGATTGAAGCAATGGATTTGCTTCGTAAAGGTCATTTATATTCTGTTTATTTATAAAAAGGAGGAAAAAACATGAGCAAGATAAAAGTAGTATTCTGGACAGGGTCTGGAAATACAGAAGCAATGGCAAATGCAATCGTAGAAGGAATTAATGGTGCAGGTAAAGAAGGAGAGGCAATCTTTGTTTCAGATATTACACCAGGAGATTTGGCTGGAGATTCTGTATTTGCATTAGGATGCCCTGCAATGGGAGCTGAAGTTTTAGAAGAAACAGAAATGGAACCATTTGTAGAAGCAATTGAAAGCAGTGTAAGTGGTAAAAAAATTGCATTATTTGGTTCTTATGGCTGGGGCGATGGAGAATGGATGCGTGAATGGGTTGAGCGCATGGTAGCCGCTGGTGCACAAATTGTAAACGGAGAAGGACTCATGGCACATGAAACTCCAGATGATAGTGCATTAGAAGAGTGTAAGAATTTAGGACAGCAATTAGCTGCTTTATAAAAGTATTAGTCATGATACTATAGACACAGTAGTGTGGTATGACTTAATAACTAATTTGTAAGACATTTCTAAAACAAAATATCATAACACATTGTTTATGTAAGATACCTTCAGGGCAGATGAAAAGGAAAATCTGCTCTGAAGGTATTTTTCTGTCACTTATTGTTATCGTTTTATTCCGTGTTAAATAAATGACGAAAACTATGTGGATGTGTTATAATGGGATTTATTAAGCGATGTTTTGCATTCTATTTATATGCACAGATGAGCAATAAATATTGTCGCAAGGAAGCAAGGTGGAGCAAGTTCCTTTATAGGTGAGAAAAGGAAAAAGTTCATATGGACTTATCTACTTTGTTCGAAAAGAAGGGAGAAAATCATGACAAAAGATCAGGTATTACTACTTTTAAAAGAAAAGAACGATTATTTTTCAGGTGAGGCAATGAGTCGAAAAATAGGTGTCAGCCGTGCTGCAATACATACTGCAGTAAAGAAACTTCGTGCGGAGGGATATGAGATTGTTTCTGCAACGAATAGAGGATATCGTTTGGAAAAATCTGTGGATTGTTTAACGGCGGGAGAGATTCGCTCCTATTTGAAACAAGAAAGAAAAGCTAAGATCATTTATTATGAGGAAACAGATTCTACCAATACACGTTTGAAAGAGTTAGCACAGGCAGGGGAAAAAGAAGGCACAGTAGTTGTTGCGAATGCTCAAAATGCGGGGCGTGGGAGATTGGGAAGAAATTTTACATCTGGAAAGGACAAAGGAATTTATTTGTCTATCCTATTTCGTCCGCAAAATGGATTAAATCATATTCCAGAAATTACAGCATGGGTTTCTGTATGTGTATCAAAAGCTGTAGAACGTGTGACTGGCCAAAAACCTGGAATAAAGTGGGTCAATGATATTGTTATGGGCGGTAAAAAAATATGCGGTATATTAACAGAAATGGCAATGGAAGGTGAAAGCGGATATATTCAATATCTTATTGTAGGCATCGGAATTAATGTGCATTACAAAACATCCGATTTTCCAAAAGAGCTTCAGGAAAAAGCCTCTTCATTGGATGCCGTTTTGGGAAAAACAGTGAATCGCGCAGAGTTGGCTGCGGCTGTAATAGAAGAATTAGATTCTATGTATGAAAATTGGCCAACAAAGAAAGCGGAGTATTTGGAATATTATCGTCAGGCCTGTGTTAACACAAACAAACAAGTTCGATTGCTAAAAAACAAAGAGGAAAAATTTGCAACAGCCTTGGAGATAACGGATAATTTTGGGCTATTAGTAGAATATGAGGATGGAACTAGGGAAGAGGTTTCTAGTGGAGAAGTTTCAGTAAGAGGAATTTACGGATATATGGATTAAAAAAGAAAGAAAAATAGTATAGAAAGAAAAAGTATAGCCATACTAAGAAAAGAAGTATGTCTGTTTTGCAGACTATAATTTTGCAGTAAGACTGAAAAGATGGTCTTGTCTGTCACAAATTTTTCTTGATAGGAGTGAGTATGCGCTATGGCAAAGAATAAACATTTAGGAAAGCAAAGCATACGTTATGAGGAACCACCCTATATTATTGGATGCAGTAGTATAGTTGGAAAAAAGGAAGGAGAGGGACCTCTTGCCAAATACTTTGACTATGTGGAGGATGACCCCATGTGTGGAGGTACTGGCTGGGAAGAGGCAGAGGCAAACTTGCAGGAAAGAGCTGTACAGATTGCTTTAAATAAGGCAGGAATACAGGCGAAAGAAATAGATTATCTTGTTGCAGGAGATTTGCAGGATCAGCTAACTGCCAGTACATTTGGGATTGCAAAGTATCAAATTCCATTGTTTGGTGTGTACGGTGCATGTTCTACTATGGGAGAAAGTATGGCATTGGCATCTATGATGGTGGAGGGAGGTTTTGCAAATCGAACAATAGCAGTAACTTCTAGTCATACAGAGGCGGCAGAAAGACAGTTTCGCTTTCCGTTAGCATACGGTAATCAAAAACCATTATCAGCAACTTGGACAGTAACTGGAAGTGGTGCATTTATTATTGGAAAACAAAAATTAGGCCATGGCCCATATGTGAAAATTGCAGGGGTTACTACGGGAAGAGTGACTGATTTTGGTTTGAAAGACTCTATGAATATGGGAGGATGTATGGCACCAGCGGCAGCGAATGTTATTAAGGCACATTTTGAGGACTTTGGAACAGAACCAAAAGAGTATGATAAAATAATAACAGGTGATTTAGGAATGGTGGGGCAACGGATATTACTGGATATTTTGGCAGAAGAAAACTTTGATATTACAAAACAGCATATGGATTGTGGCATTGAAATATATGAAAACAGAACACAGGATGTACATGCAGGAGGAAGTGGGTGCGGCTGTGCAGCAGTAACATTAGCAGGATATGTAATGGAACAGTTTAGAAAGAAAAAATGGAAAAAAGTATTGTTTGTTCCAACCGGAGCCCTATTATCTAAAGTTAGTTTTAATGAGGGACGTACAGTTCCAGGAATTGCACATGGTGTATTGTTGGAAAGGGAGGAATAGACATGGACTTTTTGATTGCATTTATAGTTGGTGGCTTAATATGTGCGGCTGTGCAGGTTTTGATGGATACTACGAAACTTATGCCAGGAAGGATTATGGTGATCTTAGTCTGTTTAGGTGCACTTCTTGGCGCAATTGGAATTTATGAACCTTTTTCAAAATGGGGAAAAGCAGGAGCGACGGTTCCTCTTATAGGATTTGGAAATGTCTTATATCAGGGAGTAAAAGATTCCGTTGATAAATATGGTTTTTTGGGACTTTTTAAGGGCGGTTTTACAGCATCCGCAGTAGGAATTTCAGCGGCACTGATTTTTGGATATATCGGCTCCCTCATTTTTCGACCAAAGAAAAAAGTATAAAGCGTTTGTACATTCTGGTACTTTATGGATAACTGGCTGAATTCTTATATCTTGTTGCATTAATCCAATAAATAAGGTAGAGAAATGAAAACGATTGTGCTATAATAGAAAAGATGATTATGAAAGTAGAAATGCCTGCTTAAAACAGGCATTTTGTTTTGCCCTATTAAGAAAGATCACTTTATAAAGCAAAAATATTTTGCAATATTTGAAATGTTCGGTTTACAATGGTTACGGGTATTGATAAATACAGATAAAGTTGAAAATAGATTTGAGAGGAATTGTTGTATGAGAAAAGTAGGATTTATGGCTATGTTTTTAGCTGGAAGTATGTTTTTTTCTTCACCGTATTTAAATTGTGTGGCACAGGAACAAGTGAAAGTGGAGCAAACAACGGAAGTAGTACAAATGATTCCGCATCTTCTCACTTCGGGAAATACTCAGGATTTACAAACGGTAAATCGGTATGAAATTAGTCCACAGGACTATGCTACAAAAGAGGTGATTATACCGATTATCGTTACAAATGCAGGTATAATGTCATGTGATATTTATACAAGAAAGCAAGGATCCTCAGAAAATACGGATGTGGATATTGTTTCAGGAAGCTGTATTTCAGGAGGGAGTATTTTAGGTTCCAATGGGGAGGAACGACAAAAAGTAAGTGTGGCAGTCTATAAGGATAGTGCTTGTACAGAATTAGTTGGAACGACAGAGGAAACTGATATAGCTTTGGAGGGAAAGCAGATATATTCCAATTTGTTTGAAGTACAAAAAAACAGTATTTATTATATAAAACTGACATGGAATGCGGGAGAAGACTGGATAAGAAATCATATATTTTTATTTGAACTGCAACAGATTTCCAGTGAATCTAGAACATTAACAAAGGGGCAGTATGTGAAGTCTTATCAAAATGGTGAAAATAGTACCATTTATTACAAAGTAAAGGCACCGGAAAACGGTGTGTTGTATGCGGAAGCCTCTTATGATAAAGAGTCTTATGGAAAACCAAAGATAACATTATACAATCATGCAAAAAAAGCAATTAGCGTTGCAGCAAAAAACGATGAATCTACAGAATACATATCTGCTTACGCAGTAAAAAAAGGAAAGTATTATTTAAAAGTTTCTAATGTTTTAGGAGCATATCAATTCCGTTATACTTTTACACCAGTGAAGAATAAGAGTGGAAAAAAGAAAAGCACAGCAAGGAAGCTTGTCTTAGGAAAGAAAAGTGCATTAGGAATGATTACCATAGATGATTCAACCAAGCAGTATGATTGGTATAAATTTGTATTGACAAAACCGTCAAAAGTAAGAATTACGTTGGAAGGTTCGACAACCGGAAATGCTAAAATTAGTTTAGAGGTAGTTCCGCCAGATAGAGCAACTAATGGAAACAAGGTAGTATTTTCATCCAAACCTATTTTTTCTATTTCAAATATTCATGCAGTAAAGTCAGCAAAGTCAAATGTTTGGCCTGCCGGTACATGGTATCTGCGTGTGAAAAAGAATGTAAAAAAGGGATCGGGTGTATATAGACTCAAAGTAGATAAAATAAAAAAATAATATAATTGCAGTGTTTGAGTAACAAACAATAATAGAAAGGGAGGGTGATAGCAATGTTAAGAATATTTAAAAGTATGGATGGTAGATTACATACACTACATACAATAGAAGAAGATTCTTGGATTTGTTTGACAGATCCAACTTTGGAAGAGATTATGGAGGTCTCGGCTGTATGTAAGATTGATGCAGATGATCTTAGGGCTTCTTTGGATGAAGAAGAGGCATCTCGTATTGAAATAACGGATGATTATACATTGATATTAGTGGATGTGCCATCGAAAGAAATACGAAATGGAAATAAAGCTTATACAACAATTCCATTAGCAATCATTCTTATGGATAAGATGATACTAACGGTATGTTTGGAGGATACATTGGTACTTCGTCCCTTTATCAATGAGAAAGTAAGAGAATTTCATACATTTAAAAAAACCAGATTTGTGTATCAAGTTTTGTATAGTAATACGTCAGCATATTTGCATTATCTAAGACGTATCGATAAAATGCGTGAAGAAATCGAGTTGCACTTGAAGCAGGGAACGACAAAACAAGATCTTATTGAATTACATGAATTGGAGTCTGATTTAGTTTATTTTGCTACTTCGCTACGTGTAAATGGTGTAGTGCTGGATAAATTGACAAGATATGCAAGAATAAAACAGTATCCGGAAGATCAAGAATTATTAAGTGATGTTATCATTGAAAATCAACAAGCGATAGAAATGGCTAATATATACCGTGATATTCTAAATGGTACTCGGGAATTGTTTTCTTCTGTGATGGATAATTCTTTGAATAATGTAATGAAAGTATTAACTTCTGTAACTGTAATTTTGTCTATTCCTAATATTGTTTCTGGATTGTGGGGAATGAATTTAGAAAAAAGTCTTCCGTTTGTAAACAGTGCATACGGATTTCCAATTATGTTAGCTTTTATTATATGTGTTTGTACAGTGGCTGCAATAATATTAAAAAAGAATGACTTGTTTAGTTAGTTTGGTCGTGTAGAAACAATTGTGAAAGCGGGAAGAGTGAAAGTACTCAGCCAGAAAGAATAATTTTAGCCAATTTTTGTGTTCTGGCATTTTATGAATGCTCTAACTGAATTGTTACAAGTGTTCAAATGTAGATTAATAATAATATTGACAAACAAAATATAATCTTGTTAAAATAGAAGAAGTTGCTTAAATATAATATATTTATTTTTGAGTAGAATATAGTGTTGTGAAAAATGGAGGGAAGGTACTTATGACAGAGGAACTATTAATTCGATTGGAAGAAGCAGGAAATCGTATACCGGAATTGATGAAACGTTTTGCCAATAATGAGGCAATTTGTGTTCGTCTTATCAAAAAATTTCCTACAGACCAAAATTTCAAGAAATACATTTCTGAAATCAAGGTTGCCGATTGTAAAAATGCTGAGCAAAGTGTGCATACATTAAAAGGGGTTGCCAGCAATTTAGGCTTGACAAAAATTTCAGATCTTACACAAAAGATTGTAGATGAACTTCGTGGGGAGTGCGATCTAGATAAGATTAATGAATGGACAACTCAATTAGAGAGTGTATATGCAGAAACGATAGACATCATATCTGCGTATATGTAAAATACATGGCATCCGGGAATACTGGGTGTCATTATTTACGCTATAGGAAATTTGCTTTACGCAGAAAGTATTATAGGAGTTAACTTCTTGTACTCTGCATGAATGAATAAACTGAGTTTGGAGGAAAAACTATGTTTCGAGAAGTATCAAAATTAGTAATTTATCGTAATTTAAAAGAGGATAGCATTTTGTTCCGATTGGCAAGAATTTGCGAGGACTTCGAATCTGGAAATTATGTGAAAGAAGACTTAAATACCAGAATTTATGTGGAAATTAACAAATTACTTGATGTGGCAACAAAATATGGATTTGATGAAAACTTATGGCATAATTATTTAGCGTTTCTATTAGCAACCAACGAAAATCCATTTAGTATTACATGTGAGAAGGTTGGTGCGACCAACGGAACCGTAAATCAGTTTGCACGAGGTGATTTTAAAATTTTCAAAGCTTTATTTGATTATGATTTTTCTAAAATGGAAGAGGAGTTAGGTATCAATTGCTTTTCTGTTGTTTTGAATTATAAAGCTGTGAAAAAAATAGAAAGAAGATACAATAAAAATGTTAGTGAGAAGGTACAGGAACTAAGTAAACAGATTGAAGCTGCAAAAGATGAAGAAGAGATATTTGATTTGGTAACTGGATTTTATAAAAAGTATGGTGTTGGAAAATTTGGTTTAAATAAGGCATTTCGTGTGAGACATGAGGATGCAGGAGTGGAATTGATACCGATTACAAATACAGACAATATTGTGTTAGATGATTTGGTAGGATATGAATTACAAAAACAAAAGTTAGTTGAGAATACAAAAGCGTTTGTAGAGGGAAGAAAAGCAAATAACTGTCTGCTCTTTGGTGATAGTGGAACTGGAAAATCTACAAGTATTAAGGCAATTTTAAATGAGTATTATAGCCAGGGATTGCGCATGATTGAAATATATAAACATCAGTTTAAAGACTTATCTACTGTCATTGCGCAAATTAAAGATCGTAATTATCGTTTTATTATTTATATGGATGATTTATCGTTCGAGGAATTTGAAATCGAATATAAGTATTTGAAGGCTGTGATAGAAGGTGGATTGGAGACGAAACCAGATAATGTATTGATTTATGCGACATCAAATCGTAGACATTTGATTCGCGAGACATGGAGTGATCGTTCTGATATGAGCAAAGATGAATTACATCGTTCTGATACAATGCAGGAAAAACTATCCTTAGTAAATCGTTTCGGTGTTTCGATTAACTATTCAAAACCATCACAGAAAGAATATTTTAATATTGTTTGTCAGCTGGCAAAACGATACGATTCGATTACGTTAAGTGATGAAGAATTGTGTCAGGAAGCAAATAAATGGGAATTGAGCCATGGTGGAATTTCAGGAAGAACTGCACAACAATTTATCAATTATCTAGCAGGTAAAGAAAATGAATAACAAAAAAGCGGTTTGTTATATTGTGGCAGCAGGAGAATGGTATGGGTATACTTTTCTTCCGCAAAAAGAGGATTGTGTTATTGCAGTAGATGGTGGATACGATACGCTATATGAAATGAACATCATTCCAAATTATGTGATTGGTGATTTTGATTCGATACAAACCCCTATAACACAGGGTAAGACGATACGGTTAAATCCAATCAAGGATGATACAGACACTTTGTATGCAATTAATTTTGCAAAAGAAAAAGGATATAAAAATATTGTTATAATTGGAGGAACTGGAGGTAGTCGTATTTCGCATACGATTGCAAATGTGCAGACATTATCCTGTTATCCCGAATTAAATATTATTTTGATTGACCGTAAGGAAGCATTATTCTTGCTAACAAATGGAAAAGTTAAGTTTTCTGATAAATGTAAAGGATATATATCTGTATTTTCTATCAGTGATACAAGTATAGGCGTTACGGAGCAAGGACTTAAATACGAGATAAAAGGGTATGAGATGCAAAATTCCTATCCTATTGGCGTGAGCAATGAATTTATAGGACAAGAAAGCTTTATAGAGGTTGAAAGAGGAACATTATTGATAATAATGTCATATGAACAACTGCATCTTATAAAGAAATTGAATAAATTTTCTATAAAATGAAATAAGTACAAAGAGCCGTTCATACAGATATCTGTTTGAATGGCTCTTTGTCATAAATGATAGATTATAAAATGTGCTATTTCGTAAGGTGAATCATTGCACCGGAATTTGCATCTAATTTAACAACAAGTTGTCCGTTTTCTATACGTACTTGTGTATTAGATGAAATAGTTGGTTTTGGTGTTTCCAGAGACAAGGTTGTTTGCGTAATATGTTCAGATAATATTTTACTAAACTGTTCTAATTCTGCCTGCTTTTTAGAAGCAAGTAAAATATCTTTTTCCGTTAATGCATCTTCGAAGGCAGTAAGAACATCTTGTAAATGAGAGGAATCTTCTTTTAAAGTAGTTAAAAGAAGAGTACCTTTCGTAAGCAAAGCTTCCTTTTGTTCGTTTTCTAATGCAGATAATTCTTCTGGAGAAGGTTCAGAAATATCTGCTTGCAGTAAATCAACAGCTTGTTTGGCATCTAGAGGTAAATGAATCCAACATTCCGCTGGATTTTCATCATTATTAACAGCAACTACAATGGCGCTATCATCGAGAATTCGGCCATAAGCAAATTGACGATTGGTTAGATATAACTGTTCGTAGCGTCCCTCTGTAAGCTCTGGAAATTGCTTATGAATCATGCCAAGCTTACAAATTAATTTTGTAAGAGAATTTTCTGTGTATGCAGTTGCATAATCAGAAAGATTTAAGGCTGGTCGTAAACTGGCATCGGAATTTTGTTCCTTTTTGCCTTCGATTCCAAATTCGGATCCATAATAAATAGAAGGGATGCCTGGAAGACCATAATATAAAATATGAACAGGTATTAAATTTGCTTTATTTGATAGTTTTGTTGCAATACGTTCTACATCGTGATTGTCTACAAAAGTATATAGGCGAGTGTTTCCGTTAATCGTGAGAGAACGTTGGATGCTATGTGCAATCTCAAAATAGTTGTGATCATTATGACCCGAATAAAGGGCTTTGTGTAATTCGTAATTTGTAACGGAATGAAGGGTTTGGTCATTTGCCCATTGTGAGTAATCGCCATGAATGACTTCACCCATTAACCAAAAGTCTTCCTTTACAGTATTTGCAACATTTCGCATTTCATGCATAAAATCATGATCCAGTACATCCGCAGCATCAAGTCGAATACCATCAATATCAAATTCCTGTACCCAGTAACGAATGATATCAAAAATATAGTTTTTAACTTCTGGATTTCTTTGGTTTAACTTTACTAAAACATTGTAACCGCCCCAATTATCATAACTAAAGCCATCATTGTATTCATTGTTATTGTAAAAATTAACATTACAGAACCAATCTTTATATCGGGAATTTTCGCGATTTTGTTTTAAATCTTCAAATGCAAAAAATTTTCTTCCCACATGGTTAAATACGCCATCAACAATTACATGAATCCCCTTGTCATGGCAATTTTTTACATATTCTTTAAAGTCTGCATTTGTACCTAATCTGCGGTCGACTTTTTTATAATCTGTAGTATCGTAGCCGTGAGTAGCAGATTCAAATAGCGGACCAATGTAAATTGCATTACAACCAAGTTTGTCAATGTGTGTAGTCCAATCGTTTAATTGTTTGAAATGATTTTCTGATGTAACGCCATCATTTTCAAATGGACACCCGCAAAGTCCTAATGGATAAATGTGATAAAAAACTGCCTTTTCATACCATTTCATAATAAAATCCCCCATTCTTGAATGATATATTGTCCTTTTTTATTATATGAACTCTCCTATAAACTGTACAAAATCAGAATACCACAAAATGACAATAATCTCAAGAATTAGCTGAGATAGAAAAGGTCAGTTATCCAATATTTCAATGATTTCGTTAAAAAGAGCTAAAACCTTTTTATTTTTTTCTAAATCATATTTATTAATGTCTACCTGTTCTGCCAAATATTTAATATGATGGGCTAAGTCGTGGTGTGGATCATGTTTTCGAATGACGATATCATTATCTTCATTCGTTGATATTTCTACAGGATCACCATCCTGAATACAATTTGCTCTTCGAAAATCTTTTGGTATTACCACACGTCCAAGGTGGTCGATACGTCGAATAACACTTCGATTATTCATAAAACAAATCTCCTCTCTTTTGGTATTTATAACGTAATAATAAGTAAAAAAAATAGAGAGATGCCGTAGCAATCTCTCCATCGAAATTAAATATATTATACAAAAGAAAATATAAGAAATCAAGTATGAATTTAGCATTGATAGATTTTTGGAATCGGGTATCTTGACATTGGTTTTTGTTAATGGAGTTGCTTATAAAAATAAAAATAGGTATACTTATAATAGAAAAAAGAAATTATACGGATGGGTAGCAATAGTATTTTATAATACCAACAAAAGTATATAGGAAATAGAAATGAAAAGGAGGCAACTATGATACAAGATATATTACCAAGAAAATTGAAAAATCATTTTGAAAACAAAGAAATAAAGGAACAGGATAATGTGCTAATTTTTGATGATGTAAAAATGCTGGCAAAAGGGAAAGGAGAAAAAATAGATTTTTATACATACAAGGAATGTATGGTAAAAGAAAAGCGTTCCTATATATATTTGTTTTCAATAGATGAAAAAAACTTCTTTTTGTATGATAATATGGTACAAAATAAAGAGGTATCCCCACTTCCGATAGAAAAAGACAAATGGATGACCATGCAGCAGATACGAAAATGTTATCCAAAGGAAGCTATATTTACAGCTGTGACAGGATATCATTTATATACTTGGTATAAAGATAATCAATACTGTGGACGATGTGGTAGTAAAACACAAAGAGATACAAAAGAACGTATGTTGTTTTGTAAATGTTGTGAAAACAGGATTTATCCTAAAATAGCACCTGCAGTTATAGTAGCAGTGAGAAATGATAATAAAATATTATTGACGAAGTATGCAAATCGTTCCTATAAACGATATGCTTTGATTGCAGGTTTTACAGAAATAGGAGAGACTGTTGAGGAGACAGTAAAAAGAGAAGTAATGGAGGAAGTAGGTCTACAAGTCAGGAACATTCAATATTATAAATCACAGCCATGGGGGTTTGATAGTAATCTTTTAATGGGATTCTTTTGTGATGTGGATCAAGAGGAGCAGATTGCCCTTGACAGGGAAGAATTATCCTGGGGGGAATGGGTTGAGCGAGAACAGGTGCCAGTATATACAGAAGGGTTAAGCTTGACTCATGAGATGATGTTACAATTTAAAGATAATATATGGTAGTAAAAATGAAATAATTTCAAAATAGGTGGTGGATATAGAATGAAAATGAAAAGATATTTATGGGGAGTGTTGTTTTTCCTTTGCTTTTTGATGACATCCTGCGCGACAGGGCCTTCAGACACTTTAAAACATGGAAGTAATTATGGAAAAAATTCGGAGTATTCTGAAGAAAACACGATTACAAAGGATAATATACCAGAATATTCAGGCAATCCATATGTAGTATTATGTAATAATCAACCTTCTTTTAAAGATAAAGAAATTACAACAAAAGTATTTGAAAACTATAGTGAATTAGATGCATTGGGACGATGTGGTGTAGCTTATGCGAATATTTGTAAAGAACTTATGCCAACCCAGGAACGTGGGAAAATTGGTATGATAAAACCAACCGGTTGGCATACAGTAAAGTATAATTGTGTAGACGGAAAATATCTTTATAACCGATGCCATTTGATTGGTTTTCAATTGGCAGGAGAAAATGCAAATGAGAAAAATTTGATTACTGGTACGCGTTATATGAACGTTGATGGAATGCTTCCATTTGAGGATGAAATAGCTGATTATGTAAAAAAAACAAATCATCATGTTCTATATCGTGTTACACCGCTTTATAAAGGAAACAATCTTTTGGCTAATGGGGTGGAATTAGAAGCATATTCTGTTGAAGATAAGGGGGCTGGAGTTTGCTTTCATGTTTATGTATACAATTGTCAACCAGGTGTATGGATTGACTATGCGACAGGAGAAAGTAAGCTAGATAAAAATAGTTCTGGTGCAACAAAGCAGAATCCAAAGGAAAATGTAGCTTCAGAAAAAGAAATATTTATATTAAATAAAAGTACAAAAAAATTTCATCGAAAAGATTGCAGCAGTGTGAAAGATATGAAAGGAAGAAACAAAACAGAGTATACGGGAAATAGAGATGAAGTTATTTCCATGGGATATGAACCTTGTCAACGTTGTAAGCCATAAAGTGGTCGGAATGATGTTAGGATTGCTTTACAAAAAACAGCTACAATGCTATAATTAGAAAACATGTGTAACGAAAGAAAGAGGAGGAAAAACATGACAAGTAAGGAAAGAGCATATTTAAAATCTCTTGCAATGAAGTTAGAACCAATTTATCATATTGGAAAGGCAAGCTTGACTACAGAGATTGTTGATGGAATTAGAGAAGCATTAGATGCAAGAGAGTTGGTCAAGATAGGTGTACTGAAAAATTGTGCAGACGATCCAAGAGAAATTGCGCAGGTTGTATCTGAGCGTACAAGGTCACAAGTGGTGCAGGTAATAGGAAAGAAAATCGTATTATATAAGCCGTCTACTGATCCAAAGAAAAAGAATAAAATTGAGCTGCCGAAAGCAAAAAAATAATTGGGAAAATAAGGTGGAACGAATATGAAAAAAAAGATTGGTATTATGGGTGGTACCTTTAATCCGATTCATTTTGGGCATTTATTATTAGCAGAACGTGCTTATGAGGAATATGATTTACATGAGGTGGTTTTTTTGCCTTCTAAAAGACCGTCTTATAAAAATATAAAAGATCTTGCATCAGAAGAGGATAGAAAAGAAATGGTGGAAATTGCTATACATTCTAAACCATATTTTTCTGTTTCGACTCTTGAGTATGAAAGAAATGGAAATACGTATACCTATGATACGATGAAAATCTTACATGAAAAGTATCCGCAATATCAGTATTACTTTTTGATTGGAGCTGATTCGTTATTTCAATTAGAACAATGGAAGTATGCAGAAGAGCTGTTAAAAGATACTATTTTTTTAGTAGCAACGAGAGATGGAGCCTCTTATGAAAAAATGGAAAAACAAATACAATTTTTGAAGAAAAAATACCATGCGCAGATTTCTTTGCTTCATATGCCAACAATTGAAATATCGTCGTCGGATATAAGAAAACGAAGAGCAGCAAAAAAGTCAATTTCATATTTAGTACCTAAAGATGTCGAGGCATTCATTTCTCAAAAAAGGTTGTATACAAACGGAAAGGGTTGAATAACATGGATGAATTGTCTGCTATACAGGAAAAGTTGCAGAATACTTTGAAAAAAAAGAGATTCGAACATACATTAGGTGTCCGTTATACGGCTGGAGCAATGGCAATGTGTCATGGTGTGGATCTGAAAAAAGCACAACTTGCAGGAGTATTGCATGATTGTGCAAAACAGTATTCAGACGAACAATTGCTTAGCATTGCAAAGAAAAACAATATAGAGATTACGACAGCTGAAAAAGGGATGCCACAATTATTACATGCAAAGGTGGGAGCTTTTTTTGCAAAAAGCGAGTATGGAATAGAAGATGAAGAAATATTGAATGCAATTCGCTTTCATACAACAGGTAAACCTAAGATGACAAAATTAGAAAAAATCATATTTATTGCAGATTATATTGAACCAAATCGAAAAATGCTAGAAAATCTTCCGAAATGTAGAAAGCTTGCATTTGAAGATTTAGATGATGCAATGTATGAAATTTTGAAAAATACATTAGAGTATTTAAAAACTAAAGAGCCGAAAGAAGAAATTGATCAAACTACATATTCAGCATATGAATATTACAGAGATTTGAAAAAGGAGGATAAAAAATGTCACAGGGATTAGAAAAGGCAAAAGAAATGGCAAAGATTGCTTATCATGCGTTGGATGATAAGAAAGGAGAAGATATACGCGTAATACAGATTACGCAGATTGCAAGTTTTGCGGATTATTTTTTGATTGCGGATGGTTCAAATCCATCACAAATTACAGCATTAGTAGATAATGTTGAAGAAAAAATGAGCGAAGCTGGATATGAACCAAAGAGAATAGAGGGCGTTCGAAATAGTAATTGGGTTTTAATGGACTATGGCGATATAATTGTTCATGTTTTTTCAAAAGAAGATCGTCTGTTTTATGATTTGGAAAGAGTCTGGAAAGATGGAGTTGAATTGCAGGCAAAAGATTTCGAATAGGAAAAAATAATACTAGAAATAAGCAAGAGGAACAAGTATATTTATTGGACTTGTTCCTCTTTTTATAAAAGTATATGAAATCACTCTACTACTGTTACATCTGCTAAATACAGGAGGAGCAATTTGTATGTATGGAAAATATATAGGTAAAATTTAGAGATATCGACGATATAATCCAACAACTTTTCCTAATATTTTTAAATCCGAAACAATAATTGGTTCCATGGTATCGTTTTCTGGTTGTAGTCGAAAATGACCATCTTCTCTGTAATAAGTTTTTACAGTTGCGGAATCATTGAGTAGGGCAACAATAATATCGCCATTTTCAGCAATAGGTTGTTTTTTGATAAGTATTTGATCTCCATCAAAAATACCAACGTTTATCATGCTGTCGCCTTTTACTCGTAGCATAAATGTTTCGCCAGCTGGAACGTCTTCTGCAAGTAGAGGAAAATAACTTTCAATGTTTTCTGCTGCAAAAATAGGCTGTCCTGCAGCAACAGTACCAAGTATAGGAACATTGACAATTTCGCGGCGTGACAAATTGAATGTATCATCTACTATTTCAATTGCACGTGGTTTGGTTGAATCGCGACGAATGTATCCGTTTTTTTCTAATGTTTCCAAATGAGAATGTACAGAAGAGGTAGACTTTAAATGCACCGCTTCGCAAATCTCACGAACGGCAGGTGGATATCCCTTGTTCAGAATTTGTGCTTTGATGTAGTCTAATATTTCTTGTTGTTTTGGTGTAATCTTTCCGTACCCCATAGATAGCGCCTCCTTATTATATATAAATAGTATTTTTCTAATAAAATATTTTGCAATTAATATAAAATAGTATACCAGAACAACAATAAAAAGTCAAACGGATGTTCGCAAACGGATGTTTGCTAATGCTGTATAGAGACGGTTGTTGGAGTGCTAAGCCCCAAAATACTGAATTATGACATTTGCAGATTGAAATACGAATGAAATTCCATAAAAATATTTTATGCAGGGCATTTATTAAAATCCGCAAGGGTAAAAATCACAAAAATGTAAATTATTAGCACGAAAGGCAATAAAACTTTGGAAAAAAGAGTGTAATCTTGCTTTTTGTGAAACTGGACGTAAAAAAACTCGAAAAGTTGACATGAAATTAACAATTTTATATAATAAAATAGGGTTTATAAAAAGCACATAAGAGGTGAGTTTATGAGAAAAAAAAGAGGAAGAGTATTAGTAGTATATTTGCTGTTGCTTGTAATGATTATATTACCGCAGAGCAAAGTGATTTCAGCAAGTACTCTCACTTTGGTTTATGATGGAAAAACTGTAAAATATACCAAAGCACAGGTCGGTTTTACTGTAAACGGAAAGAATATTGCGCTAAATAATATTCCGGGAATTATAATCGATGATAATGCTATGGGAAACTATGTAGATATTTTTAAGACTGGATTGCAAGCAACGTGTAGTTATAATAGTAGTAAAAAACAGCTTACAATAAAGAAGTTTGACAAAACGGTTGTTTTAAAATTAAACACGAAAACTGCAACTGTAAATGGAAAAAAGAAAACAATGGAGACTTCCATGCGTTCGGTTCGGTTTAAAAACGAAAAGCAAACAAAGATTATGGTTCCGGTACGTTTTGTTGTTGAAAATTTGGGATACACTTATACGTGGGATGGAAAAGCTAAAAAAGGTAGAATAAAATATAATTGGCTGGAATTGTATAAAGATGGAAAATGGGGAAAATATGTAGGTACCAAAGCTAAAATTTCTTATAATGGAAAGGTTGTTTCTGATGCCAATATGCCGGGAATTATTGAAAATGCAACGGTTTTAATGGATGGGACAAAGGTGGTTACAAACGGTCTGGGTGGAAGTTGTGTTTATAACAGCAAGGATAAGACTGTTACTGTAAAAAAGGAAAAAGATTCCATTGTTTATACACTTGGTAAAAAGACTGCGGTAGTAAATGGTCAAAATAAACAGTTGGAAACGGCACCAATCCGAGTGAAAAATCGGGCGACCGGAAAATATTACCTGATGCTTCCGGCAAGATTTACAGCGAACGAATTAGGATATGTATATGATTGGAATAGTAAAGATAAGATATCTGAGATAACAGATAAAAACAGTAATACTCCAATAACGGTTACGAATGGCTCTATTAGTTTTCGTTTGCCGGATGGTGTAAAAAAAGCAGATGTAAAAAATACGGATTACTATTATAAAAAGCAATTTTCTGTTACAATTCCGGGAAATTACTTGGATTTTTATAAGAAAAATACGATTAATATTAATAATAAAGTTGTCACTGGAAGTAAAGTAAGTGTGACAAGTGCAGGTAAGACGAAAATTTTATTTACAACAAGTAAATTGCAGGGATATAAGATTCATATAAGTGGAAATGATTTATGGATCGAAGTTGGAAATCCTAAAAATATTTATAAAAATATAGTAGTTTTAGATTGTGGACATGGTGGTACAGATCCTGGTGCACAAAGTGGTGGTTACAATGAGAAGGATGTTACATATGCGATATTATACCGTTATGCAAAAACATATTTTAATGCCAATACTTCAGAGATAAAAGCATATTGGACAAGATATAATGATACTTTTGTTACCTTGAGTGATAGAGCTGCTTATGCAAATACAGTAGGAGCTGATTTGTTTATCAGTTTACATATGAATTCAGCTGCTAATACAGCTGCAAAAGGAACAGAGGTGTATTACAGTACCAGCAATAACACAAAACAAAAAAATGGATTGACCAGCCAAAAGATGGCATCCATGTTTGAAAAAAAATTAGTATCTGCTATGGGTACAGTTAGCAGAGGTGTAAAAAGTGCAAATTATACAGTAATTTATCGAAATTCAGTTCCGGCAATATTAGTGGAACTAGGTTTTATTTCTAATAGCTCAGATCGAGCTAATCTTGTGGATGCATCATTTCAGAAAAAAACAGCAAAAAATATATATGAAACAACGAAGCAAGTTTTTGCACAATATCCAACAGGAAGATAACAAATGTAGTCGATTGCAGGGAACATCAGGCAATCGACTGCTTTTTGAGACATGCAGATAAAAATAGTAAAGTGCATTTTATCCAGTCTTTGGTATATAATATTTCACTTTACATAAAGTAATGTATAAATGTTAAAAAAATAGTAAGAAGGAGTCTATGATGAAGAAAAATAATAATGTTAGTGGCATAGTAAGCATATTGATTATTTTTGCGTTGGTTATTGGTGTGTGGAAGGGACCTGTTATATTTGATGATATTATAAAACGGGATAATTTGGAAACCTCGGAAAGTGTAGAAGCAGCGAGGGTTTCTGGAAAAAGTGAAATGCGTGCAGTATGGATTTCCTATTTGGAATTTCAAACGGCAGGTGTGAACAGGATGTCAAAAGGGCAGTTTCAAAAGTATATTGATAAAGTGTTTAATAAATGTAAAACTTTAAAGATGAATACAGTAATTGTCCAAGTGCGTCCTTATGGAGATGCAATGTATAAGTCTAATTACTTTCCATGGTCCGCTGTAGCTTCTGGAAAGCAAGGCAGAAATCCTGGATATGATCCTTTGGCATACATGGTACAATCTGCTCATAAAAAAGGCTTAGAGATTCATGCTTGGTTGAATCCTTACCGTGTTATGTCAAATAATATGAAAACAAGTTATTTAGCAAGTGCAAATCCGGCTAAAAAATGGATGAATGCAAAAAGCAGTACAAAGAGAAGAAATGTGTTATCTTTTGATGGTGCAAAGTACTATAACCCTGCGAAAAGGGATGTTCGGAATTTGATTGTCAATGGTGTAAAAGAAATTGTACAAAAATATGATGTGGATGGAATTCATTTTGATGATTATTTTTATCCGGCACTTGGCAGCAATTATAAAAATAATTTTGATGCCAAAGAATACAATGCTTACAAAAATGCATGTAAGAAAAATAAAAAAAATGCAATGTCAATTATCAGTTGGAGAAGAAACAATGTAAATCTATTACTTAAGGATGTTTATAGTAGCATAAAGAAAATTGATAAAAATGTAAGTTTTGGGGTGAGTCCGGCTGGGAATATCAATAATTTATATGCATCGGATCGATATTATTGTGATGTCAAGAAATGGATGGGAACGACCGGGTATGTGGATTATATTTGTCCGCAAGTTTACTGGTCATTTACAAATAAATATTGTCCATATACAAGTACAGTGAAACGATGGGCTTCTATAAAGAAAAGTGCTAATGTAAAACTGTTTATTGGTTTGGCGGCTTACCGGGCTGGAATTAGTAAAAGTGAGGCACGAGCGATTGGAGATATCGGTTGGTCAAAAAGTAAGCAGGAATTGAAAAAGCAAGTGGTTACAGCTAGAAAATATAAAAAAGTTAGTGGCTTTGTATTCTATAGATATGATAATATGGTTTCAAGTAAAACCAAAACTGAAATCCAGAATTTAAAGCGTGTTTTAAAATAGATCTATTTTTACATTAGACAGAATTGTGAGAGCTTGAATGTGGGCAGTAAAGCAAATTGTGAATCTCTTTTGGTTTGCAAGTTATCAACAGTTATATACATATAGATGATATAAAAAGAACAGCAAAACTTTCAAATTTTGCTGTTCTTTTTTAGAATGTACCGAATTTAAAAAAGTCTAGTATTTCTCTGGTTCTGGATACTCCGTACAAAAAGTTTCCACAGTCATAGATTGGATAACCTGGTCTGTGATAGGACGATCGGAATAATCGGTTGGTGTTTCGGCAATTTCATTTACATGTTCCATTCCTTCTGTCACTTTACCAAATGCGGCATACTCTCCATCTAAATGAGGGGATGTTTTATGTATGATAAAGAACTGAGATCCGGCAGAGTTTGGCATAGCAGAACGAGCCATAGAGATTACGCCTTCGGTATGCTTTAAGTTATTTTCAAATCCGTTGTGTGAAAATTCGCCTTTAATAGAATAACCTGGACCACCCATACCAGTTCCGTCAGGGCAGCCTCCCTGAATCATAAAACCAGGAATTACACGATGGAAAATTAATCCATTATAATATTCTTTTTTTACAAGTGAAATAAAATTATTTACAGTATTTGGTGCAATATCAGGATATAATTCAACTTTGATTTCGTTTCCTGTTGCAAGTGTGATTGTTACAATTGGATTTTGTGCCATAATTAGTTTCCTTTCTTAAATTAAATAGTTTGTTTTGCTTTTAAAAACAAGATTATTATACTAATACTTCAAATAAAAGTCAAAAAAAGGATTTGCTTTGTTGCTACAGAAAGAGAAAGGTGGTAATCTAAAGAAGGCAAGGTACATTGTCAGAAAATTGTCTTGATTTAAGCAAGCAACAGGATGAAATCCAAGTTTGTGTGAGAAATTGGAAAATATTGCTAAACAATCAAAATTCAAAAAGCATATTTTTGCAACTACTATTTATTTGTAATGAAAAAGAAAAAATTTCTGAAAGAAAAGGCGGATAGGGAGGAAATAGAAATGTTAAATAAAGATAAGATATTGTCGTTGGAATTTTATAATTATAAAGGAATCTTTTCAGGAAGTATGAAGGGAATGCGGTATCGTATTGAAAAAATAAAAAAGGATGATGAGAGTGCAAATTTTTTAGTGTCAGTCTGGGATGAACCATATTCTTATGACGCTACTCCGAAGGAAAACATTCTTACAAAGGAAATTGAATTTTCGGAAGAAGGGAGAGAAGAAGTGGTAAATTGGCTAAATCAACACTATAAAGAAGGATATAGCAGAAAATAAAAAAAAGACTTTATTCCTTATGGAATAAAGTCTAATGCGGATGGAGGGACTTGAACCCTCACGAGGTCACCCCCGTCAGATTTTGAGTCTGATGCGTCTGCCATTCCGCCACATCCGCTTGCTTGTTTATCAAGACAAGTGATATAATAACACAATTTATAAGAAGTGTCAATAGAAAAAATGAAAAAAATTGATTTTTTTGTAACATTTCTGCTCGGCTGAATTGTTACATTTTTGTAAGAAGCTTTTTTTGAGGGTAAATACGGAGAAGTTAAGTCTGATATCTGCAAATTTAAAAGAATCCTACCAATTAAAATACACACTTTTGTCACAAAATCGAAAAAGCCAGGAAACAGATGTGAAAAAATTTTATGATACAATAAAGAAGCGTTCTTAAAAACAAATGAATGTGTTTCATTATATCTCGACTACCGTTTTGGTACCCGAGGTTGCTACGGAAGATAAGTGCGATTTTTTTTATTTTTTTTCATTTTTTTTGTTTCATCTTTTCCTTTTTTGACACATTAGTATTAGAAGTAAAAACAGAAAATAATCCCGAAAAGGGATAACGTATTTTAAGATGGGAGATGGTCTTTATGAAAAAGAGATTTTTATTTTGTGCCGGATTGCTGATGGGGGCAGGGTTAATGTTCCACTCTGGGAATGCCATGACGGTGCGGGCGGCTGAGGATGTTGTGTATACAAATGGATTGAAAAAATATTTCATAGTAAAAGAGGGTTATGGGGATTATAATTATGAAGATGTCATTATCAAAACGACAGAACCCATCGTTCGTGTTACCGTGAACGGAAGGGAACAGGACATCACTGCAGGAGAAGATTTTTACAACATCTGGAATGCCACTCAGAAGATTTCTAAAGATGGGAAACAATATGCGTTTCGTGCGATTGGAGATATCTGGAAAATGGACAACGTGTTACTCACTCCAAACGGGAAGTATGTGATTTGCTGTTATGTGGGGGATGGAAATACCCTTGCGGCAAAGAAGACGGTAGTGGTGGACAAGGATTATCCTTATTTTAGTCA
>Ga0256404_1001699_pt1 | contig 51717 bp, 52 predicted proteins | sample RumenRJG_01DNA_FD_185990 | JGI IMG/M metagenome (GOLD analysis project Ga0256404, IMG submission 185990) | Bovine rumen microbial communities from Lethbridge, Alberta, Canada - RJG_01 | ecosystem: Host-associated > Mammals > Digestive system > Stomach > Rumen | place: Canada: Alberta | collected...
GTACCGCAAGAGGCGAGTAGCCTTCTATGCATTTTTGTACAGCCAATAAACGTTCTTCAATTGAATGTTTCTTGTACATATAACAAACCCCAAAAGTTTTGTGTTCAACTTTTGGGGTTCATTACAGATCGAGCGGCCTTTTTTATTAGTAGCTTGTACGCTGCGTGGCAGCATAACTGATCTTCAGTGCATAAGCGCGACGGAGCTCCTGCTTGATGTCTGCGATGACACCCATGCGGGTTTCCTTGTCGGCTTTGATGGAGACGGTCATCAATCCTTGCTCGGATTCTTTCATAGAAGAACGCTCGTTGACGATATACTCGCCAATCTCTTTGGTCTCTGCGAAAGCGTCATCGAGTTGGATACGGGTCTCTGCACCATACTGCTTGCGGAACTCTGCGGTCGGCGTACCGACGTAGATATAACGCACGAGGGATTTCTTCTCCAGCTTGGTGAGCTCAGTAGCCTGCGGGTTCTTGAACTGCACCTTGTAGCTAACCTCTTTCATGGACGTAACGGACATGAAGAAGAACAGCAGCATGAAGATAATATCGGGGAGAGACGACGTGTTCAACGCCGGCATCTCACGTTTCTCATTTCTACGTATCTTAGCCATATCAATTACCGTAATTTTTAGGTTCAGCCTCCGAAATCTTCTGAGGATAGATCTTTTGGATCTGCTTCTGTTGATCCTCGTCGAGTTCGTTGTAGCCTTTGTGGAAATACTTCTGCGCGCATTCGTCACGCAATTCATTATAAGCCGCTACAAGTTCATTCTGAACGTCCAGATAAGCCTGGTACTGCGTATCCACGTCGTTCTGGACGGAGATGACGTGATCCTTGGTGTATTTGATCACACCGAACGGAGCACCGAAATCTTCCTCCACGAGTTTCGGGAAGTAGTCCGCATTCTGTTCGTTCTTAATGAACTCTTTGGCTTTCTCTCGAAGTTGCTTTACATCCATCAACTGCCCTTGCACCATGAGTTGGTTAGCAGAGTTGATCTTCACCACCAACAGGTTGCGTTTGTTGATATCCTTATCCTCCACTTTCTGGTCGGGCGGAATAGGAGCAGGCAGACGGCGAGCCAGTCCCTGGTTAACATCCATAGAGGTGGTCACCAGGAAGAAAATCAGCAACAGGAACGAGATGTCGGCCATAGAGCTGGCGTTGATCTGTGGGACTTTCTTTGCCATGATAAATGTGATTTACTTCGACAGTTTTTTAGTATGTACATATCCCCAAATCATGGTACCGATGGTAGCGATGAAGAGGAAGTAGCAAGCATAGATAACTGCGTCTGCGAGCTGAGCCCATGCGCCTTCGTTATCCGTACCCTCATAACCGATGATATTGATTTTCTCCGGACTACCGAGGAACCAGCAGATGAGAGCGAGAAGGATAAAGCCGCATACTACGCCAAGCGTCATATAAGCTTTGCTACGGTTGGTCTTCCAGTTATTAGCGAAATCAACGCAAACTACGCCGAGAGTGATCAGAACTACAACACCGAAGAGAATGTAGTTCCAGATGAGGAACGCATCGGTGAATCGTGGAATATCCAGGAAGTCACCGGCTACCTCGAGACTACCATTCGAGCCACCGAGGAAGAACAACGCGATGAACACGATGCCCAAAGCCAAGAGTGACCAAAGGGTAATCTTAGGAATCATTTTATAGTTTTTCATATTACTCAGAATTTTATAAGTTTATAATTAGGAAATCTAATTCGCGCGCACACGCGTACCTTATTATTTCTTCTGAGCCTTGTCGTACTCTACTACGATATCGAGGAGGCTGATTGAGCTGTCCTCCATCTCATTTACGAGCCCCTCAACGAGGCTGAGGATGTAGTTGTAGAACAACTGAAGAACAACAGCAATGATCAAACCGAGGAGGGTAGTCAACAGAGCGACCTTGATACCACCGGCAACAACGGTAGCCGAGATATCACCTACTTGCTGAATCTTATCGAATGCCTCGATCATACCGATGATGGTACCCAAGAATCCGAGAGACGGAGCGATAGCGATGAAGAGGGTGATCCAAGAAAGGTTCTTCTCCAGCAAACCGAGCTGTACACCACCGTAAGAAGCAACAGTCTTCTCTACTACGTCGATACCTTCGTCATAACGGCTCAGACCCTGATAGAAGATCGAAGCAACCGGACCGCGGGTATTGCGGCAAACCTCCAATGCTTTCTCAATGCCACCGTTCTTGAGAGCAGCCTCAATATTAGCGAGCAACTCTTTGGTGTTGGTTTTACTGAGCGACAGATAGATGATACGCTCGATACAAAGTGCAAGACCGAATACCAAAGTAACCAAAGTCAATGCCATGAAGCCGGCACCACCTTCAATAAATTTGGTTTTGAGCGTCTTGTGAAGAGCTACGAGCCCGCCAGCCTCCTCAGCCGGAGCCTCAACTACTTCTTCAGCTGCAACAGCAGCCTCGTCTACTTGTTCAACAGCAGCCTCTTCTGCAGCAGCTGCTTCGTCTTGTGCCATTACTACTGCGCTACCAAATGTCAGCATAGCGAGCACCGTAAGGGTTGCAAATACTTTTTTCATGAGAATAATAATTTAATTGAGTTGTTAATCATGTTATATTTTTTGCGGAGAGACGGGGATTCGAACCCCGGAAACCCTTTTGGAGTTTACACGCTTTCCAGGCGTGCCTCTTCAACCACTCGAGCATCTCTCCCAGCACCCGCACGGGGGCATTTATCAAAATCGGCTACAAAATTACTACAAATTATTCACATACGCAAGTTTTTTTGCAATTATTTTTTTATTTTAGCACATTTTATACGATTTATTTGCATATATCAGAAAAATATACTAACTTTGCACCTCGAAATGTACCAAACATCCTTCTTTATGTTTATCATCGGCATTGCGGGCGGTACCGGCTCGGGCAAAACAACGGTAGTCAAAAAACTCATTGAACGCCTTCCGAAAGGCGAAGTGGTAGTTATCCCCCAAGACTCGTATTACAAGGACAGCAGTAATGTGCCTGTTGAGGAACGGCAGAATATCAATTTTGACCATCCTGATGCCTTCGATTGGCCGCTGCTCACCAAGCATATCGCCATGCTCAAAGAGGGTAAAGCGATTGAGCAACCTATCTATTCTTATATCACGTGTACACGTTCCGAAGAGACGATTCATATCGAACCCAAAGAGGTGATTGTGGTCGAAGGTATCATGGCGCTGCGCGAGCCCAAGATGCGTGACCAGATGGACCTAAAGATCTTCGTGGATGCCGATGCAGACGAACGTCTGATACGTGTCATGAAACGTGACGTGATCGAGCGTGGACGTACGGCAGAGCAGGTGATCGAACGCTACAAGCGCGTACTCAAACCGATGCACGAACAGTTCATCGAGCCTTGTAAACGTTTTGCGGATGTGATTGTTCCGCAAGGCGGACATAACAACGCCGCAATCAACATGCTGTCGAAGTTCGTTAAGCAACAACTGCGCGAGAACAAGGATTAATCGGTGTTCTTCCAACTCTTTTGGACATATCTGAAGATCGGCACCTTCACCTTGGGTGGAGGATATGCCATGTTACCCTTGATCCAACGCGAAGTGGTGGACCGGCAAGGCTGGATCGATGAAGAGGAATTTCTCAACATGATTGCTTTGGCGCAAGCAGCGCCTGGTTTAATTGCGGTCAATTCGGCCATTTTCATCGGTTGGCGTATCGGCGGTTGGCGAGGAGTATGCGGTGCGGTATTAGGTGCCGTACTACCTTCGTTTCTCATCATCCTTGCGATCGCGATGGTCTTCCGGGACTGGAAAGAGTTACCCGCCGTAGAAGCGGCTTTCAAAGGCATCCGTCCTGCTGTGGTTGCATTGATTGCCGCACCTTTGTTTAAATTGGCTAAATCCGCCAAGATATCTTGGATCACAGCCCTCATTCCTATCGCCGCAGCCATTCTAATCTGGCTTGGACATGTCAATCCCGTTTGGGTCATTTTAGCAACTATTGTACTGACATTATGCTCTATCTGGCTCTCTTCATATCGTTCTTCCAAATAGGTCTCTTCGGTTTCGGAGGGGGCTTGGCGATTCTGTCGCTCATCCAGATGGAGGTAGAGACTCACGGCTGGATGACGCAACAGGAGTTTGTGGATATCGTCGCGGTGAGTCAAGTTACACCGGGTCCGATCGGCATCAACTGTGCAACCTATGTGGGGTATACCGTAGCGGGTTTTTGGGGCAGTGTACTGAGTACGTTTGCGATCGTGCTGCCGAGTCTGATCATTATGCTGAGTATCTGTAAAGCATATTTTTGGTTGAATAAGCGTTTCAAAGGCAATCCTTATTTTGAGCAAACGCTTCGGATGCTTCGGTTCACCGTTATTGGCTTGATTGCTTCGGCAGCGTTGTTGCTGATTAAGCCTACGAATTTTATCGATTCTGCGTCGTGGATTATCTTCGCGGTTGTGTGCATACTAACCATACTGCCGAATTTCGCAAAAAACAAAGCGACTGAAATAATCAGTCACCCTATTCTATTGATTGTTCTTGCCGGAGTTGCCGGATATCTTATCTACGCTTAGATCCGCTCTAATTTCGCATGCGTAAGCAGCAGTGTCTTCGTGCCTTGGGTATCGAAGCGTATCTCTATCTTATCATTCTCCGTCACTTCATCGCGGTAAACACGTAGTACCGTTCCAATGCCAAAGACACGATGGGAGACTCTATCATCGGGCTTCCATGAGGAAGGAATGGGTGATTGGCTATTGGAGATGGGTGATTGAGAGACACTTGGCATCCTAGGGATACTAGGAATCCTAGGCGTACTAGGCTCTTTCGGCCTTTCGACCTCGAAATATTTGCGATCGATATCGTTGAGGAAGCGACTTGGCGAAGCGAACGTAAACGAACCGTTGCGGAAGCGTTGGCGAGCGAAAGAGAGGTAGCACTGCTCCATCGAGCGGGTGATAGCAACATAAAGCAGGCGGCGTTCCTCTTCAATCTCGGAAGGTTTGACACAGAACTGGGAAGGAAAGAGATTCTCTTCCAATCCCACGATAAAGACCACCGGAAACTCCAGTCCCTTGGCGGCATGGACGGTCATGAGTGTGACACGTTCCTTGGTATCTTCAAGGTTCTCATCCTGATCGGTCTGCAGACTTACCTCTGAGAGAAAGTCGGTAATCGGTGTATAATCAATGCCTTCGTTGGCACGTTGTTCCACAAACTGATGAATGGCATTGAGCAGCTCCTGCACATTCTGCGCTCGGTCGATACCTTCTTGCGAACGATCCAAGGACAGGGCCGTCATCACACCGGAAGTGCGTAGTACCATCTCCGTGAAAGCGAAAGCGTCCATAGATTCGCTCTGGTTGTGATACCCATCGATAAGGGCGGCGAAAGACTGGAGTTTCTTTTTCGTTGCCGCACTCACATCGAGTCCGGTGTTTTCGGGTTCGCGCATGACGTCGAGATAGCATTTATGGTGCTCTATCGCATTCGCCGACACTTTCTTCATAGTCGTTTCCCCGATGCCTCTTCCGGGAAAACCCACTATACGAAGCAAAGCTTCGTTATCCCGCGCATTCACCGCCAAACGCAAGTAGCCGAGTGCATCTTTGATCTCTTTGCGCTGATAAAAAGAGGTTCCTCCATAGATACGATAAGGGATATTGAGTTTACGCAGTTCGCCCTCAACCACGCGGCTCTGTGCATTCGTGCGATAGAGAACCGCAAAGGACTCGTACCCTTTATGCCGTTGCCGTTGGATTGCCGTAGCCACACCGAGTGCTTCGGTGCGGTCGTCCATATAAGGTTGTAAGTGCAGGGGTTGCCCCTGTTCTTTCTCGGAGTAAACGGTTTTTTCGATCTGGTTGATATTCTTATGAATAAGCGCATTGGCAGCATTGACGATCGTTTGGGTAGAACGATAGTTTCGTTCCAATTTGAACAAATGCGCATCACTATACACTTTCCTAAAATTCAGGATATTGCGGATATCTGCCCCACGGAAGGAGTATATCGACTGCGCATCATCGCCCACAACGCAGATGTTATTCTGAGGTTCAGCCAGTTGCTTGACAAGCAGGAACTGGATAAAGTTGGTATCCTGGTACTCATCAACGAGGATGTATTGAAACTGCTGCTGGTACTTATTGCGCACCTCGGGACTGACCTCCATCAGGCGCAGCATATTGATTAGCAGGTCGTCAAAATCCATTGAGTTAGCGGCTTTGAGGCGCGCTTCGTACAAGGTATAGACCGTGGCCAATTCATACAGCCGCGCCTCGCGGTCTTCGCGCAGCAGGTTTTGGTTCATGCCATATTCCCGCGGCCCGATACCGCTATTCTTGGCATTGGAAATACGACTGAGTACCGCCGCGGGTTTATATGTCTTCTCATCCAATCCGTGCTCTTTGCAGATTGCTTTGATGACGGCTTTGCTATCCGTAGTATCATAGATGGAGAAATCACGAGTAAATCCAATCAGTTCCGCATGCGGGCGTATGAGGCGGGTGCATACACTATGAAACGTACCCATGCACAAGTAACGCGCCTCCGCGCCCACCAGGCGCTGGATACGTTCTTTCATCTCCCGTGCGGCTTTGTTGGTAAAGGTCAGCGCCATGATCCGACCTGCTGGCACACCTTGTTGCAGCAAATACGCGATGCGATAGGTGAGCACACGGGTCTTGCCCGATCCGGCACCTGCCACGATCAAGGAAGCACCTTCTGTACAGGTCACTGCCTCCCGTTGGGAACTATTTAACTGATCCAAAAAATCCATAAGCGGGTGCAAAAGTACAAAAAAAATCGCATATATGCAAATAAATTTGCACATATCAAAAATTTTTACTAATTTTGCAGGCTGAAAGAATATGATTTGCACAATGAGAACAATTTTGGGTAAATACCTTCTAATGGCCGGCCTTGCCGTTTCCATCGTTTCATGCCGTGTACAACACGAAGCAATCATGGCGGATGTGATCCGTTTTAGCGATGATGCTAAGACCAGTTATTCGCACAAGGACGGTAAGTTCAAGAACCTCTACGACCAATCGGAGCCCTACCGTCTTTATGGTAAGAACGGTGTAAACAACACCGATCTGAATAACATGAAGCAGTTCATCCGGGGCAAGGAAACCGGTAATGCTACTGCCGGCTATTATGCTTTAGATCTGGGTTTGGCCCGCACCGAATATGTGCGCAAGCATCAGTTTAAGAATGACCCCTATACCAAGTTCTACATCATCTATATGACCGATGGTTTGGATAACGCCAGTATCCAGGTGGCCAAGAACCACAAGCAACTCTGGTTTACATCGGAAGAAACAGCTTACGCCAAGCAGATTCAGCGTAAGATGAAGCGGGTGATGGGTGTATTCAAATTGCAACAGAACACATTCCAGGTCTTCCCGATCATGTTTCTTGGAGAAGACATGCAGGCGAACATGAAAAAACGCGGAGCCAACACGTTGGAAGAGCGTAAGCGCCTTGCCGCAGAAGATATGCAGTACTACCGCGGTGCATCCAAAGGAACGACTATTCCGGAAGTACTGGTAGAAACCGATTACAAGCAAGTAGTAAAGGGCTTCGAAGGTGTGCTCGCCAGTTCGGGTTTTGAGTTCCACGTTCCCGTCGGCTACCGTAACCAACGCATACGCATGACCTTAACCAATGATCAGGGAAAGAAGATTCAGATCGAAGGCGTGCTGAAGAAGAGTTGGGGCACCTGGTATCTCAAGGAGATCACTTATAGCGACGGAGTCACCATCCCCGATCAGCGGTACATGTATCGCAAGAACCCGCTCAAAGAGGTGGCAGCGGTGAACAGCAAGAATGCTTCCAAGTCTTTGGCTGCAGTTTTCCGACTCGATGACATCCGCTTGGACGGTAAGAACTTCAAAGTCAAAACCGCGGTGCAGGAGCATCGTCGCAACACTTATTTCGAAACGAACACCGAGTACGAGTTATACAAACGCAACCTCAGCGATTGCTATGTAATGCTGATCATGGATGTGAGCAACTCGTTACGCGATCGACTCAAAGATGAACAACAAGCTTTGGAGGATATCATCAAGATCATCCTGCAAACAGCCGACTAATCGATGTTACCTATTGATTTCATAGAGAGTATGCGGCAGCAGTTGGGCAATGAAGCCGAACTGCTGATACGTGCCCTGGAGACGGAGCCAGTTACATCTATTCGTCTCAATACCAAACAGGACGTGCTCACTTTCTCCTGCGACACGGATGAGGTGCCTTGGCATCTGGACGGGTATTACTTGAGTGAGCGACCGCCCTTCACGCTTGATCCGCTTTTTCATGCCGGATGCTATTATGTGCAAGAAGCCTCCTCGATGTTCCTTCAGCAGGTGTTGGAGCAGTATGTAGATCCATCCTCTATTGTGCTGGACCTCTGTGCTGCGCCGGGCGGTAAGAGTACGCTGATCAGCGAGTATCTTGGTCGCGACGGACTATTGCTGAGCAACGAGGTGGTACGGCAACGGGTTTTTATTCTTAGCGAGAATATTCAGAAATGGGGAAACGGCAACACGATCGTCACCCATAACAGTGCGGCCGAATACGGTGAACGTTGTAAACACTTGTTTGACTGCATCCTTGTGGATGCCCCTTGTTCCGGAGAAGGAATGTTCCGTAAAGATCTACAGGCCCGCGAAGAGTGGAGTCTCAAAGCCGTTAAGCAGTGTGCGGAACGACAACGGTCGATTCTTATGGATGTATGGGACGCGCTCAAACCGGGTGGCGTACTCATCTATTCCACCTGTACCTTCAACGAAGAGGAAAACGAGAAGAATATCGAATGGATTGCTGACACTTTTGGTGCCGAAATACTGCCTATAGACCATGACCCTGCATGGGGAATTACGGAAGGATCCGTAGGGTATCATTTCTACCCCCATAAGACGCGTGGTGAAGGACTCTATATATGCGCTTTGCGTAAGTCCGACCGAGAAGCACTTGACCAAACGAAGATCAAAACACCCAAGAAAGAGAGTCCCATGCCGCATCCCGAGTACATGCCGGTGATGCGCAGTTGGTTGCAACATCCCGATGAGTGGACTATCCGGTACTCAGATCGCTTCGCAACTGCCTATCCGCTCAAATACAAAGAGATCATCGACTGGCTTTCCACCCAACTTACATGCATCTCTACGGGTTTTGGTATCGGAGAAGAACGCGGACGCGGCATCGCACCGCAGCATAGTCTGAGTATGGCCAAAGAGTTGCGCAAAGAAGCATTCCCCAACGTGGCGCTTACCCGCGAACAAGCACTTGCATACCTGCGTACCGAAGCGCTCGCATTGCCCGATGTTCCATTAGGTCTCGTGTTACTCACCTATGAAGATGTGCCACTTGGGTTTGCAAAGAATGTAGGCAACCGACTCAACAACCTCTACCCGAACGAGTGGAGGATCCGTAAGTTATAATTCCTGAAAATCTAATTAGAGTTGCGCCATCACTACTTCTCCAACTGCCTGTAACGTGCTTTTGGAGATGTTGCTCATATCATCCTGACGCGTATGCCACCACCAGGGGAAACCCGTTGCATTACGGATATCATAATGAATGATATCCACACATGGAATGCCGGCAATATAATTGACGTAGTAATGGTCATCAGTGATGGGATAGGACTGCTGTTCGCTGAAGTGCGCCCCATGCCCCAACTGCTGTGCTGCGCGCCATATTTTCTGCTGGTAATTGGACGCATACTGCGTGGAGTACAATTCTTTCGGGAAGGTGGCATCCGGCGCACCAATCATGTCGAGGACAATGCCGAATTGATACCGGGGAGAGAGGGTTTGCGCATAGTTTGTTGCCCACAACTGAGAACCAAGGCACCATGTATCTTCACGTTCTGCACCGGTGTAGAAACGCGGCGTTCCGCCGTCTTCACAGTCAAAGAGGATGATATCCACCGGCGTATGCAAAGTCGAGTCTTTGAGACGAAAGCCCAGTTGACGACCGATCTCCAAGAGCACCCCCACACCACTAGCACCGTCATTGGCGCCCGGCACATTATAGAACCGATCGGCATAATCATCTTCCTCATCGCACCATGGACGGGTGTCATAGTGTGCACCTAATAATATACGCGGACGCGAAGCAGTCTCGGGGGTAGAAAAATGAGCTATGATATTGTATATTTGCTGCATGTTACCTCTGTAGTCCGGCATCTCGCCACGTTGCAATTCTACCTGAGCTCCCCACGCGCGGAACTGCTGAATGAACCATACCGCACAGTCATTATGTGCCTTGCTATTGGGCACACGCGGACCGTATTCCATCTGTTTCTCGATATAGGCATAGGCACTATCCGATGAGAAGGCGGGTCGTTCGATCACTGCCGCTTTCTTATTACAGGAGACCAGAAGGCAGAGAACACCTAAGATGCCCAGATGAAAAATCTTTCTCATTTCACGTTGGTTTCGCTGATCGACGTATGGTTTTGGATTGCTCGGATGGTATGGGCGATCGGGGTAGCCAGACTCTCCAGGTGCAGTTTCGAGCAGCAAGCCGGATCAATAGGAAGCGAATCCGTGCATATGAGTTGCTCCAGGGCTGAGTCTTCTATGCGTTGACAGGCATTACCACTGAGCACTCCGTGCGTTACTACCGCCCGTACGCTCTTCGCGCCGCCATCTTTCATCACCTCCGCCGCTTTGCATAATGTGCCGGCCGTATCGGCGATATCATCAAAGATCACCACATCTTTTCCGTACACGTCACCCAGTACGCGAATCTCCGACACTTTATTGAAGTCCGGACGATTCTTATAGCAGATGACCATCGGCACCTCGCGATCGGTAAGTACATGCAGTTTTTTGGCAAAGTTGGACGCCCGTTTTGAACCGCCCACATCCGGCGAAGCTACAATCAGTTTTTTCAGGTTCAACGAAGCGATATAAGGAGCCAGTACGTTAGAGCCGTAGATATGATCCACCGGAATATCAAAGAATCCCTGGATCTGATCTGCATGCAGATCTACTGTGATCACACGGTCTGCGCCTGCCGTCTGCAGCATGTTTGCCACCAGTTTGGCTCCAATTGACACGCGCGGTTTATCTTTGCGGTCTTGCCGTGCCCATCCGAAATACGGGATCACTGCCACTACTTTGTACGCGCTCGCACGTTTGGCTGCATCAATCATCAGCAGCAGTTCCATCAAGTTGTCGCTCGAAGGACAGGTAGACTGCACCAAGTAAACCGACTTACCGCGAACCGATTCTTCGAAATAGGTGCAAAACTCACCGTCTGAAAAACGATCGATATGCACCTTGCCCAACTCGCATCCTAACTCATCGCATACGCGCTGAGCCAAGGCCTCGCCCTTTGATCCGGCGAAGATCTTATACTGACGACTCTCTTCCATAGTCTTATATATTGATCTTTTCACATCGTAACTGGCCGTTCGACAAGCGAAGGATATCCTCCTTCACACGAGCTATACCCGACTCCTGATCGCGGTTCCATACCAAGTTCCGTTGACGCATGCATTGCGCGATATAGTTCTCTAATGCATCCCGCTCTTCACCCGGAGCAAGCGTTGTCGCGTATTGGATCATATCTTGTACGATCCGTCCGTAGTTCCGCATCCGTATCGGTGCCGTATTTCGATTCAATTGTAAAGTCATAATGATGGACTATTTACGATTTACTTCTTCCTGATAAGATAGATCATTGTCGGGAAATGGTCGCCGTAGCCATTCTGCCATACGCCTGCTTTATGCGTGCGCAGCGGAGTGCCCTTGTCCTTTCCTTCTTGTACGGTAAGGAACGGCTTATTGAAAATCTGCGGCTTCCAATAGGTCCATTTGCCATTCTCTATCTTCTCATTCATGAGCGGTTCGGAAATGATGATTTGATCAAAGAGATTCCAACTGCCGTTGTACGCCAAAGATCCCGTACCTTTATCAAGAATCTGCCACATCGTATTGAAGTAACCTTGCGGCTCCACTTCCTCACGGAACTTGCGTGCCTTGAGGACTTCTTTGCATGAATGATTATAAGGGTCATCATTGAGGTCACCCATGATGATGATCTTCGCTTTGGGTTCTTTGAGATAGATCGAATCGCAGATACTCTTGCAGAGCATTGCGGCCGTGTCACGACCGGGACGACTCGAGAGCTCTCCTCCGTAACGACTCGGCCAGTGGTTCACGATTATATGAATCTTCTCCGGTCTACCGTCACCCATCAGATAGCCCGATACGAGCAACTGCAAACGTGTCTTGATCTCACCGCCGTCTGCATAATGCGCCTTCAACTCATATCCGGCCACGCGAGAAGGCTTAAACAACACGGTGTCATATAAGAATCCCACATCCACACCGCGGCGGTCCGGACCCTCGATCAAGATAGGTTTGAAGCGGCGATTATGCTTGCTGTTCGCCTCGGCACAAAGGTCATAGAGGCATCCGATATTCTCCACTTCGGCTACGCCGACGCACGCAGCTCCGCGCGGATCATAGTCTGTACCCAACTGCGACACGGCATATGCCATGTTCTTCACCTTGTTCTCATACCGCATCGACGTCCATTTCATACCCCCGTCCGGCAGGTACTCATAGTCATTCTTACCCTCATCATGGATGGTGTCGAAAAGGTTCTCAAGATTGTAGAAAGCGATGCAACGAACATACTGTCCGTTCCCCTCTGCCTTCGCCAGTCCGCTCATCAGGAGCATCAGCGCGGCAACGTAAAGAATTGTGTGTTTCATATGCGGTTTTTCAAATTGCGCTGCAAAGATACTACTTTTTTCTGACATACGCAAGAAAAATGCGAAAAAAGATGAAAATGAAAGAAAATTGCGTGTGTGCTTGCATATATCAAAAATTTGTTGTACCTTTGCACTCGCAAACTCACGCTGGGGTGTCTGCATGGATGTCACAGGGTGAGGGCGCAGACATATTTAATGGCGTTTACTAACGCTTGTTTTTGATGATTTGAAACGTAGGAAACTTCAACATCGCAACTCAGAAACAAGTAGCAGTAGATGCCCATGGGTGTATAATGCACTCGCGCGTGCTCATGCACGTGTGTTCTCGTATATATACACAGCGTGGGTTTCTGCATTGCTTATCTGGTTGCAAAGGTTTTTCCTACGACCTCAAATCACGGATAAGCAATAAAAGGAATCCGCGTTTTATGTATAAAGGTCCGAAGTACGATTTTCTTATTGTTGGTTCCGGCTTGTTCGGAGCAACCTTTGCCTACAAAGCCCACCAAGCAGGCAAGTCATGTCTCGTCATAGACAAACGTCCGCAACTCGGCGGTAATGTTTATTGCGTACAGTCCGAAGGCATCAACGTCCACAAGTACGGTGCGCACATCTTCCATACATCCAACAAAGCCGTGTGGGATTTCGTCAATGCCCTTGTGCCTTTCAACCGCTACACCAACTGTCCTGTCGCCAACTTCCACGGCGAACTATACAACCTGCCCTTCAACATGAACACCTTCTATCAGATGTGGGGCGTTCATACTCCTGAAGAGGCACAAGCGAAAATCGCCGAACAACGTGCAGCTGTATCCGCCAAGCTTGACGGATCAGAGCCTCGCAATCTCGAAGAACAAGCCCTGCTGCTCGTCGGTCAGGACATCTACGAAAAACTCATCAAAGAGTACACCGAGAAACAATGGGGACGACCATGCACGGAACTTCCGGCTTTCATCATTCGTCGTCTGCCCTTGCGCTTTGTCTTCGACAACAACTATTTCAACGATCCGTACCAAGGCATCCCTATCGGCGGTTACAATCTTCTCATAGACAAACTCCTTGAAGGCGCAGAAGTTAAAACCAACTGCGATTTCTTCCGTGAATACAAAGATTCTTGGCGCGATCTTGCCGACACGCTCGTTTATACTGGCCAACTCGACGAATATTTCGACTTCCGTTTAGGTCGTCTCGATTGGCGCACGGTTTCCTTCAAAACTCGCATCGAAGACACCCCAAACTACCAAGGCAACGCAGTGGTCAACTACACCTCGCACGATGTGCCTTATACCCGTGTCATCGAGCATAAGCACTTCGAGTCATTCGGTCAAGCCGTCTATGACAATCCCAAAACGGTCATCTGCGAGGAATATCCCACCGAGTTCAAACCCGGCATGGAACCGTATTACCCTGTCAACGACGACCGTAACAATGCATTAGCTGAGCAGTATAGGGAGTTGGCAATGAAAGAGGAGAATGTGATCTTCGGAGGACGATTGGCGGAGTATAAGTACTATGACATGGCTCCAACTATCGAGTCAGCAATAAATGCCGTAGATCGAATCCTAATCCATCAGTAATGTCAAAGATAGTTACAGAAATGAAAGATAAATAATGAAACACAATGAGCAGATTATCAAAAATTAGGAATAAAATACTATCAAGTATTACCGAATACAACCAATATAAATATGACCATATTTGTTGGTTTAAGACCATATTGTACAATAGTTTATGGTTTGGTGCAAAAGGCTTACGAAAATTACCTATACACATCTACAATAATGTAGATATTATATCTTCTGGACGAATAACTATTGATGGCGAAATACATACGGGAATGATAAAAATGGGTATATGGAAAGCTAAAGCTCATAATCATTTTCGTTTAATGAATTATGGCACTATAATCTTTCATGGAAAAGCAGTGTTACAAGGTGGATGTATTATTGAAAACTACGGAGGCATCATTGAGTTTGGTAACTTTAATAAGATATCAGAAAGTTGCAAACTTATGTGCAGAAGACGTATAGTCTTTCAAGATCATATCTCTGTTGGCTATGAAACTACATTTATGGATACAGATTTTCACTTTATTGTGAATACCACCGACAGAAAAGTTCATCTAAATGAAAAAGAGATCAATATTGGCGAAGGTGTGTGGATTTCATCTAACTGCAAAATTATGAAAGGAGTATGTTTGCCTGCGAATTCTATAGTATGTGCAAATTCACTATTATTAAAAGACTTTTCTTACTGTAGATGTGCGACTGTATTTGCCGGTTCGCCTGCTAAAGTAATCAATGAAGGGAAAAGACGTATCTTCAATATTAAAAAAGAACAAGAGTTGTTATCAATATTTCAAAGAAATAACACTCTGGATGAACTGCAAATACCAGAAAAAGATTTGGATAAATTGTGTTTTGAAAATTTTAATGATATATGAAAATTAAACGAGTACTTTTATATAACTGGACACCACTTCAACAAACGAAATTCGGTGGAGGAGTAGCCGTATATATGCGAAACCTTTTGCAATTCGCTGAAAACAATAAAAATAGATACAATATAGAGTTTGTATTCCTTTCGTCCGGCTTTTACTATGATAGTGTACGCAAAGGTATGTATATTCGGAGAGAGTCCGATTATGACACCTTTGAAAACTATACAATTGTTAACTCTCCTATTATAGCACCTCTTGCCTTGTCTATATCTACGCTAAAAAGAACCATATATGATAAAATGCTAACTAAAGAGATAGATAAATTTATTCAAGAACACGGTCCATTTGACATCGTACATTTTCAGTCATTTGAAGGAATATCATCCTCCGTTTTAAAACTAAAAATGAAATATAGAGACGTGAAGTTCTTTCACTCTATTCATGACTATGGTATTATATGTCCAGATATAAGATTATGGAATAAACAGAATGAAAATTGTTTGTACAGTCAGAATAAATTTCAATGTAATAAATGCGTAAAAAATCATATTCCGTTTCTTATTCATGTAGCATCAGAAGCCTCACGTCGGTCTTATGAATACACTATACCATATCTTCAATTGATTTGGTCGAAAATAATCAAAAAGACAAAAAATATTTTTCATAAATATATTCCATCTTTAAATGCTGTATATATCAGATACCGAGAGACGAATATAAAAAACATCAACAAATATTCAGATGGAGAGTTATGTGTCTCAAAAAGAGTAGCCGAAATAGCAAAGTCAAATGGAATAATATCCGACAAAATAATCGTTGATTATATTGGTACTTTAGTCGCAGAAAAAGCGCAATATTCATGTAGCAATACCCCATATAGTAAGTATTTTACGATTCTATATATGGGGTATATGAACATAGAAAAGGGGTTCTACGAGTACTTAAATGCTATTGAGCGAATCTCTCCAACTGATGCAAAATCTATTAATCTAAAATTTGCTACTAGAATTACGGACGAACGTGTACAGAATAGAATAGACGCTTTAAGAAAAATATTTCATGAAATAACAATTTATGATGGATACACGCATTCAGACTTCCCGATGATTTTCAATCAAGTCAATTTGGGTATTTGTTCTCCTTTGTGGGAAGACAACCTGCCGCAAGTAGCTCTTGAAATGGTATCGCATGGAATACCAATCTTAACAAGTACAAATGGAGGAGCACAAGAATTAAACAATCATCCGGATTTTAAATACATCAACAATTTAGAGGATAGTATCTTACATATTATGCAGAATAGAAGTTTACTCGAATCTTATTGGGAGTATGCCAATAAATTGACTACGATGGAAAAACACTTGGATAATTTGATAAAGATATGGACAAACTCTTAACAATAGTCATTCCGACGTATAACATGCAGAACTATCTGCATCGTTGTTTGGATTCACTTCTTCTGCCCGACAAGCAGATGGGGCAATTGGAAGTGCTGGTCGTTAACGATGGAAGCAAGGACAACTCGTCACTTATCGCCCATGAGTACGAAACTAAGTATCCTAACACATTCCGTGTCATAGACAAGGAAAATGGTAACTATGGCTCGTGCATCAATCGCGGATTGAAAGAAGCTACCGGCAAGTATATCAAAGTACTTGATGCAGATGATTGGTTTGATACCGAGAATTTCAAGAAATACATAAGCTTCTTAGCAAAAACAGATGCAGACTTAGTCCTATCTGATTTTGATTATGTATATAATGATGGCTCCATTCAACATCATATTCATTATGGCTTCGATAATCAAAATGTAACTCTGCAAGATATTGCTACTTGCAAAAAGGTATTCTTAATGCATGCCGTTACCTATAGAACGCAGAACCTACGAAATATCAATTACCATCAAACTGAAGGCATTAGTTATACGGATCAGGAGTGGATTTTTTTACCGATGACTACTGTTAAGAAGATAAGATATTTTGGTCAAGTAGTGTACAAATATTTAATTGGAAGAGAAGGGCAAACTATGGATCCGGCCGTATTTTACAAGAATTTCTCCCACGAGATGAAAGGGACAGATACCATGATGCAACAGTATGAAAATATTGCTTCACTTGTTGACAAAGAACATCTTGAGTATCTAACATGGCGCTTAAATACTCGTATTCATTTGGTGTATTCTGCATTCTTGTTAAAAGAAGGAATGACTTTAGGTATGGAGTCTTTGAATAGTTTTGATGCAATTATGTGTGAGAGATATCCATTGTCTCGCAATTTAGCCAATTCTATGTGGATCTCCAAGCGTATTCCAATTCGGTTCATTCGTAGTTATAGACGTTTTCATTCACGAAATACTCCGGCATTGCTATTTTATCGAATGTATATAAAATTTAGAAAACACCAATAAAAAACACCTCGCGGGAGGTTTTCCCGCAAGACGATCTTTGACATACTGATTCGGTAAAGAAAAATTACTGCCAAATTAGTTCCTTCTCCCAATGGGTCGGGAAACCCATTGCCGATGGATTTACCTCAGGAAATTCGGCTAAGAGCGCTTTCAAACGAGCAGGGAAGGTTGTATTCGGGTTTACCGTTAATAGCAGATATTGAATAATGCAGAGCACGTAATACAACCGATCGCTACGCACGGGTGCAGATATGAACGTTTTGCCTGTCTTACGCGGAAACAAAGGACGAATACGAAGAGTCTTATTCCATAAGCGGCTATGATGTGCACAGATATTACGCACATATACAATGCTGTGCAGCCAAGATTCAAATACACTATCACTTATACCATAGAAATTGGCAATTCTACGTTTGGACAAGTTCGGTTTCAGCAGTTTATACAGCATTGACAGCGTACCAAACGATGTTACCTCCATCGTCATCCATGCAGGTGGGAAAGGGTCTGAGTACAACCTTTTGAAACGCAAAATCTGGTCGTCATCCGATCTGTCTAATTCGGATTGAAGATTGGTCAATATACCTGCATGTTTATCAAGACTGCCGAAATTGTTACTATCAGCAAACCAGTAGATATCCACTTCGTCCGACAAGATATACGCCATCTGAGTACGGATAGACACCTCTATCTTTTCTAGTTCTCCGGCAATCAACTTACGTAAGCGGCTATCAAACTTATACAACGAATAAGCTTGATCAAAAGATGCGGAAGAAACAAAGATATGTAATTCCTTATCGCTCATAAGCGGTGTGAGGTAGTTCTTTAATCGGAAGTAACTAATCTGCTGCAACGTGTGCAAAGCTTTCGATTCATCAGCGATAGTTAGACCATTGCTTTTTAGCAACGCTATCTGCTGGGAAAAAGATAGTGGTTTGTCTGTGTAATGTGCCATATTCAAAAAAAGACTTACCCTAAGCGCGCTGTTCTTACGGGAAGCGGGGTAAGTTTGTTGCTGCAAAAGTACTGCTTTTTTTTGAAATGACCAAATTTTTTGAGAAGAAAATGCATTTTTTCTTCATTTTTATCTCTTTTGGGGTGTTTTTTAGCCGAATCAGTATTAAAAACAAAACTGACGACAAACAAAACACCAATAATATGGAAAAACTATTATCCATCGTAATCCCTGTGTACAAGGTCGAGAAATACATCGACAAGTGTATCTCTTCGCTCCTTGTGCCGGACAAACAGCAGTTGCAACTGCTCGACATTGTGGTCATTAATGATGGCACACCTGACAACTCGGCCATCCTTGCCAAAGCCTACGAGAAGCGTTACCCGGGCATTGTCCGCGTTATTGACCAAGAGAATCGCGGTCATGGCGGCGCATGGAACCACGGTACCGAACTCGCAGTCGGTAAGTACCTCTTTTACCTCGACTCCGATGATTGGTTCGATACCGACCAACTATCCAAACTGATCTCCTATCTCAGCAACGTAGATGTCGATATGGTCATGCTGGATGGACAGAACTACCATGCCGCAACCGACACCTACGAGGAAAAGAAGAAACATTGGGAACTGACACCCGAACATCACTACGATGCCGACACCTTCGATTGGTTAGGAACAGGACACGGCTATGACATGACTTACGCGCACGACACTGTTTATCGTACGTCTATGATGCAAGCATACTTGCCGCTTTTCTGCGAGCATGTAATGTATGATGATGTCTCGCTTCAAGCCATTCCTATCGCGATTGCCAAAGACTTCATCTACACCAAACTGAACGTCTATCGCTACTATATCGGTCGTCCGGGGCAATCATTCGATCCCAAAGTGCGTGCTGTCCGAGCTGCAGATGATGTTACCAAAGTGCTCACCTTCCTTCTCGATTGGGTACGCCGTAACCGTCATGTCGTCCCCAAAGGCGGTACACGAGAAGCCTATACCGAAGAAAACTACCAATCGATGGGTTATTGGCATTATTATGAACTGAGTCTCTTTGATGCGGCTACCGCCAAACCGCGTCTTGCGGCATGGGATAAGTTCCTGAAGACCCACTATCCGGAGATCAAACCGAACCATATCGTTCGTATGTATCATCTCCTTCCATTTCCTCTCTACTACGCATGGTTCAAGTGCTACTACTTCTACCAACGCGTTCTCCGCTTCTTGAAGCGTAAACTAAAGTCCCTTAAATATTAAACATTCAACATTAAACATTACGATTATGTTCAAATATACTAAAAGACTACTTTCTGACATCCGTTTTTGGTGTCAAGAACTTAAACTCCGCAGTAAAGAAAACGCCGAGTGGGAGCGTATCGAAGACGAAGAATGGCGTCATCCCATGGCCGGCTTCGGCTACTACACCACCATCAAACGCAACCGCGCCGCTCGTAAAGAGCAACACCTCCAAGAACGCGCCGCTATAAAATAACCTTTGTCAATTAGCCCGGAATCTAATTCCGGTTACATCGTCCATTGTCCGGAAATAATCGTGCCCTTGTGGCTAAGAAATAATCGTGCCCTTGTGGCTAAGAATGATATTCCGACATCCCAACCTTTGTCCGTTTCCAGAAATTTTATTCTGGGTCAAAAACGTTCGTCCATTTCAGGGCAATAGTATTGCCTGCTCTTCCATCCGAGACGCTCTCCCATAAGCGCCTCGGATTTTCTTTTTGCCCTCCCCTGCACAACATCTCCCTTTCTCTCACACTATCTCGCGTTATATTATAGTATGCGATTAGTATGTAATCAGTATGCGATTAGTATGTAATCAGTAGGTAATTAGTAGGTGATTAGTAGGTTGTTAGTAGGTTATTCATGGGACCATCACGGGACCACGTCCCGACGTCCTTATGACGTCATCACGACGTCAACCTAAAAAAATACCCTTTTTATTTGCACAATTCATTTTTTTTTCGTACCTTTGCAGCCGCAAAGGTTTTTAAACATTAAATCAATACAACATTAAAACATTTTTGATCATGTCAAGTGTAAACAAAGTTATTCTTATCGGCAACGTCGGCGCAGATCCGGAAGTTCGTTATTTAGACCGCGGCGTTGCAATCGCTAATTTCAATCTTGCAACCACAGAACGCGGGTACGTCATGCAGAACGGGACACAGGTGCCGGATGTAACTGAGTGGCACTCCATCGTCCTTTGGCGTAATCTGGCCGAATGGGCTCAGCAGAACCTGCGTAAGAGTATGAAAGTGTATGTAGAGGGAAAACTGAAGACCCGTTCTTGGGAGAAAGACGGACAGATTCGTCGCAAAACCGAGATCGTCGCAGAGAACATCCTGATTTTATATCGCCCCGATATCTACAGGAATGAAGGTGCGAAAGAAATAAAGAGTGAAGAAGAGAACGTAGAAGCGCCTATTGAAGCTCCGGAAGCACAAGAAAAAGGCGGATTCTTTAACGATATTTTCTAATGACCAATAAGGAACGCTATATCGCATGGGTAGGGGAACAGGAGTATGTGCCTGTGACGATGATGCCTTGGTGGATGGATGCTGTTTGCGCCGGCAAGGAATGGGACGTGCTGCTAGCGGAGGATGAACAGGGTAATATCCTTGGCGCGATGCCGTATCTATTGCGCAGGCGCGCGTGGTTCAAATATATAATTATGCCGCAGCAGACACATATCGGCGGCATATGGGTAACGGCAGAAATCACCGGTGATAAGTGGAAGACGGCAGAGGTATGTCGCCGTATTGCGGAGCAGTTGGATACGCTGGGTGTGGCTTATTACTACCAGAAATACCTGCCAGGCAGTCTATGCGTTGACGGGATGCGCAGTTTGGGGTTCAAGGCTCAAGAATGTGTCACTTACCGCGTAGATGATCTGAGCGACATGGAAGCAGTAGTGGCCTCATTCAGTAAAAATAAACGCCGGCAACTGCAAAAAGCGCAGAATCTGCATGTTGAACGCGGAATGAATCCAGAGGATTTTTATCGCTTCCACACGCATTGTATGCAGGCTCGCAAGCGTAAATTGAGTTATTCGCGGGAGTTCTTGTTGGTTCTCGAGCGCAAAGCCAAGCGTTATGGGCAATGCGAGATCATCCGGATCAGCGACATGGACGATCAGACCTATGCAGCCGCTTTTGTGGTATGGGATAAGCATTACCTATATTATCTCATCCCTGCTTACGATCCTGCATTCAGCGATTCGGGAGCAAGTGCTTTATTGGCACTTGAGGCAATGAGATTAGCGAAAGAGAAAAAAGTGCATTTTGATTTCGAAGGTTCGATGGACCGCGGGATAGCAAACCACTACAAGCAGTTCGGTTCTACACCCACCCCATATTTCTCTATAGAGAAATGCTACAGACCTATTTTCCGCATCGCACTTTGGGTCCAGAAATTACGGGAGTGGAGGATGCATTAACCGCGTCCTTGGGCAACACGCATCTCATACCAACGTATTAATAACTCATTGCTATTCGTATAGACAAACGGTTTACCCAAATAGGAACTCATTTCCCGAGCAAGCGGTAAGCTTAGTGCCCATTCACCAATAGGATCCAATGGTTTTCTCCAAAGCCGCAGTATGCTTGTCGGCATGTGTTTTTTTAGCCATTTACGAATAGCGACTTTTTGCCAAGACGTGCCCTTGTGATTCGGATTGGCATTTAAACCCAACAAGCCTAAAACATATTGCACATATTGAATATATAGACTGCTCGCTTGTAATGAAGCATATGGCAATCGTGCAAAGACATCACATAGGCACGTATCCCATAAAGGAAGTCGCACCTCATATCCGAAAAAGTCATAGGTCCGAACCGAATGAATGATATTATAGGCTTGTCGATGTTGTACTATCCAATTTTGATATGCCGAATAAGGGGTATATCCTTTTTGCACAGCATTTGAAAAATAGGACTGAAGCGCATTCTTAACTTTTTGATCAGTTCCATATTCGAAGCCGATATATTGCATGCGTCGAACCAATGCAGATACGGCCATTTGCTCTTTAACCTTAGCTTTAGTCAAATGACTTCCGCCTATCGTATCCCCGGAATGCCCCGGAACAAAGATTGCATCTTTAGAAATCAAGCCCTGTTGTTCCAAATACCTCACGGCTACATACTCCGCCAGCCAGCAAAAATTCGTCAATCCTCCGACAAAACAATAATAGTTCTCAAAGCATTCTGAAACGGGATTTAGCAGTTGTCGCACTTTTTCATCCTGCATATCAATTTTTACATGCGGGTAATTCAGTTGCCGTGCGGCCATGTCTGCGCCCTCCCATTCTTGTCCATCTTTTCCTTCTATCGTAAAACATAGCACATTCGAATAGTGGAGTCGCTTAAGCATACACAAGATCAAACGCGAATCATTGCCGGCGGTCAGAGGTATGATTAATTGTCTTCCGTTAACTGTTTTCAGAAATCGATCAAAAACGCCAACCATTATTTGATCCAACTGATCTACCGAAATAGCTCGTTCTTCCTTTTTCTTGCACAAAAAAGAGTAGTAGGTGTCCGTGGACCATGATGAGGATTGGTATATCGCAATTCCCGCAGGAGGTAATTGACGAACAGATTGCAACAATGTGTGCCCGGGAAACGTAGCTCCGCTTGCACGATAGAAAGCCCTACCTAAATCATCCCACTCCAGAGAAGTCGCCAATGCAGCATGATCATCTGTGATGGCTTGATTTGAATAATACAATGGGAAACGGCATATGCGATCTGTTGCGGCAAGGACCCGTTGGGGAGTTTGAATAACAACTGCGAAAAATCCGTTCGCATCATGAGCTCGCTGGGCGAATTCCTTTTCATCGGCTATATTGGCAAAATAAGCACATAATTGTTCCCCACAATACAATGTCCCTTGCGAATCGAAACAATATCCGCATGCATGCACATTGCCCCGAACAATCCATTTATATTTATTGAGAATTACTTGCATTTATGATGAAGCTGTCATGTTTATACGCCAAAGCAATGAACCATATAAGTTGTCCGAATAACACGATAAAGCCAACCAATGAGAATAATTGAAGTGCAACTATTATGGATGCGCTATATATGCCTACAAGGAGCGCAGCTACACGTAAAAGCAAATACACTATTTCTACCCATAACAATGTGCGTTGCTTCCCGAAAATATCAGGAATAAAATTGGTAGATGAGGTCAATACAATCATTGCAATCCAAGGAAGGAGTATACGGATATATTCACCGGTTATATACCATGCTTTCCCTAATAATATCGCGGTTAACCACGGAAGAAATATATACAAGACAATAAAAGAAGGGATAATTATTAATGCGACCGTATATACATACTTTAGCAGTAAAGCATGAATCTTTTGCTTATTGTTTACTCTTTGTGCCATGTATTGGTAAAGAACTTGATAAATAGATCTCACGATGATTTGTATCGGCATCAGAGCTAACGTCAGTGCCATGCCTATAAAACCGATTTCTGTCAAGCCAAAAGCAGGAGAAAGAACCAAAATGGGTAAATTCCCGCTTAAATTGTTTAGCAATGCACGAGGCGCTGAATATTTCGGGAAATTTGCATATAGAGAGGCCGCTTTTTTGCATTCCTCCCCATCCCATTTCAATAATGAACAAAGATTTTTTTTTGCAGAGAGCGAAATAGAGATAATTAATGAACACAGTGGCGATAAGATAGAGGAATATAGCAATCCCGCATTTAAAACGCCAAACCATCCGAATCCCGTCTTATAACCCGCCGAGAAAACAGATTGCGATATCTGATATCCGGATATGCGTCCATATGCTTTGCGGCGTATATACCAATAATTCAATACATTCCAAGAGCCCATCAAACATACATACAATGGTAACAGCCAATAATATTTTGCCAAATTCGGTGACTTAAAGAGCGCGGCTATTGGTCTCGCAAAGGGAATGGTCAGACAAAGCAAAATGGTCAAAACAACGAGTGACAGCAAGGAAAGGTGTACAATTGCTCGCGCCTCTTCCTCTCTTTTGGGCAAAACTATCGCATTATACCATTCCAAGGTGGAAAGGATAATTAACACTCCTCCTATGCTCGTAAACAAACTGAGTAATCCAAAATCCTCCGGCGAATAGAGACGTGTGAGAATCGGATAGATGAGGATGCCAATTGCCTGCGCGATGACGTTAGCCGAAAGAAGTTTTCCGACGTTCCGCGCAGAGGGAGATTGCACTATTTTAGCCACAATTTGCTTCATTTGCGGGTGCAAAGGTACAAAAATATTTGTAAATATACAAATTTTTCGAAATTTATTTGCATAAATCGTAAAAAAGTTGTACCTTTGTAGCCGATTTTAGTTCAACGACCTAAAAAACACAAGATATGCAAGTCAAGAAATCTGAAAATGCCAGTCTGGAGAAGGACAAACTCGTCTATGTATTGATGGGTTTGGTTTTCGTACTCAGCCTCGTGTATGTAGCGCTGGAATGGACTGAGAGAGAGGTCACAAAGTACGAGGTGACCGACACAGAGTTCCTCTTTGAGGAAGAGGTTGAGATTCAGCAGACGAGTCAAGAGACTCCTCCCCCTCCCCCACCCCCTGCTGTACAAGAAGTGGAAGTGCTGAACGTGGTAGAGGATAACGTAGAGACCGAGTCGATCGAGGTAAATACCGAGGATGATAAGGAGGCTGAAGTCGTTATCGCTGCGCCGGTAGAGGCACCGGTAGAGGAAGAGGAAGAAGAAGTAGTCTTCATGGTCGTTGAATCCATGCCGGAGTTCCCGGGCGGTCAACAAGCGTTGTTTAAGTTCTTGAGCGAGAACGTGAAGTATCCGGTGATCGCACAGGAGAACGGTATCCAGGGTAAGGTAATCTGCCAGTTCACGGTAAACAAAGACGGTTCGATCGTGGATGTACAGGTTGTTCGTTCCGGTGGTGACCCCTCGTTGGATAAAGAGGCTGTTCGTGTCATCAAGACGATGCCGAAATGGAAACCCGGTAAGCAGCGTGGTAAACCCGTACGTGTAAAATATACCGTGCCGGTTAACTTCAAGTTGCAATAAACGTGGATTTATCCTATCGCGATATAACCTATTGTAAGAATGTCGGTGCTAAGCGTGCCGACATTCTTCGTTCGGAGCTCGGTGTTCGCACCGCGCTGGATCTGCTGCGGCAGTATCCCTACAAATATATCGACCGCAGCCGTTTCTACCGCATAGCCGAACTGGACGATGAGGACACTTACGTACAAATCATCGGTGAGATCACCGAATGGCATACAATCGGTATCGGAAAGGCACAGCGGTTGAGCGCCACTTTCTTCGATGGTACCCACCAATGCGAGTTGGTATGGTTTAAAGGCGTGCAATATATAAAGTTGGAGAAGGGGGTGAAGTACCTGCTCTTCGGCAAACCCAGCCGTTTCCAGCATGTATATAACTTCGTTCACCCGGATTTGACGCCGATGAGTAAGGTAACGCCGGAGATGACGCAAGGTCTGGAACCTTACTACAACACGACGGAGAAGATGAAGCGGTACGGGTTGAACTCGAAAGCCATGCGCACGATGATCGCCGGACTGCTACCCGACATCAAAGCAGGCGTACCCGATACCATTGGTATGGATATCGTGCAGCGGTATCGGTTGATGAGTTTAAAGGATGCGCTGATCAACGTCCATTTTCCCAAAGATACCCCGTCTATGCAGAACGCACGGGCGCGGTTGAAGTTCGAGGAACTATTCTACGTCCAGTTGCAGATCCTAAGGCAGATGAAACGACGGGAACTGAATCCGGGTTTCACGATGCCGATAGTAGGGGCGCGTTTCCATGCGCTCTATAAGACCTTACCTTTTGATCTGACGGGTGCCCAGAAACGCGTCATCCACGAGATACACGATGATCTGAAGGGAGGGCATCAGATGAACCGCTTGCTGCAGGGCGATGTAGGATCCGGTAAGACCCTGGTGGCGTTGTTATGCTGCCTCTTGGCTATCGATAACGGATACCAGACGTGTATCATGGCGCCGACAGAGATCTTAGCGAACCAACATTACGAGACGCTCAAGAAATTCCTGGCTCCGCTTGGCGATGCGGTGCATGTAGCCTTGTTGACGGGATCCGTCAATGCCAAGAACCGCGTGCCCATCCATAACGGCCTGATGAATGGTACGATTCATATCCTCATCGGTACGCATGCCTTGCTTGAAGATGCCGTGCAGTGGCAAAACCTCGGCCTCGTCATCATCGACGAGCAACACCGCTTTGGTGTAGCGCAGCGAGCTAAGTTATGGACCAAGAACCAGATGCCGCCTCATATCCTTGTTATGACCGCGACACCTATTCCACGCACTTTAGCGATGACGGTGTACGGCGATCTGCAAGTAAGTATCATCGATGAACTGCCGCCGGGCCGCAAACCCATACAGACCATCCATTATAATATCCAACGCCGGGCACAGGTGTATTCATTCCTGCGCAAGCAGATCCAAGACGGGCGGCAGGTGTATGTGGTATTCCCGCTGATCAAAGAGAATGAGAAACTGGACCTGCAAGATCTGCAGAACGGGTTCAATGAGCTATGCGAAGCTTTCCCAGAATATAAGATCTCAATGGTCCATGGACAGATGAAAGCGGCAGATAAGGACCTGCAGATGCAACGCTTTGCAAGCGGAGAGACACAAATCCTGGTGGCCACGACCGTGATTGAAGTAGGTGTAAACGTACCGAATGCGACGGTGATGATGATTCAGAATGCCGAGCGATTCGGTTTGAGTCAGTTGCACCAGTTACGCGGTCGCGTCGGACGTGGCGGTGATCAGAGTTACTGTATTCTGCTTACGGACAATGAGATCGGTTCGGATACGCGCAAGCGGATGGAGATTATGGTGGAGACCAATGACGGTTTTCGTATCGCCGAGGCGGATCTGCAGTTGCGGGGTCCGGGTGATCTGGAGGGAACGATGCAAAGCGGTACACCTTTTGATCTGCATATCGCTAACTTGGCGACGGATGGCCAATTGTTGATACTTGCCCGCCAAGCGGCAAAAGAGATCTTGGACAGCGATCCGCTTCTGGAGGACGAGACGAACCGTATTTACAAAAGACGCCTCGACACATTACGTATCGAAGCGCATAACTGGAGTGAGATCAGCTGATCTCCACGTTTCCATGTAAAAATTACATATCGTCGTGTGCGTGCAACGACTGCACATATTTCGCATGTGCCATCTTTACTCGTTTCAGCTCGCTCGGTTTGTCGAACTGCTGACGGCGACGGAGCTCTTTAACGACACCCGTCTTATCGAATTTGCGTTTGAATTTCTTAATCGCGCGCTCGATATTCTCTCCTTCTTTAACAGGAACGATAATCATTGCATTCACCTCCTTTCTTGTACCCAGGGCCGGGATCGAACCGGCACGGTTTCCCATTGGTGTTTGAGACCAACGCGTCTACCAATTCCGCCACCTGGGCGTGCCGTTATCCGGCTTTGTTTCTTGTGCGCAGGATGAGACTCGAACTCACACGATCTTGCGACCACTACCCCCTCAAAGTAGCGTGTATACCAATTTCACCACCTGCGCGTCTTTTTCTGTGCCCAGAACAGGACTCGAACCTGCACACCTCGCGGCATGCGCACCTGAAACGCACGCGTCTACCAATTCCGCCATCTGGGCAAAAAAAAAGGAGCGGAAAACGAGACTCGAACTCGCGACCCCAACCTTGGCAAGGTTGTGCTCTACCAACTGAGCTATTTCCGCTTATTTCTTTCAGTTATTAGAAAGATCATTTCGCTTCGTTTTTTCGAAAGCGGGTGCAAAGGTACTGCTTTTTTCTGATATGACCAAATTTTTTGGCAAAAAAATGTAAAAAAAGTGCATTTTCGGGTCATTTTACCCTATTTTTGGCCAATTTTAGTCAAAAACTTCCATCAAAACATCCAATGAGCGGGGGGATTTCCAGGTATCTACATGTTCTTCAAAATAGGAACATAAAGCCTGTAATGCCTCTTGACGTTCTGTACGGGTTTTGGGGGTGATGCATAGGGAAGTTTTTGTTTCATCAACCGCAAATCCCAGTTTAGCGGCAAAGTTCACCAGGAATTGCAGATGAAAATTCTGTGGAATATCCGTTGTATCCAACTCTCGAATAGCTTGCACAATAAAATCATACATCTCTTCGTCCTGCATCGGATGGCGCAATACATGATACAGCACTTCGGATAAGAAGAGGGCTATCGTTCGTTTGTAGGGATCGGACACAATGGTGGTCGGTACAAAACTGAGTTGTGCCGTACGAATAGAGTGCTCATCCGTCGTCAGTTGGACAATGGAAAGCGGACTGTATTTTCCGCTTGCGTTTTTTCGACCAAGTCCGTACACCTTATAATTAACGCGTCCGCCCGCACGCGTGTACGCGTGTAAAACATGCGCTTTGTCGGAATGCGGTTGAAGCGACAATACTATCGCATCAGTTGTGCTTAACATAGAGGGAATCGATCAACGTGGCGTCATCAAGACGGTACACATTGAATTGAAGACAAGAACCGGAAGCAGAAAGCGTATCCATTTTCAGCACCCCGTAGACGGGTACGGTATCGGTCATCTGCGCAAGGGGCAGCGAACGTTGAGTCTTTGCCGAACCGGCTGTATTGAGTACCACGAACGGAGTAAGGCGCATATAACTGTGATCATGACCGGCCAGCACCAGATCCGCATCACCTAACGCATGGCGAAAAGCGATATAGAGCAAGGGGTTACATCTTCCTTTAGCCGCCGACAACACCGGATGGTGCATGAGAACCACAATGAACTTTTCGTGTGCGGTGTTCATGGCCTGACGCATCCATGTAAGCGTACGGGTGAAATGCACCATACGTGCAAGCGGGTTGGTATCGATAACAATGAAACGTACGGATGGCATATCCACATAATAGGATGCACCCGGCACGCCGACAGGACCGTTATGCGGATGATCGAAAGTAGCGGTCCATACCTCGGAGAGGCATTTATTCAGTCCTTTGGAGTACTCATGATTTCCGGGACACGTGATGACGGGCAGACCATACAATGCACTGTGTGTCCATTCGCGCAGGAAGAGCTGCTGATAATAGGTATAACCGCGATCCAGGAAGTCTCCGACCTGCACAACGGCATCGATATCGGGTACCCGTGCAGCGAGCGTATCGAAGTCCGCCCGCATCAAATGACTATGGACATCGCCTAAGATCAGAAAGGTATGGATAGAGTCGCCCGAGGGATAGGGGATCACGTAGTCAAGCGTATCGCCGGTCCACTTGTATTCCGCGGGCATCTCGAACCATGCCTTCCAGCGGATGGCGCAGAGCACTGCGCCACCCGCTAAGAGAGCAAAGATCAATATGTACTTGAGCGTCCGTTTCATCAGAAGGGCAGATCGCTCGTTCCGTCACCCGCCGAAGCATCGAACGGATCAACGTTCACCGGCGCGGCATCTGCAGGAGCTGCAGCCGGAGCAGGAGCCGCTTGTGCAGGCGCAGCTGCTACAGGAGCGGCAGCAGACGCTACACCTGCCTGTGTTGTATCACCCTGCTGGATCTTCCATGCGCGGATAGAGGTGTACCAACGACCGTTGAACTCACGACTCTCGATATCGAAACTAACCGTTACGATCTGGTCAATGTCGCAGGGGTTATTCTTGATCTTATCTTCGCCGAAAACCTCGAAATGCACTTTACGCGGATAGTTCTCGATGGTCTCCAGTACGTAGCCCTGCAGTTTCCAGGGGTTTCCGTTACGGCCTACGCCTTCCTGCATAGGCAGTACTTGAATGATTTTTCCTACTACTTCCATGACTTATTCTCCTTTGATTGCAGCTACACCCGGAAGCACCTTACCCTCGATCGCCTCGAGCAGTGCACCACCGCCGGTAGAGATATATGAAACCTTGTCAGCCAGACCGAACTTATTCACGCACGCTACGGAGTCACCACCGCCGATGAGCGAGAAAGCACCTTCAGCCGTAGCCTCTGCAATCGCCTCACCGATAGCACGGCTACCGTCGCAGAAGTTATCAAACTCGAACACACCTGCAGGACCGTTCCAAAGGATGGTCTTGCAACCCTTGATGGCATTGCGGAAGTTCTTCTGTGCCTCAGGACCTGCATCGAGTCCTTCCCAACCCTCAGGAATAGCATTGGACGGGAAGATCTTCCGGTTCGCATCGTTGCTGAAACTGTCAGCGCAGATAGCATCCGGAGCGAGTACGAGTTCCACGCCGTTCTTCTTAGCGAGCTCCTCTACGCCCAGCGCTACATCCAACTTGTCGAGCTCGACGATCGAACCGCCGATCTCACCACCGTGTGCCTTAGCAAAGGTATAAGTCATACCACCGCAAAGGATGAGTTTGTCCACTTTACCGAGCAGGTTCTCGATGATGCCGATCTTGGAGGATACTTTCGAACCACCCATGATAGCGATGAACGGACGTTTGATGTCGCCGAGCACAGCGTCTACAGCAGCCACCTCTTTCTCCATAAGGAAGCCAAGCATCTTGTGGTCTGCATCGAAATAATCAGCGATGACAGCCGTCGAAGCATGTTTGCGGTGCGCGGTACCGAATGCGTCCATTACGTAGCAGTCAGCGTAGGATGCCAGGATCTTAGCGAACTCTTTCTGACGCGCTTTCATCTCTTTCTTAGCGGGCTCGTAAGCCGGATCTTCTTTCTCGATACCTACGGGTTTGCCTTCCTCTTCCGGATAGAAACGGAGGTTCTCCAGCATCAGTACCTCACCCGGCTTGAGGGCGGCAGCCTGTGCCTGTGCTTTCGCGCAGTCCTCAGCGAACTGTACCGGACGACCCAGCGCAGCAGATACAGCGTCAACGATCTGCGACAAGCTGTACTTAGCCTGTACTTTACCTTTCGGTTTGCCCATGTGACTCATAATGATGAGTGCACCGCCCTCATCCAAGATGTGCTTGAGGGTAGGCAGGGCACCGCGGATACGGGTGTCGTCTGTGATCTTACCATTCTCATCCAGAGGTACGTTGAAGTCTACACGTACGATCGCCTTTTGACCGGCGAATTTAAAATCTTTGATAGTCATAACGTTAGTATTTTAGTTTGTTAGTTTGTTTACCAATCAATCGAGTTCAGGCGTCCGCGATATACATCGCTATAGGTAGTGGCGGCATCTTCTCCTCCGAAGAGGTAGATGTATCCGTCGCGTACGATAGCCGTCTGCTTCTGCCGTGCCTGATAGACTTCAGGCAGCTGGTTCTTGGTGGTATCCGCCAAGTTCCAGTTCAGTCCCTCATCGGTAGAGATGAGGATATCGCGTCCGTAATAATTCATGTTTTCATCCACACCGCCAAAGAGCAGCAGCTGGTTATTGTACCAGATGACAGAGATACCGGTCAGACTCTTAAAAGCCGGCCTGTCAATCGAGAACTCCTCCATGCGGTAGGTACCTTTCGGACTCGGATGCGCGGAGTACTCTAAGTTCCAGCGCGTATTGAGGGATTTACCATTCTCCGCAAAACCGCCGATGATCATGGCGCGTTCACGCAGACTTGCACTTTGGAAGCATACCGAAGCAAACTCACTGATGGGGAAGTCGCCATTCGGACGCAGTCCGCTAAGGGCCAAGGTGTCGGCATCGACATAAGCCAGCTCGTACCCCTCGTTCTCCACGAGCGCCCACGCGCGATCATTCCAATAAAGAAGCATCGTGATAACAGGATAAGCCGCATCGAGCGCGGTCCATGTAACGGCATCCGAAGAGGTGTAGATCTTATCGTCTTGCGCGTAGTAGAGATGACTCCTGTCGCTGATCATCTGTCTCACTTTCGTCCCTGCAGGCAATCCGGTCGGTTCGCCTTGATCGGTCCATGAGATACCGTCCGCTGACTGATAGACGTGCAGTGCGAATCCGTTGCTCTTGATGAGCACAAACAAGTCATTAAGCGGCAGTGCACGCTGTTCGCTGTCATCTTGTCCGTAGATACTCTCTGTTAACTGCTCCCAGGTATAGAGGTCGGGATCCACCTGATGAACGGTAGGACGGATCTCATACACTTTGGTCGTAGTGCGGTCGTAGGAACGCACGGAGAGGTAGATCGGCAGTTTGGTAAAATCCAGCGTATCATAACCGGTCAGGTAACAGATGGTGTCGGCCAACTTGATCCAAGCGGCGCTAGGCGTAGCGGCAAAAGTGAACTTCGGCACTACGCGTTCCAGACTGGTACCGTATAAGATCGAGTCTTTATTCCACACCAGACCGGTGTCTATACGTTCATCGATCGTGAAGACGGCAGCTGCCAAACCCGGCATGGAGTCGTTCTTCGCAAACCCGAATGCTGACAGTTTTGCCACCGATGAAGTGGAAGAGTTCGAACCCGATTTTGTCTTACAAGCACAAAGCGTAATCGTCGCCAAACTGACTAATATGTATAAAAAGTGTTTCATTATTTCTAAAAAAATGCTTTTTTATTTGCATATGTCCGCAAAAAGTTGTAATTTTGCAGCCCAAAAATCAATTACCTATGTTATTTGACTCGCAAATACATGATTTTCTCTCATGGCTCCCATGGATTCGTGTCCGCCGGGAGCAGCGTGCGCTACGTTCTCTGGTTGAGCAACGCCGTCGTATCATGACCAAGGAGCAGGTCGAGGAGGAGTCGGCACATATCATCTCACAACTCGAACAAATGTCCGCCTTCCGCAATGCTCATTCGGTCTTGATCTATTACCCGATTCATAACGAGGTGGACTTGCGTCCGTTAATCACCAAGTACCCTGACAAAATATTTCTTTTCCCTGTTACCCATCGCCACTCGATGGAGGTTCGCCCGTACGACGGGGAAGACATGATGCGCAAAGGACGTTTGGGTGTTCCCGAGCCTCAGACCCCCACTTGGACGGATTCGATTGATCTGATGCTCATCCCCGGCGTTGTGTTTGATCACCACTGTCATCGTATCGGTCGTGGAGCCGGATACTACGACAAGTTCCTTTTCAGACATTCGCATGTCAAGAAGTTCGGGGTTTGCTATTCCTTCCAATTGAAGAAACATACCATCCCGCACTCTTGGCGTGATCAAAAGATGGATCGCGTGATCACCCCTCTACAGACCATTGGATAGTCGGCTGGCTTTCCTGGATGCGTTTTAACTCTCTGTCGGTTTCGGCGGAGAGTTTCTTTTCTCCCTTGCGGTAGTAATAGATGACGCCGTATAGCTGACATTTCATCATCTTGGCGTACGGCAATTCATTCTTATAATAGTCTTCAATCCTATTCCACAGATCCACGATCATCGCGTCCGCTTGCGCACGCATAGGAGTCAGATCGCCGTGCACCCGCTCGGTGTTCTGCACATGGAAAGTATGCTGGCGCTGATGCTCGCAGAAAATATCATAATGCACTTTTACCTTGTTGATAGCAGGGTTGTAGATCGGGAAGCCTCCGTTTGCCATGCGTTTCTGCTCACCGTCGATAATATTCTTTCCCCATTCCAGGATCCCCTCCTCGGTGGACAGATCCGGCACAATATGCTGGTGCGGATCCAAACCGTAAAGCAGCTTCTGCTCTTTCTTGATCTCTCCGCGGATGACAGAGAGATTCAACACCTGAATAAAATGCGAGATGTACATGCGTGCGTTCTGCACTATGTGACGATACTGCTTATTGGCATTGATGGAGGACTTGTAGTTATCCTTCGACTGCATCACCACATTCTCAAAGGGAACCAGAAAACGCTGCGCTTCACTAAGCACTTTATACGGCAGCACCTGCTCGGTATAATCCGCGCTTTGTGCCCGTTGGATGGCATTCTGCAAGGCATGCAGTCGGGCTAAATCTGTGTTTGGTAAACGACGATAAGGCATATTATCAATTGTGATTTATGATTAACGATTTATGATTTCCGCGTGACGAGTTGCTCCGCCAATACACGCAAACGCTCGGTAGCTTCATTCTGCGGCAACTTATCCAACTGCGCCAAAGCCAGGGAGGTATGTTCCTCCATCGTACTCTCCGCTACGGCACGTACTCCCATGCGGGTATAGAGCTCCGTAACGGCCGCTATCTTCTCTTCATCGCGATCGGTCTCCAACAGCCACTGCAGCAACTCCGCTTTACTCTCCGCATCAGCGATCTCGAGCGCGGTGAGCAAGAGGAAGGTCTTCTTATTGCAACAGATATCCCCGCCGATCGCTTTCCCGAAGGTCTTGGGATCTCCGTAAACATCGAGCAGGTCATCCTGGATCTGGAACGCCAAACCGATATGCAGGCCGTACTGGTAGAGCGCCTCCAGCTGCGCAGGAGTAGCTCCGGCGATATATCCGCCTATCTTCATCGCATAGGCCAGCAGCACCGAAGTCTTGAGTTCTATCATATGCATGTACTGATCGAGTGTCACCTGGCTCATATGCTCAAAGTCGATGTCGTACTGCTGTCCCTCGCAGATACCGGTCGCCATCTCATTGAACCACTTGAGCACTTGCGGCAACTTATCCGCCGGCACATTGCTCAGTAGCTTATAGGCCTCGATGAGCATCTGGTCTCCGGACAGGATAGCCGTGTTGTCATTCCATTTGACATGTACGGTCGGACGTCCGCGACGTACCTCTGCTCGGTCCATCACGTCATCATGCAACAAGGTGAAGTTATGGAATACCTCCAGGGCCAAAGCCGCCGGTAAAGTTTGCTCGATCGCATCTCCGTTGATCAGTCCGCCGTTCACGATCACCTCAGCCGCTATCAGGGCCAAGGTAGGACGCAAGCGCTTGCCGCCCGATGCTAAGGTATATTCGATGGGTTCGTACAATCCCCGCGGCTCTTTGCTCCAATCCAGCGCTTCTATCGCTTTGTTAATATCCATCATACGAACTTATTCTCGATTATATCGGTTAATACATCCTTGATGTCAAGTCCTGCGGCACGAACCTGCTGCGGAATGAAACTCGTCGGCGTCATACCCGGGGTGGTGTTGACCTCCAGCAGGTGGATCTTATCACCGATGATGATCCAATCCACACGGATGATACCGTTGGCACCGATGATATCATACAGACGCAGGGTCTCAGCCTGTATCTTATCGCGAATGGCATCGGGGATGCGGGCCGGGGTGATCTCATCCACCTGACCTTTGTACTTGGCATCGTAGTCGAAGAACTCATTGTGCGTCACCACCTCCGTGATCGGGAATGCAACGGCTTTTTCTTTCGTCTTATACACGCCGCAGGTCACTTCCGTACCCTTCATGTACGACTCGCAGATCACCTCGTCGCCTTCCTTGAACGCCCGCTCGATCGCCGGATAGATATCTTCCACGGCCTTCACTTTCGTGCAACCGAAGGATGAACCGCCCACGTTGGATTTGATGAAACAGGGCAGACCAAGCGTCTCGGCGATCTTCGGTGCGTTCGGCCATTTCTGACCCGCGCGCAGCATCATACTGTTCGCGATATGAAAACCGAAATAGGACAGGTAATGATTGCAGGCATACTTATTGAAAGTCAAAGCTGCCGCCAGCACGCCGCAACAGGAGTACGGCATACCGATCATGTCGAGGTATCCCTGCAGGATTCCGTTCTCACCCGGCGTACCGTGGATCGTGATATACGCAAAATCGAAGGTGTGCTTCGCGCCCCCGCGCGTAAAAGAAAAATCATTCTTATCAATCGGTTCTCCGGCCTCTGTGTGCCAATTATTCCCCTCAAACACCACGATGGTCACATCGTAGCGCTCCTTGTCCATAAAGGAATACAAACCGGCGGCGGAACGCAACGAAACCTCATGTTCGCTGCTGTCCCCTCCGGCAATAATGGCGATATGTCTTTTCATTTTTACCCTATAATTCAAAATCGCCTGCAAAATTACAAAAAAATAATGATATATGCAAATTATTTTCTATGAAAATAAGAAAATTTATTGCATATCGGTGATCGAACCGGCATAACTGCAATCCTGGTACGAACCGTAGTTATTACTAAAGACCAATGAATCTGCGGTGATAAAACCCGTCAGTCCGGTGATAACATACCGGGAAACAGGATTTCCTCCCATGGTCGGGTTGATATCTTCGCCGGCAAAGGTGATCCGATCCACCGTGCGTACACAGGGCACATCGGGAATCACCATATCGATGGTTACAGGCATACGGGAAGAGAAACTAACCTGATACAAGCAAATGTCCACTGCCGTATCTCCTTTGAGGCGTGCTTCCACGCGCACACTGTCCTTGGTATAACTCTCACTCGGTACCGTGTTGGTACCCAATGCTTCAAAAAGGGTAGCTTTTGCAAAGAGAGGAATCGTGTCTTGAGGGATAGTGTCAGTTACGCTTTTGCCCGGATCATCCGCCGGATTTCGATGTTCACAACTAATGATAGTGGCTACAACAGCCAATGCAAAGAAAATTTTTTTCATTGTTTATTGATTTTTTTTTAAAATTCCAATAATATCGTGGCTCCTAATTCGCGCGGTTTGCCTCGTTGCAGAAAGTCTTTTTCCATGGATCGGAAGTAGAATACGTCATACTTCGTACCCGTGAGGTTCTTTCCCCACAGTTGCAGTTTGACATAACGCCATTCGAGACTGAGGGTAGCGCCCAAAAGTCCATATAAGGGCTGAGAACAGTCGTTCTGCTCATTCCAGTAAATACGCCCCACCCCGTCTGCTGTGAGACCAAGTCCTATGCGCTGCAGCGCTTTGTGGCCCACGGTATAAGCGGCCGATACGAGTGCATGGGCGGTATTCTGCGGGGCATAAGGGATGAAATGCCCGCGGTAATTGCCTTTGCCGTCATCAAAACGGATAAAACGGGCGTCTGTAAACCCATATGAGACATCCAGCAGTCCTCCCCACCGTCCGCTGCTCCAGCGGTAGTGCAGCGCCGTCTCCACGCCCCACATCCGCGATCGTGCGGCATTGGTCATCATCCGTCCTGTGGTCTTGCCGTCCGGAAAAACCGTCACCTGCTGGTTGAAGCATTGGATATGGAATACATCCACACCGATCTTCAGTCCCTCTGCCGGCATAAGGTGCGTTCCCAGTTCAAAAGTCCAGTTGGTCTCGGGGCGGTAGGCCGTGATGGCGACATTGGAGAAACGCGGGTCGCTGATATCCAGATGGAGTCCCATGTCCGATGCCAGATCCGTCATGATCTGGTTTTGGGTGACGGTACTGAAGATCTGGGGGTTATAGCCGCCTGCTTTATAGCCTTTGGCGGCATAGGCGTACACCGTGCCCCACTTATTCTCGTACGAAACAGCCAGACGCGGTAAGACCTGGAGATAGTGCGCGCTCTTTACTCCGCGAATGAAAGTTCGGACGTTTTTATAATCGCTCATGATCAGCGTGAAACGGTAGTCCACGTCCGCCGTACTGAGGTAGTCCATGCGCGTATGCTCGTAGTCCAACCTTACGCCGGCGTTGAGGTGCCAGTGACCAAAATGGAAATGACTCTGGTGATAGACCGCCGCACCGTTGTTGAGCAGGTCAAACGTGCTAGGAATAGGCAGTTGGTCATTCGAGATCGCGAGCGAGTCATTCGGGAAAGCGGTGCGGATGCCTCTGTTGGCATTGGAGAGGATGAGTTGTTCGATACCCTCCCGCATGAAAATGACTGGCGCGGACAGGTGGTTGAACTTGGCAAAACCACTCAGTCCCACCGTCCAGTCGTACCACGTGCAGGGTGCCGTACCGGTCAGTAAGGCATCCAAAGTGGCGTTATGCTGCCGCTGTTTCTGTTGCAGCGTGAAAATATCCGCTGTGGTATAGTCCTGGTCCATATGCATATCATCGCGCAGGTACTGGTAACTGCCCACCAGCAGCAGATGATAGTCCTCGTGCGTGTATTCCGCACGAATGGAAGGCATGACGGCCAAGCGCTCGTAACTGCCGGGGCGGTTATAGGCGATCGTATCGGTTTCTGCTGCCGCATACGGAAAAGCCCCCTGCCGTGTCCAGTCGGCATAGACCGTACCGGTCACACGCCATTCGTCCAAAGGATGACCGTCCAGCACGATCCGGCCGCCTGCCTGCTGTCCATGGTCAATGAGCCGATGGGTGAAGGTGTTGCGGTGGAATCCGTCCGTACGCTGGTAACGTCCTGCGATGCCGATGCCGAACTTAGAGCTGAGCGGATGATAGTACGATGCCTGCGCCCGAAGGGAGTTCGCCGTGCCGTACCGCACCAATGCGCGAACGGTGTATGCGGTCAGGTCCAGGGGTTGTATCGTACGGATCTCCATCACGCCCGCGGCCGAATTACGTCCGTAGAGACTGCCCTGCGGCCCGCGCAGCATCTCAATCCGCTTGACATCCTGCAGCGTATGGTCGTACAGGTTCTTATCCAGCAGCGGCACGCCGTCCACCACCATGCCCATGACAGGTTCGTTGATACGGCTTCCCATGCCGCGGATGTAGATACTGCTGGTCATGGCAGCACCGTACTCGGGCATGTAAATATTCGGCACCAGGTTCGCCAGATCCTTGGGCGTCTGTACCTGCGCCTGTTCGATGAGCACCGCATCCACCACACGGGTCTGCATCTGCTGACTCACGGCCGGTCGGGTCATACGCGAGACGGACACCTCTATGTCCGGCAGACATACAGTATCCATCACCTCTGTGCCGTGCACAGCGAGACAAAACAGACTTAATATAAACAATACCTTCGTACGCATGGTTCTCAAAAAAGCGCACAAAGGTACTGCAAAATTCTCAATCTTTGCTTAAGATTTTCTTAAGACTTCTCAAATTCTCCATTTATGGGGATACGCAACTCATTGACTGTTCCGTTCAGGTCGATTGCAAACACAAAAGATTGCATGGTCAGTTTGGAACTCAGACGCAGGATCCCGGGACGACTTCCGGGAAGCAGCGCAAGCAATATGCCGTCCAGCATACGTTCCAAGGCTTCCGGTGCAATAGTGAGTTCATTGATAAAAGGAGTAAGATGCAGTTGGGATACGAGGCCGAAGGATTGCAGTTCTACCTCATGACGGCGTAGCCATTCGACCAGAAAAGCCTGCAGATCGATCGCATAACGAGGTACAGTATGAGATACACGGAAGACAAGCCCCACGCCTCGAATCGTCTCTATCGGGAAAGTTTTGTCCCAACTCAACTTGCGCCGCAGCGCATTAAGATGCACATCGATTGTACCTGTGTCATAGTAAAAACGCGAACCCCATATATGATCCAGCAGTTCCTGCCGTTTACAGACGCGATTAGCATGCGCGGACAAATAATCCAACAGGCCGTACTCCAGCCCTGTCAAATGAACCTCCTGCCCTTCCTTGCGTACACTACGCCGTTCACGATCCAACTCAATATATTCCGTGAGATGCTGATACATGCTCGCTAGTTGATTTCTTCTATTTCACCGTCTTTGACACGCATATGTACATATAATCCGGGAAGGAAGGTTTTCTTCACACCGTCGATCAGCGGACCGAACAAATACAACTCCGTCGGCTTGGTCGCATTCCGTTTCCACGTGATTTGATAGCCGTTCGGCTTGTGCCGTTTGGACTTGGGATTGCTCTTGGGGATGAGCGAGTTCCCGATCGAGTTGAAGGTCTTTGCATTCTTGGTGATGACGCGATACGGGATGTCATCCGCCTGGTGCACTTCCATCTTGAAACCGTGGTAGAGCATCCGGAAAGCACCGTTCGACACGGAGTGATCACCCGTCCAATGGGTATCCAGCGTATCGATCATGCAATCGGAGGTCATGCCTACGAGCGGACGGATGAATCCGTCCATGACCGAAGTGTTGATACCTTCAGCATGGAAGCCCATGGTGAACGCGCAGTCCTCATTCATTGTCATATTGAATAGCGCGCGTGCCTGTCCGGTACCGAACGGACAATGTCCCGCTGCATGCAAGGTCTCGCCGCGGCGGTTGGTGATATGCTCCACGTCTGCATGGACATGCGCGATATCGAGGTGTCCGATATTGGTGTTGGTCGCGGCAAAAGCCACATGGATCTTCTTGATCTCCGCATCCAGGCATCGTACATCGAAAGTCACCGGCAGCTCCATCAGTACCTGCTGGGGCATGCTGAAGATATGATGCGGTTTATAGCGCTCGTCGCGGAAGACATCCATGAAATCGACGACGGCGGTGATATGATTGACCGTATAGTCTTGCGTCATCGCCTTGCGGATCGGATTGAGCGAATCGATGATCACGCGCTCCAGGCGCATATCGATCCACGTGGCGGGTTCTTCCACCATATCCGCCAACTGCTTCTTAGGCATCGTATGGGCGATGCGGGTGGCACCGATGGTCAGGTCCCCGCCGTTGGTATTCGTGATCGCTTGCGTCTCGATCCGCAGCGTGCCGTCCGGGATGACCACATCGGCTTGCGCCAAAGAGAAACGATAGAGGGAGTCGCAGAAACTAAGTTTTCCGTCCCAGGCGATATCTTGCAATGCCACCGAACAACTGTCGGCTTTCACATCCAACTTGGAACACGTACTACGTAGCGCCAAAGAGGCGTTCTCGACCAATAGCTGTTGGAGCCCCACCCGCTTGAGCGGCATCTCGATCGGCTTCTGTGGCTTCTTCTTTTGGTTTTCATTCACCCGGACTTCAATTTGAGGTCTGTACACCTTCACTGCCTTGACCAGTATCTCGCCGTTCATCCAATCAGAAGGTAAGAGCGGACCTATCTCCACTCGATTGACACGAATGTCGGCTTCGGGCAGACACACCCGGGCTTGATCTACAGACAAGTAGTCTTGCGGGTCGCTATAGTGGAAGACGGAGTCGAAGGACAGGTGGTGCAAGCCGACCGAACAGCGGTTCACTTTCACATCCAGCGGCGTGCGTACACTATGTAGCGCGAACGAAGCGCCTTTGATCTGCAGTTTTCTTAGCTCTGCCCGCTTGATGGGAGAGGGTCCGTGATGCACAGCAGTATCGTGCGGGAAAGCCGGAAAAGATAACTCCGGATGCTCCTCATCCAACCACAGTTCGACACTCGGGCGAACGATCGTCAGGGAGCTCAGCAGTACCTCTTTGGAGGAGAGCATCGCATAGGACAAACGGCCAAGTTCAATCCGCTCAACACGGATCTTGCAACCCGGCGCCTGGGTCTGACCATTTTCCGCCTGACCGCGGTAACTGAACTGCACATCGTTGACGGTGGCCGAACCGGAGAGCAGACTCAACTGAATCTCCCCGAAAGAGGCTTCCCCTTCGGGCAATAAGGTCAGAGCCTTATTCAGTTCGCGCGTCACCACGCGTGACAAGAACGCACCGGCACCGCCCCATATAACGACGAGCAGGGCGCCGATGATCATCAGCAGAAAGATGATGATACGTGTACTACGCTTCATAACAAGGAGGGATAAATTATCGTTTACGCAAAGCGGCGTACTCCGCGCGGGCGTTAAGCAGTAATTCTTGGAATTTCGGATCGGCCTGCATACGGATCAGGGTATAAGAGGCCAGCACACGTGCTGCCTGCACGTCCGAATACCAGTGATAGCCGGCAATGACACGACTGTATCCGTACTCAAAACCGCGTTGCATGATCGCGTTCATGCTGTCCGGCGTGAGCTCCACCATCGCCAAAGCCAAACCCCAACCCTGCGCAGCGTGCGAAGAGGGGAAAGAGGAGTCGGTTCTATGACTCGCCTCTTCCTCGGGGATCAAGGTCCCTTCTTCCAGCTGCACAAACGGCCGCTTGCGCATCTTGGCGGACTTAACCGTCCTTACCTCATCCCGTACCTGCTTGCGTACATATTTGAGGTACGCGGTGATCGCAGGGGCAGAAGCGGTATCCAGCGGCAAATCCAGACAAAGGGCATATTGCGTAAGGAAATCCGGTATGTGCTTCTTGGCATCCGTGACAGCCTGTTGGCCGCGGGAAGAGGCACGATCGGCTTTGGCCATCCAGTGCGCGGCTACATCGCCTTGATAGCGACGATCCGCCGTGTCGATGGGGGCAGGCAGGATACGCAGACTATTCGGATAGCCGACTGCTTGCGCCTTGCCGTAGTGTTTCAAAAACTCTTTGCGGGCTGCCGCCAGATCAGCCTGGTAAGCCTCGCTGGCTTGTACGCGCACCACCGCCGCAGCGGCTGCCAGACGGGCTGCGTCCACATCACTCTGCCAGTGGGCACCGACGATGACGCGACTCTCTCCGTATTCCCATCCGCGACGCAAGATCGTGTCCTGCAGTTCCGGCGCCACCTGCATCATCATCAGGGCCGTGGTCCATCCGAGCGAAGTGTGACCCGAAGGGTAGGATCCGTTCTGACGTAACTCGTCGCTGTCGTACGCGCCCCATACCTGTTCACCCATGCGGGCAAAAGGACGGACGCGCATGTATTTCTCTTTGGCACGGTCCACCGCCTGCTGCGAGGTCTTCATTCCCCGCGAGAGGATGCGGTAGATAGCGGGCGTTTTCTTTTGGCTGAGTTCAAAACCCATCAGTCCGCCGTAGATATCGCACATCCGCTCCACGCTGTAGAGGGACTCCCAGCTGGCGCGTTCGCCACGCGCGGTCGAACGCATCGACTTGCCCCACAACCACTGCGAGAAATCATCGATGAATAACGGACTGCAGGTGTCGGGCGGAGCCGGCAGATAGATGGCTGCATCGGGTATACCGCTCACGGCAAAATAAGGAACGGTGTCGAGGTTTTGTGCCTGCACGTGCAGACCCAAACATGCTAAAACAAGTAACAGATTCATTTTCATTATTTTTTAGGCATTCGTTTGGCCATCCCGAGTGCGCCTGTCGGGCAAACGAGACGGCAGAGGTGACATCCTACACATTTCTGTCCCACGATACGCGGTTTACGGTCCGCATCGAAGGTGATCGCCTGGTGACCGCCGTCCATACAGGAGATGTAGCAACGGCCGCATCCGATACATTTGTCGCGGTCCACTTTGGGGAAGACCATGGTCTCGCGATCCAGGTCCGCCGGCAGCACGATATTCGGCAATTCTTCGCCGACGAGTTTCTTGAGCTCGGTGATCCCGCGCTCCGCCATATAATGCTGCAGACCGAGTTTGAGGTCATCGATGATCCGATAGCCGTACTGCATGACGGCGGTGCAGACTTGCACGTTACGGCAGCCGAGCTGGATGAACTCGAGTGCATCACGCCAGGTCTCGATACCGCCGATACCGCTGATATCCATATGCTTCTCGATACCGGCTTTGCGGATCACAGGGTCACCGGTCATCTCATAAATCATACGCAACGCAATCGGCTTGACGGCCTTGCCGGAATAGCCGGAGATGGTCTTTTTATCGCTCACCTCGGCCTCGTGACTCATGGTGATGGACTTGATCGTGTTGATAGCGCTGATGCCGTGGGCACCTGCGTAGAAGCAAGCGAGTGCGGGACTGCGCATGGACATGATATTCGGCGTCATCTTCGGAATAACGGGTATGGAGACGGCCTCTTTGATGCAGGAGGTGTAGCAGAGGATGAGGTCATTGCTCTGACCGATATCCGAACCCAACCCCGAGAGCTTCATCTGCGGGCAGGAGAAGTTCAACTCCACGGCATCGCAGCCTGCCTCTTCCGCCATCTTGGCCAGCTCGATCCATTCCTCTTCGCTCTGGCCCATGATGGATGCGATAACGCGCTTGGTGGGGTAGTTCTGCTTAAGCCGGCGCAGGATGTCGAAGTCCATGGTGTAGGGGTTTTCCGACAGCTGCTCCATATTTCGGAAGCCGATGAAGGGCGTGCCCTCTTTGCGCACGGCATCGAAGCGCGGACTTACCTCGCGGATATCCTGCTTGCAGATCGTCTTGTAGAACACACCGGCCCATCCTGCCTCGAATGCCCGGGCCACCATGTCGTAATTGGTGCAGACAGCCGATGAAGCCAGGAAGAAGGGGTTCTCACACACCATGTCGCAGAAGTTGAGTTCCAGCGAAGGCAGGTCATTTTTTACTTCGCACGGCTCACTCAGCACTTGCGAACGCAGTTCGCTGATGCGGATAGGCTTGTCGTAGTGGATACAAGCCGCCTCAGCGGCCGCTATCTCTTGCTCGTTGAGCTGCGCAAAGAGCTCATGGGCAGTCCAATGGTTCTCAAATCGGAGCGCACGCAGGGCCCGTGCCGCTTTGGCTCCACAAGGCGCGTCGGCACATAGCAGACAGCGCGAAACTTCTTCGTTGATGTGTATCATAGTAAATAGCGTTTTCGGAGGATCTGCAGATCCTCATGCGTAAGACATAAGATATCGTGGAGGTACGCGGTCATGCCGCCGTACTCACGGTCAATCAGATCGAGCGTGGAGATGAAGTTCGGGGTCGAGACGCCCATGAAAGCCCGGATCACCGCTATCTCTTTCTCACCGCCTCCGCGGGCGATGATGTCGTTATTGAGTTTGGTGACGATCGGTCGGTACGACTCGTTACTCAGGTCAAAATCCGCGATGACTGTCTCCCTATCTACGCCCAAGGCGAACATCAGGAAAGCGGCCCCCCACCCCGTCCGGTCTTTTCCTTGCGCGCAGTGCCAAAGGATACCGCCGTCTTCCGGGGCTTCGACGATCAGACGCAGGAAGGCCGCGTACTGCAGTTGCGAAAACTCCGACCGGATCAGGGACGGGTACATATTCCGCGCCATGACCTGCACCTCGGGATAGAAGGAGTAGTTGACGATATGCCGGTCCAATTCCAAGAAGGCCTCATCGGGGATGGGCTTACCCGTCTGCTGCTCGGCACGCATGTCGATAGTCGGCAACAGATGATGCTGCACGCCCTCTATCTCGCGGTCCGGCACGGCCTGGAACTCACCCAAGGAACGGAAGTCGAAGATCCGGCTAAGGTTGTACTCCTCTTTGAGTCGTGCTACGTCGGCATCGGTCGCATCATGCAAGTGCGCCGTGCGTATCAGCCGATGCGGACGGATCGCCCGACCACCCGCCGCCGGTATGCCACCCAGATCGCGGGCGTTATCTATATGTTCGAAGATGACTTTCAATTTTCAATTCTTAATTCTTAATTTTTAATTAAAAACCTCATTTATGAGTTTTACGAACTCCCGGTACGCAAAAGTGTCTTCCAACTCTTTGAGGGATGCCGCCAGGCCGCGGTAGTGCCATTCGTGGGCGGCTTTGTCCTTGACGTGGAAGATGTTCCACAGTTCATCGCCCTTGGTCTGATAGTCCCGCCAGATGGCCCGCATGTTACTCAGTTTATCGCCCATCGCCACAATCTTCGCGTCATGAGAAGCGGCCGCCAGACGGTCTATCGCCGCCTGCTTGCGGTCATGCCAACTGTCCTCTTCGCTCACTCCTTCGGCAAACTGATCACTCTCGGCATGCACCAGTTCGGCGACACGATCGCCGAAGGCTTCGCGGATCTGCTCGACCGTCACGTCTGTATCTTCGATCGTGTCATGCAGCGCCGCCGCAGCCAGGAGTTCCTGATCGGGCGTGATGGTAGCCACGATCTCCACCGCCTCCATCGGATGCACGATATAGGGAAAACCCTTCCCGCGGCGCTCCGTATTATGATGCGCTTTCACCGCAAAAATGATTGCGCGGTCCAGCAAGTCCGTATCGATATATTTATTAGCCATTATTTCAGAATCGATTCTTTCAGTACTGCGCGAAATTCCGGCATCGGGCAGTGGGTACAACTCTCGATGAGCAGGGTCTTGAGACCGGCATAGATCCGCACGGTCTTCTCGATCTCCTTCACATCCGCCTCAGGACCGCATCCTTCGATCGGGCAGTCGGGCGAATGGAAGTACTCATCGGCGAACGCGTCCCAGAAACGGGCGGCGGTGGCATTGGACATATGGTACTGCTCCATCGTCCAACTCTCGTCGTTGAGCAGGCAGCAGAGGTACACCATGCCCAGGTCGAACATCGGGTAGCCGTAGCAGAAATCGCCCAGATCAATGAAATAAGGGGTGCGTACGCCGTCATGCTCGACGAAGATACCGTTGCTGAACTGCAGGTCCCCGTGGATAGCCCGGTCGCTGTCCGGCGCCGCGGCAATGAAGGCCCGCAGTTTGGCTTTCTCCTCTTCGGTGAAGAAGGGGTTTTCGTCAATCCAGCGATACTGCCGGTCTTTGACGTTCTCGAACTGCTTGGTATCGACGTGGATATTATGCAGTTTCAGACAGAGCTGTGCGAACTCGCGGGCGAACTCTTCGGTCCGTTCGGGCTCGTCGCCGCAAGCGCGGGAGTAGGATTTTTTTCCTTCGATACGACGGAAACGGATACCCATCCGCTCGCCGTCGGTTACCAGATCACCGGGCTCGGGTGTCGGGATGCCGAGGGCATACACTTTCTTGGCCAACTCCAATTCCAAAGCGGCCGCCTTGAAATTACGGAAGTACATCTTCATCATGATGGACGGGTCGGATTTGTGGTTGTAACTCGCACCGTTGGCACCTTCGCCGGTACGCACGTAGTCATTGAGATCTATCCATATAGGGTCTGTCATAGTTGTATACTTTTTGCTAAATCAAACGTCATTTCCGCCAATAACTCGTTCTGCTCATTCTCGCCGTTGAGGGCGTTGAAGAGGCGGGTGAGACCAATCTTACCGCCGCCGGAAGCCAGGATGCAGACGATGCATATATTCTGGATACCTACCGACGAAGCGATGATGTCGAGATCGGTAGTTCCCAACTGATGGCGTGCCAGGCGATAGGCATCTTCGGTGTACTGCTTGCGCATGCGGTCCACGTCGCCGAGGGTCTTGCACCCCAGCGCGATGAACACTCGCAGGTAAGCGGCCAGGGACACCTCTTGTATCTCCGCCTGGTTGATGGCGGCGATGCGGCGGTTGAGGGCGTCGAAAGGCTTGGCCTGGAGGTAACTGCTGAAGGTATCGCCGTCCAGCTGCACGTCGTCCAACTTACCGTTCTTGACCAGGGTCTGCACGCGGCGACGATAGTCGGTGATCTCCGTGCGGATACGACTGAACTCATCATCCGCCATCTCGAGGATACCCGCCAGCCGGTTAATCTGGCGCAGGTACTCCCGCGGGATCTCCACGCCGGTCTTATATCCGATATCGTGGTTGATCGATGCCCAGGCATGCTGCAGGGTCGTGCGTAACTGCAGCTCGAACCGGCACTCATAGCCCGGCAGGCGGCAGATATAATGGAGCGAGCTGTAGCCGAAACTGTCCGTCTCGTGGATCTTACGCTTGTCCACCGTGTTGGCCCAGTCGATGTCGAAGAGCTGCTCGGCGATCGCCGCGATGCGGTCCACGTCGTCCGTATAGAAGGTGATGATACGCGCCCCGAGGATGTCCGTGATGTCGCTCAGGCTGCGGTACTTCTGCCCCTTGAGGGCCAATTTCCCTTTCAGACTCTCTTCGGTCTTGATACGCGACGTGATGGCGGTCACGATGATACCGCTGCGACCCAGGGCGTCTTCGAGCTTCTGCATCACCTGAGCCTGCATCTTCTCAAAGACCGGCAGTTGGGACCGATACTCGTCTAAGATGATTTCGCTGTGCAGGTCCATTATTGTATCTCAAACAGGCTGACAAAACCGGTCATCATGAAGACCTGACGGATGTCGGCATTGATATTACGCACGATCACTTTGCTGCCGTGACCGGCTGCTTCTTTGCGGATGCTGAGGAAGATACGCAGACCGGAGGAAGAGATGTACTCCAGCTCGGTACAATCGAGAATGATCTGCTTGTTACTTACCTCCAGCAGCGGCTTCACATCTTCCGCCGTCTGCACGGAAGCCGGGGTGTCCAAACGACCTGCGAACTTCGCAATCACCTGGTCGCCTGATGCAATGATTTCTGTTTTCATATATATTACCAATTACAAATGACAAATTACAAATTCTTGACTAAAGTCAAGACGTTTTTATCGTCGATCCGGGCGTAGCGCACCTCGTCCATGATCTGTCTTACCAGATGGATACCGAGTCCGCCTATCTCGCGCTCTTCGGCACTGAGGGTGGTATCCACCTCCTCTTTCTGTGTCGGATCGAAGGGGATACCGCTATCCGTGATGGTGAATACGATCCTTTCACCTTTAACCTTTAACCTTTCACCCTTACAACATTCCACCAGCACCTGTCCGCTCGTGCCGGGATAGGCATAGAGCATGACGTTGGTCACGGCTTCCTCCAAAGCGAGGTTGATCGGCATGGTCAACTCCATGGGCAGACCGAGACTATCTAACCATTCGGGCAGGGTCGGGATCTGCTGGATATCATTGCGCATGATCAGCGCCGGGATCTGGTAGCGAACGGCGAGCATCGTCAGGTCATCGCTCTGCGGTGCGCCGTCCACGAATGCCTCCACACTCGCCTGCATGGCTTTGACCAACTCCAGCGGACTCGCTAATCGCTCATCGCTCATCGCTAATCCTTTCATCATTCTCTCTTCCCCGAACTGCTCGTGCACGCCGTTCTCGGCTTCCGTCAGGCCGTCCGTATAGAGGAAGAGCGTGTCGTCATAGGCCATCTGCGTGGTCTGGGCCTTGAATACAAACTCGGGCTCGATACCCAGCGGCAGGTTCGGCAGCACATTCAGGCTTTCGACTTTTGACTTTTGACTTTCGACTAAAACGGGTGCATTATGCCCCGCATTACAGTACTTCAGCTCGCCCGTCTTGCAGTCCAGCACACCCAGGAAGAGGGTGAGGAACATATTCAGCGTATTCTGGTCGCAGAGGGCTTTATTCATCAGGCTGACGATCAGCGCGGGGTCTTCGGCATGCACCGTGGTACTGCGGAAGAGTGATCGCATCACCGCCATCACCAGGGATGCCGGCACTCCCTTTCCGCTCACGTCGCCTACGCAGAAGAAGAGCTTATCATGCCGGATATAGAAATCGTACAGGTCCCCGCCCACCTCTTTGGCCGGCGCCACCATGCCGTATATATTCAGGTCCAAGCGGTCCTTGAACGGCGGGAAGACCTTCGGCAGCATCGCCATCTGGATGGTGCTGGCGATCGTCAGCTCGCTATCGATGCGTTGGTTCTTCTCCGCCGAACGGATCAGCGCCCGCGCCGTGCGGGTGGCGTGGATGACCATCAAGGCCAGGATGACCAGACCCAAGATCATCAGCAAGCCGACGATACGACCGATATGATTGAGGTCGCGGAATAACTCATTCTCCGGAATGATGATCTCGATATGCCATCCCGTCGCATCGATCTCCTCGTGGAAGGGGATATACCGACTGCCGTCCGCCGTGTCGATCATCGAGACGATGTCGATCCCTTTGCCGGAGCGGATGGAGTACGAACTGTTCGGATACACCTGCAGGTTCTCTGACAGGCTCTCCAGGTAGTCCAGCGACAGGTCCACACAGACCACGGCCACCACCTTGCCCTTATCGTCATATACGGGGCAGGAACAACTGACCACCATCGTCTCCGATCCCGAGTCATCCAGGTAGGGTTCGCTCCACCAGCAGCTGTCGTGTGTAAAGCCGTCCCGGTACCAGTCCAAGTCCGTATAGTCATGATCCGCACTACCGATATTACGGGTGTATATACTATCCTCCGAGATGCGACTGCTGCATATCTCAAAGAACCGCTGGCCGGGGAAATAATCGGGCACGAAAGCGACCGCCAGACTGGTGTTTGAGCGCAGGGTCTGCACTGCCAGACGGGTGTCGGCATAGATCTGCTCCGGATGGTTGAGATGCTTCTGGGCCAGGAGCGCCAGCGCCTTGGCGGCCGTCTCCGCTTCTATCGTGTGCATCTCGATCTCCAGCTCCGCCTTGCGCAACTCCGTCTTCGCACGCCGCTCCGCCTCATCGCGGATGGCTGCACGGCTTGTGAAATACATGATACAGGAGATGGCTTCCAGCACCACCGCCGCCACGATCATGATCCATATACCCGTTCGGTTCTTCTTTGCTGCCATAATCAACAGGGTTTATTTGCGTCTGCCGAAGATGCTCAGCAGGCGCAAGAAGAGGTTGATAAAATCCAGATAGAGCGACAGCGCGCCGAGCAGGGCGAGCTTCATCGATCCCTCGTTCACCGTCTCCTGATCCATCATCAGCATGCGGATCTTCTGCGCGTCATAAACAGTCAGACCGGCAAAGATCAGCACGCCGAGCGCCGAGATCCACAGACTGTCCGCATGCCCCGTGAACATCGCGATCACCGAGGCGATGACAAGACCGATCAGCGCGATGAGCAGGAAGGTACCGAAACCGCTCAGGTCCTTCTTGGTCACCGTCCCCACAAACGCCAGGCCTGCAAAAGCGGCGGCTGTGGCAAAGAAGATCTCGCAGATACTGCCTAATTCATACAAGAGGAAGATCGAACTGAGGGTCAAGCCGTTCACGATACAATAGAGCATATACATGATCGCTGCCGTGCCGAAACGCATCTTCTGGATCATGCCGCTTAAGATCACCACCAGCACCAGTTCGCCGATGAAAAGACCCCAGAAAACAGCCTGACTGCCGAAGATGATGGCCAGCAACTGCGGCGAGTTGGCCACGATCCAGGCAAACACGCCCGTGATGCTCAATCCGCCGGCCATCCAGAGGTACACATTGCGCATCAATTCACTTATCACTTCTTTCCGACTCTCGTCAATCACGATCTCGGCTTCCATTACGTCGTCATTCATAATTCATTCGTTTTTTGTTATAATTATCCAAAATCGGGCGCAAAATTACTACAAAAATCGCACATATGCAAATTTTTGAGGGATTTTTTTGCCAAATAGTATAAAATACTATGTTTTGAGAACGGAGAGAAACCAACTATGCTTGCATAAGGTGGGCTCTATACGATCTCAGAACGGGGCGCTGCAAGCGCCGGCAAAAAGATCCCTCAAAATTGGCATATGTACCGCGGGACGCGAACGTAAATTCGGAGGGAACCCACCCATTATAAGGCATAGTTTACATGCCTCGTAATGGGAAGGGGCGTGCCGAAATTACAAAAAATTTTTCATATATGCAAGAAAAATCGAAAAAAAGAGACCCGCAAGGGTCCCTTTTCCCGATTAGCCGTTGGCGAGGGCTTGGTCGTAGGCTTGGCCTTCGACGTACCAGTACCATGCGGTCATGGTCTTCTTGCCGCCCGGCAGATCGCGCTGCGCCAGGAAGCTCTCCTGGTCCGCAACGCCTACTTTCATTACTGCCATACTAGTTAAAATTTAGGTTGTATATTTAAAATATTTTTTGTATCTTTGCACCCGATTTAACATCTAAGTATGGATTAAGGCCGAGTTTAGGATGGTGATAAAGAC
>Ga0256404_1001700_pt1 | contig 51703 bp, 49 predicted proteins | sample RumenRJG_01DNA_FD_185990 | JGI IMG/M metagenome (GOLD analysis project Ga0256404, IMG submission 185990) | Bovine rumen microbial communities from Lethbridge, Alberta, Canada - RJG_01 | ecosystem: Host-associated > Mammals > Digestive system > Stomach > Rumen | place: Canada: Alberta | collected...
AGATCGGAAAACCGGTTTATGCTTTTCCTACCATTGCTTCCAACTGTGCCGGATGCACAGCGGTCGCGATCATGTACCACGAGGACGGCAGCTTCTTCCGTCCCAATTTTCTGACCAAGCCTCCCGTTCATACCTTTATCGATCTTGACATCATCGCCAAGGCTCCTGCCCGTTACCTTTGGGCAGGTATGGGAGACACCTACGCCAAGTATTTCGAAGCGGAAATGTCCAGCCGGGGCGAGGACCTCAGCCATTACGTCGGTCTGGGAGTTACCATCAGTCAGATGTGCCTGAAACCGATCCTTGCTCACGGCGTCCAGGCCCTGAAAGATAACAAAGCGGGTATCGCTTCCAAAGCCACGGAGGAAGTTGTTCTGGCCGTCATCGTTACGACCGCCCTTACTTCGATTCTGGTCACCAAGGACCGGATCATTGATTACAACACCGGTCTTGCCCACGCCATCAACTACGGTCTGACCTCTTTCCCGGAAGTCGAAAAGAACCACCTTCACGGCGAGATCGTTTCGTTCGGCGTCCTGATCCTCTTGCTCGTCGACAAAAACTACGAAATGTTCGAAAAGATGTATACCTTCAGCCGCCAGACAGGACTTCCGGTCAGAATGGAAGATCTCGGACTACATCAGTCCGATCAGCCTCAGGTCATCGCCAAAGCACTGGCAATGAAGGACATTGATCACAATCCCTATAAAATCACTGCAGAAATGATGCAGGAAGCTTTTGAAGAACTTAAGAAACGCGTTAATGCGGAAGGAGAACAACAATGAAAAAGATTCGTAAAGCAATGACAGCCGTCATGGCCATGATCCTGGCTTTAGCCCTGACCGCCTGCAGTTCAGGCAGCTCGACCGAGAGCTCATCTACATCCTCAGGGACCGAAAGTTCCACTCAGAGTTACGCTGTCTCTGAAAGCTCCGAGACTTCCGAGACCTCTGCTGTCTCCACGGAAGGCCTGCGGGCTCCCAAGAACGGCAAACAGTACAAGGTAGGCGTCATCCTGATGATCGAAAACGGCGCCTTCACGGATATGCGCGACGGCTTCGAGCAGGAAATGCGCGATAAAGGATTTACCGAAGATCAGATGACCTTCGATTACAAATGCGCACAGGGCGATGCTACCAACTTGCAGACCATCGCGCAGAGCATGAGTGACGGATCCTACGATTTTGTCTGCACCGTCGCAACGCCTCCTACTCAGGCAATGGTCAACCTCGGTTCGGACACTCCTGTTATCTTCGTAGCCGTTTCCGCGCCGGTAGCCGCCGGAGTCATCACCGACATGGACAAGCCCGATAAAAACGCTACCGGTACTTCCAATGCCATTCCTATGGAACAGATCTTCGGTCTGAGCCAGAAATATACCCCTGACGCTAAAAAGTTCGGATTCCTTTACTGCACCAGTGAAGTTAACTCCGTCAATACGGTTAATGAAGCCAAAAAATATTGCGATGCTAACGGACTTACCTATGTTGAAAAGACTGTTACCAACTCTTCGGAAGTTCAGCAGGCCGCTCAGTCTCTGGCAGGTTCTGTTGATGCTCTGTTCATCCCCAATGATTCGGTCGTACAGTCCGCTATGAGCCTTGTTTCCCAGGTGGCCCGCGATGCTAAGATCCCGATCTATGCTTCCTCTGCAACGACTGTCGCATCCGGTGCCTTTGCAACGGTTGCCATCAGTGATACCGGCATCGGCCGCATCTCTGCCGACAAAGCCATCCAGTATCTTCAGGGTACCGACATTGCCGACATCCCAGCCGAAGTCGTTCCCGCCGATCAGACCGTTATCAACGAGGACACTATGAAAGCCCTTGGTCTTGAAGTTACCGACAGCGACGTTACTTTTGTAAAGGAATCTCAGTAAATTATAGCAAAACAAAAGTCCGGGCAGCCTGTGTAGTGACTGCCCGGGCATCCTTTTTGAAAGGAGCAGAGTATGCTGCTTTTGATCGGTTCCCTGCAACTGGGACTCTTATATGCCATCATGGTCATGGGCATTTATATTAGTTTCCGCATCCTCAACATACCGGATCTGACGACCGAGGGAAGTTTCACTTTCGGTCTGGCAGTATCCGCTGTCTGTGTCGTAGGCGGACATCCTTATCTGGGTATCCTGGTTTCCATCCTGGCCGGTGCACTGGCCGGTACAGTCACCGGACTTCTGCACACCAAGCTTCACATTCATCCGGTCCTGACCGGTATCCTGACCATGAGTCTTTTGTACTCGGTCAACACCTTTGTATTGAGCGGCAGCCCCAACCTTTCTCTGATCGGTAAAGATACCATTTTCATCATCCTGATCCAGCAGCTGCCCGGTTTGGACAAGGAAGTCGTAAAACTGATCATTGCAATCTTTTTTGCAGCTCTTTGCTTTGTTTTGATGGCCGTCTTCTTTAAGACCCGGCTGGGCCTGTGCATCCGGGCCGTCGGGGATAATACGGATATGGTGACGGCTTCCTCCATCAATGTGGATGGAATGGAAGTCATAGCATTGGCCATCAGCAATGCCCTGATCGGCCTTTGCGGCGGTATCATGGCCCAGTACCAGAGTTTTGCGGATATCAACTCCGGTGTCGGAATCCTGGTCGTAGGGCTGGCTTCCGTTATCATCGGCGAAACCATCACCGGCAAACGGTCGGTTACCGTCGGTTTTATTTCCGCCATCCTGGGATCCGTCGTCTATCGCTATATCATCGCCCTGGCTACCAGCACCAACTGGTTCCCGGCCTACTGGCTGAAATTTGTCTCAGCCGTTATTGTTATCCTGGCCCTGGCTATCCCTGTTATTAAAGATCAGGTACAATTCAAACGTCAGAAACATCAGACCAGCGTCGACAGAAAAGAGGGAACACTATGACAGACACAAAGACCCTTACAAATGCCCCCATGCTTGCGATCCGTCATGCCAGCAAAACTTTCGGCCTGGGGACACCGAACGCCCATGTCGCCCTGAAGGATCTGTCACTGACCCTTATGCCGGGTGATTTCGTTACGGTCCTGGGGTCAAACGGGGCCGGAAAATCGACTCTTTTCAATGCGATCTGCGGTAATTTTTACCTGGATCACGGTACGATCGAGCTCGGCGGGAAAGACATCACCTATGACAAGCCTCATAAAAGAGCCTTGAGTATCGGCCGTCTTTTCCAGGATCCCATGAAAGGCACTGCCCCCAACCTTACCATCGAAGAAAATCTGGCTCTTGCCTATTCCAAGCAGACCAGGACCAGTTTTTCCTTTGCGCTGCGTAAGGAAGACCGGGAAATGTTCCGCGAGCGTCTGTCCGTATTCGGTATGGATCTGGAAAACCGTATGAAAGTAAAGATCGGACTTTTAAGCGGAGGCCAGCGACAGGTAGTTACCCTTCTGATGAGTACTCTGGTCCCTCCCAAGATCCTTCTGCTTGACGAACATACGGCGGCTCTGGACCCGTCCACAGCGGAAAATGTAATGGATATCACCAAACAGATCGTCCGCCAAAACCACATCACGACCATGATGATCACCCACAACATGCACCAGGCTCTTGTGACCGGCAACCGGACCATCATGCTGGATGAGGGCAGTATCATCCTTGATTTTCCCGAAGAAAAGCGCGGCGGCATGACGGTCGAGGATCTGGTCGACCTGTTTTCCAAACGTAAAAAAGAGGAATTTGCAAACGATAAAATGCTGCTTAGCTAAGCGGAAAGGACTGCTATGAGCCGTTGGATCTGGAAGTTCGGAGAATTCGAATTCTATTACAACAAATTAGTGCATTTCCGTCGTCAGCACTACGGTCATATCGAGCCGCCGACCTGGAAGATTTATCCGGTCGAACCCGTCGTAATGTTCGAAAAGGTCGTGTCGACCCAGGGAGGTGTCTTCACCATCCATGCCCAGGGTGACTACGCGACCGAGATCATGCCGTATCCGCAGCAGGTCAAGCAGGGCAGGATCCAGGTTTATATAAAATGGGGAGCCAGCCCTCAGGTCACTCTGGACCCCGGTACCTATGACATACAGATCCGGGTGCAGAATGCCGATACTTTCCCGGCTATCTATGTTGACGGAATCGTTGAATCGGATCAAAGCTGGCTGGCCAGCGATATGGCCGAAAAACCGGCCAAAGTTGGCTCGTCACCTTATTATACGGACCCGGACCGTAAACCCGAGGTCTTTCCTTTCTCCTATCAGGACATACAGCCTGTTTCTGTGGAGAAAGCAGAGGGCGGCCTTGTTTATGATTACGGTAAGGAAACCTTTGCCGCTGTAACTCTCAGCGGCCTTAAGGATGCTGAATATACCCTGCGCTACGGAGAATCCAAAGAAGAAGCCCTGGATCCGGTCGACTGCGTGATCCGCTTTACCAGGAAAAATACGGATGGCCAGGCTTCCTTTATACCATATGCCTTCCGCTATCTTTTTATCAGCGACACCGGTGCGAAGATTCATGCCTCTTATGAATATCTGGAAGAAGAAGCCAAGGGTACTTTCCACTGCAATGAGCCTCTGATCGATCAGGTATACGATACGGCTGTTTATACTTTCCAGCTCAATTCCAGGGAATTTCTGCTGGACGGTATCAAAAGAGACCGCTGGGTATGGTCCGCGGACGCTTATCAAAGTTTCTTTGTCAATCACTATCTCTTTTTCGACAAAGAGCTGGAAAAACGAACTCTGATTGCACTGGGCGGCAAGAAACCTTTTCTGGCTCACATCAATACCATCGTTGACTATACCTTTTTCTGGATCATAAGCCTATACGAATATTACCGCTGCTATAAAGACCTGGATTTTCTTGATTCCATGTTTGCGCAGCTGGAAGAAGTCATGGATTTCTGCCTGAACCGGCTGGATCCTGACGGCTATGCCCGCCGCAGGAAGGAGGACTGGGTCTTCATCGACTGGGCACCCATGGATAAAACAGGAGCCCTGTTAGGAGAACAGGTCCTTCTGGCCAAGTCCATGGAATGCTATGCAGTCATTGCCGATGCCCTGGGCAAAGACAATAAAGGTTTACAGGACCGGTGCGATCAGCTTCGTAAAAAGATCATGGCGGACTTTTACGACCCCGAACAAGGCGTATTCATCGACAGTTATGAATCCGGAAAGAAGGTCGTGACCCGGCAGAACAATATCCTTGCCTATTTGTATATGCCGCTTGACCGAAAGATCCAGAATAGTATCTACGAAAATGTGGTCTGCAACGATAATGTACCGCAGATTACGACTCCTTATTTCAAGTTTTATGAAAATCAGGTTGTGTGCCGGGAAGGGGATTCAAGCCAGCTGGAAGAAGCGCTGCGCAGTTATTACGGAGCCATGCTCAAGACCGGAGCGACCACGCTGTACGAGCAGTTCGATCCTAACGAATCCGGTCTTCAGCATTATGCCATGTACGGCAGACGCTATGAAAAATCATTGTGCCACTGTTGGAGCACCAGCCCGATTTATCTGCTGGGAGCCTACCGTATGGGCGTTATCAACACCGGCATTGCTTACAGCACTTTCGAAGTCAAACCGAACCTGGGCGATCTGAAATGGTTCAAGGGAACCGTTCCGGTGCCGGGCGGCATCGTCAGCGTGGAGGCGGATGAAAAAGGCGTCAAAGTCAGGTCCGATATCGAAGGCGGAACGCTCGTGATAGGAGACAGAAGGATCCCCTTACAGGCGGGGCAGGAAACCAGGGCAGCCTGGCAGTAAATTAATCTGACAGCAAACAAGCTCCTTTAGATGACTCTAAAGGAGCTTGTTTTTATATAGCTTCGTTTTATTTATTGATATCAACCTGCCGGACCTTTTGTTATGCGATGGCGTCCGGTTTATCAACCTGATAATCCGTCCAGGAATCGATCGCGGAAGCGCCGCTTGCGTCAACACTGGTGGAGTAGGTGGATACAGTGATGGTGTACTGGCTGCTGCCTTTTACATAAACGGTTCCATCCGTACCTTTAATAGTAACGGTATTGCCGTTTGCATCTTTAATAGTGCCGGCGTTGTACAGATTAGTAAGAGTGCTGTCTCCGGTCACGGTCCAGGTGGATCCTTTGGCAATGTAAAGATTGCAGCTGCCGTCGCCGCCGTTTCCGGCATTGCTTTCATCATCGATGACAGCTCCGGTAAGAGTGCTCTTTCCGGTCATATAGAAGTTAAGTTCGGAAATGGAATCCCAGATGATGTCTCCTTCCATAGTCTGGTCAATCGCGGTAAAGGTGCAGTCAGCGCCGTTGGAACCGGATGATCCCCATCCTCTGGCGTTGGAGTTGCCGGTGCATTTAAGGAAGAAATCATTCTGATCCGCATATTTGATGCTGACATTGTCCAGGATAAAGGTAGATTCCGTATTGGTCGTGTAGAACATACCTCCGTTTTTGGCTGTCAGGGTCCCTCCCTGCATTTCGAAGGTGCTGTTGCCTTCCTGAGAGTCTCCGGACATACTCTGGTACAGGATCACGTTCCAGGTGCAGTCGTTTTGATCATTGTCGGGCATATTGCCTGTCAGATCGCAATCGAAGAGGCGGACGGAGTTCAGTCCTTCGATGCAGACGGTCTCAGAATTATTGGCTGTCAGATCAGCGTCGTGAACAGTAATGTCGGCAGTGGAGTAGATAGCCGGAGAACCGGTACCGTTCGAAGTATAACTGCCTCCGTCGACTACCATGGTGCCTCCGCCGCGGTCGCTGCGGATGGCTGCCGAAGACTCTCCGGCGGTCGTAACGGTATCGTCACAGGCGTAGAGTTTGCCTCCGCCGGCTACATGGATACCTCCGGATGTGTCCTGCTTGGTGTTGATAGTCGTATTGGAAACATAGGTCGTGGAGCTGTCTCCGTATGAGAAGACTCCGGCTCCGCCTTTGGAATCGGAAGTGATCGTGCTGTCTTTGATATAGGTGGTTCCTTCCGTAGTCAAAACAGAAGCGCCGACTCCGTAAAAGCTGGCATTATCTCCTCCGGTACTGTCACTGGAAGTACGGTCGATGGTCACATTTTCAAGCTGTGCGGTCGCTCCGTTGTCGACCAGGACGGCTTCCTGATCGGTGCCGGTAGAATCGATCGACTGATTGCTGATCGTCGTGTCGCTGCTGATTTCAGTATCACTGCCGTAAGTAACATCCGCGGAACCGGAAGATCCAGGTCCCCCGCCGGGCTGCCCGTTAGGAGCACCCTGAGGAGCATTGCCGCTGGTCCCGTCCGGAGGCGTTCCCTGGGGACCGCCGCTTCCCTGCTGTCCGTTATCATCCGGTTTTTCAGGCGGCTGACCCTGTGTCTTGTCCTGATCCTGCTCATCAGCAGTAGAAGAGGACGTCTCTTCGGAAGATTCTTCTGCCGAAGATTCTTCCTGAACTGCCGATGATTCTGTACCGGCAGTGGACGTACCCGTTCCGGAAGCAGAGCAGCCGGTAAGGACGATCGACGTTACCAGTGCAAGGGTCATAGCTTTTGCTAAATATTTCTTTCTCATTTTATATCCTTTCCAGACTGCCGGATCTTTTTCAGATGCAGCGGTCTTATCCGTTGAAACCTTTAGCCTTGGGTTTGTTTTGTTTTTCTTTTGATACTTCGCAGTATAAAGGTCTAACCTTAAGCTAAGCTTAAAAAAACCAAGTTTCGGAAAAATAATTGAGATTTTTTATGTTGATCCTTTGAGACGGCGGAATTGCTGCAAGATATGCCTTGTCCGCTGTAAAAGAAGGTGGAGTAATAATTGACATAAAAGGTAAGCTGTACTAAAATGTCTGTCGTTGGAATGATCGGATATTCAACTTCTGACAAATCATAAAAAGAACCGGGGAGACCCTTGGTATGGGTCTGAGATAAGGTACCGAAAAGCCTTGACCCGTTAACCTGATCCGGACTATGCCGGCGTAGGGAGTGTCTTTGATATACAAAGAACTTTTGAGGCGCATCAGGTTATCATCTGATGCGCCTTTGATTTATCTAAGGTGAAAGGTTCGGCTTTATTCCGACAACTAATGCTATCCAGGGAGGATACTATGGAAAAGAAAAGTTTCAGCTGGAAATTGAAGGATGTCTTGCTGATCGCGATCGCAGGCGTTCTTTTCTCGTTTTTATATCTGGGGACCGTGTATGTCGGCAGTGCGATCAGTGCTGCGCTGACTCCGAAGGGACTTGGAGTCCTCGGGTGGGAACCTCTTTACGGGATCTATTTCATGGCGTCGACTTTTGCAATTTTGATCATCCAGAAACCTGGTGTCGGGATCGTCGCGGAAGTCATTGCATCTGTTCTGGAAGTATTGATGGGCAATTCATTCGGCCCCAGCGTCATCCTTAACGGAATCATTCAGGGCCTTGGTGTTGAAGTCGCTTTTGCTATATTCCGCTACAAGAGATTTGATTGGACTCCCACTATCATATCTGCCTTTACGGTGACGGCAGCCAGCTATATTTATGACTGCATAGCCTACCAGTACTACCTGAACCCGGTATGGATGATCCTTGTACAGATCCTGATCCGCCTGGTTAGTGCGATCATCTTTACTTCGGTCATTACAAAGCTGCTTTGCAATGGGCTTGCCAAAGCCGGTGTTCTGAATGCCTATCCGATAGGTCAGCAGGCGGGCTCCAAAAAAGACTATGAAGTGAAGGACGAGGAATGAGTGAGCTGCCTGAGCAGGTCAATGACAGGGACCACGGGCTCCAAAACGAAAAAACGGACGCCATTTCGTGCAGCCATGTAACTTTCCGATACCTTCAACAAAATAAGGCTAATGTACTGGAAGATATTTCCGTCTCCTTCCCCAAAGGGGAGGTGACGGTCCTGATGGGCAGAAGCGGGTGCGGAAAGAGTACACTTGCAGCCCTCATGGGCGGCCTATACCCTGAAAACGGTGGGATCCTTCAATCCGGAAAGATCCTTTTAATGCGTAAGGATCTCTCTTCCTATTCTATCCCGGAAAGGTCTAAGGTCCTGTCCATGATGTTTCAGAATGCAGATCTGCAGTTCTGCATGCAGACTCTTCGTCAGGAGATGACTTTCTGCCTGGAAAATATCTCCTGTCCGCCTTCGGATATGGGACACCGCATACAAGAGGCTGCCGAAAAAACGGGCATGACAGACTATCTTGACCGCCCCTTTTTGACCTTGTCCGGAGGTGAGAAACAAAAAGCTGCCCTCTCCTGCATATTCCTTCTTCAGCAGGAAGGAGGGGGAGAAGGAGTCATCCTGCTGGATGAGCCTTTTGCTAACATCGATATTGACTGGGCGGAAAAGATCGCGGACCAGCTGATTGAGATGAACAAGCAACTGGGGACAACGATCATCGCTGTCGACCATTCTCTGGATGTATGGCTCTCAAGAGCGGACCGGATCATGATCATGAATGGGGAAGGGAAGATCTGTGCATCCCTTCTGCCCGATCAGGTACGCAAGTCAGAGGACCTATTTAAAGCAGAAGGGCTCAGATGGCCCTACCAAACAGTGCTGTCAAAACAGGAGAGGACAAAAATATGTTCAAATGGCCCTGCAGTAGGAACCTTGACCGATCACTTGCCTGATCCCGAAAACTCTGAAGAAAAAGTCTCACCGACCATCGCTTTGCAGGATGCCGGAATCTACGCCGGCAAAAAGCATCTTGGCAGTGGAGCCAAAGGTACCTTGATCCTTGGTCATGCAGATGCTGCCTTTTATCCGGGAGAGATGACAGCGGTCCTGGGTCCTTCCGGCGCAGGCAAAACGACTCTTTTCCGAACTTTGCTTGGCCGGCAGAATTACACAGGAAATATCTGCATCAGAGATGATTCGACCGGACAGATGCAGGAATTGAGGCAGATGAAGACACGAACGCTTTTGAAGAACGTGGGTATCGTTTTTCAGAATCCTTCCAATCAATTCATCACCCAGAATGTCCTGCAGGAGGTTGAGACAGGAATACTGGGAAGGCCCGTAAAACCGGAAAAACTGGCCGGATCCGACACGGAAAATGCTGCCATTGAGATGCTGAGGGAATTCGGGCTGAGCCGCTTTCGCAGGTATTCCCCTTACATGCTCAGCCAGGGTCAGCAGAGGCGTTTGGCTGTCCTTTCTGTCATTGCAGGACAGCAGAAAGTCCTTTTACTGGATGAACCTACCTACGGGCAGGATGAAGCAATGACGGAAGAGATCATGAAAATCCTTGAAAAACGGATGGAGCAGGAGAAGCTGACTATACTTTTTTCGACCCATGATCCGGTCCTGGTAAAACGGTGGGCTGACAAGGTTTACCGGATAGAGGATGGTGAACTGAGATGATCATTTGTCTTGAGAAAATGAATCCTACCGTGAAAATGATCATGGTATTGGTTTGCGCGGTCATCCTCGGCTTCAACCGGTCGGTTGCGGTAAATCTGACGGTCACGGGAATTTGCCTTTTCTGCATCCTTTTTCTGACAAAGAGGAGCAGACGCAATTTTCCCCGCGTGCTCTTGCCCATCCTGTTCCTGGTTCTTGTCATGTTCATGACAGGTTACCGGAATGGTGCCGGAGCGGGATCCGATGCCGGTTATTATATGTTTACGGCAGGAAAGACAGCGTCAAATAACCCTGTCTATATAGGACTTAAGATGTCTTCCCGTGTCCTTGCGTACGCATCGCTTGGAATGTTTTTCACCTTTACGACTGATAATTTGGATTTTATCCAAAGCCTGATGCAGCAAGGGCATATGAAGCCGAAATTCGCATATGGGATACTTGCAGCGTTTCACCTGATACCGCAGATCGGGCAGGAACTGAGCGATGCCAGACTGGCATTTCGGGTAAGAGGGATCCGTCAGAGTCCTATTTCACTGAAGCCTTTCTTCGCAGCCATGGTGAACTGCATGCGCTGGTCGGAGACGCTTGCCATGGCTATGGAGTCCAAAGGCTTCGACGGAGACGGGCAAAGGACCAGTGTCCGGATCATGAAGGTAAGACGGGCAGATGTTATACTGTGCATTTCATTTATCTTATTTGTCTTACTCGCCTGTATCGACAGTCATTTTCAGTTTATTCCCCTGCTGTGAAAAGGGATCCGTTACGTTGATCATTTGTATCGTCATAGATAAAAAACGCGTATAGGAGGAAAAATCATGTCTGAGAAGAAAGAATACGTGACCTATGGAAGCTGCTGCCCGGGAACTCCGGGAGCTAAGAAAGACATTACTACATGCAATTTTATGCTTGCACCTATGGCAGGTAACTTTGAGGAGATTATTTTAGGAGCCCTTAAGAAACTCGACACCAGCCATGTCTGGACCCATACGGACCGTATGGGAACCGTATACAGGGGCAGGATGGAAGATGTCCTTGACGCAGTCATGGCTTGCTTTGCCTATGCATACAGGCCGGATGTCCATATGACCTTGGAGATGAATCTGAGCCATGGCTGCCCGGGCGATCATGACGCTGACTTCGTGTTGTCTGAAGAAGCAAAACCGGCAAACGAAGAGGGACTTAAAAATGTCCATTTTCCGGTCGATTGCCGGTGGGAACTTTATCCGCTTGGTTCTGACGATTATATGAAAGGAATCGCAGATATCGTGAATCATTCCATCGACCTTGGACTATATAAAGAAACCGGCCATGGCGGAACCATCCTTCATGGAGATGTGCACGAACTCTTCGACTATTTCCGCTGGGTATTCGGGCAGTGTAAAGCGAACTTCAGCCACTTTGCGATGGAAATAACCATGGTAGTCAATGCTCCGGACTGATGAGCCTGGCATTGACCGGGAGGAATAATAAATGACAAAAATAGAAGAGCTGGCCTTTTTCCGGGACAAGTATCCGGACATATCACCCATATTGATCTTTAAGATCAGTATGACAAAGTACGGATGCGTCTTCTCAAAGCGAGCGCTTGCTAAACTGCAGGAGCCCTATTACCGGTTCACCAAGGCGGAACCGTTCGGTATCAGCCTTGAGATCCGCAAGGAAGATTTCTATACACCCGGTGCCGTGAGCTTTCGCGACGGAAGCAGCGTATTAGTAAACTACGGAGAACCATATAAAGATCCGTACCTTATCGACTATGACGAGAAAGCGGATGTATTTCTGGCTAAAGAAGGAGACCGGATCGCGGATATTGTCGACTTCATCCCCAGACCTCAGTTTTTTGACCATAAAACTTCCAAGGGAACGACGATGGATCTTCTGGGCGGGACCTGCACCGGCCAGAGACTGTTGATCAACGCCTTTCAGAAATGCCGCTTTTGGGAACATGGGGAACAATGCCATTACTGTGCCTTATTTTCCGCGCCGACGGTGCTGCCTGAGGTAGACCAGGACGAAAATGCTGAGACAGTCAAAGAGGCACTGAAAGAGCCCGGAAGATTTACGGAGATATCCTTCTCAGGAGGCAGTGACTTCGGAGGTGACCCTCCTTTTTCAGATGAACTGGAACGGTATATCCGCCTTCTGAACGAGATCGGTGCTTTCTTTGGAGACAAGCCTGAATTTCAGCTGCAGGCGCCTGCATACAGGAAAGAATGGGCCAAACGCCTCTACGAGGAAACACCCTTATCATCCTATCGGCCCAATGTTGAGATCTGGGACAAGGACATGTTCGAACGCCGGTGTCCTGGTAAGACAAGATGGGTCGGCCGTGATGAGTGGGTAAAAAGGATCACAGATGCTGTCGAAGTTTTCGGTAAAGGACGGGTCTATACTCAGATGGTATGCGGAGCCGAGACAGCAAAACCGGAAGGTCTCAGTGCCGAGCAGGGAGTAGAAAGCTGCCTGGAAGGATGCGAGTTCTTTTCCAAGAACGGGGTCAGCTGCCATGAAGAGATGTGGAGGCCCCACAGAATGGAGAAGCTGGGATGGCAGGACATGCAGGACATTGACTACTTCATCCGTATCGCCTCGGGATTCCATGATCTGCACAAAAAATACGGAATCACATCGGTAAAGGAAAACTTTATGAGAGGATCCGACAACCCGGATTCCGACCTGGAGAGAGCCGATCCCGCCAGTGACATACCGGTAAGACGCGAAGGTTCTGCAAGGAAAATGAAGGCCGATGACTATACGGCCGCCCGGATCCCGGAAGAAGTTGCTGCCTTGCTGAGATCCGAAGACCGGAAAATCATTCTTGAGCTTCCGGCAACCGAGAGTTATGGAAGGTTTGCCGGGATCGATGTTACTGATCTTACCCAGGCAGATCAGGATCGGATTTTGATCGCTGTCCCATCTGAGCACAGTATTTTGTCCGGCTACCTCATCAAATCGATCTGGTACCGTGCGGAAGTTGTCCTACGCATCAGTGCAGGAGGGAATACGGTGCGAGTTAGGATGAATCCTTACCGCAACCACCTGGTAGGGAAATATTTCCGCAGGATGCTGGACTGGTACCGCAGCAAAGGAAAAGGTGATATGGCACAGACAGTTGAAATGCATTATTTATCCCATGAAAGTGCCGAAAATATCGATTTTCATATGATCGAGGACCATTCCTGGTCCAGGCCCCATCTGGATATGCAGTGAACTCCTACGGTTTTATAAAAGAATTGTCCCGGACAGACATATACCTGTCCGGGATTTTTATTTTGCAGTCTACAATTTCTAATTGACACCGTTACACCAAAATGATACCATATAAACATCTTAATAGTGCCTATATGACTGGAAAGGGGAAAAGGCTGTGACCATTGAGGAAATGAAAGAAAGAAAGCGGGAGCTTGGATTTTCGAATGATATGCTTTCTAAGCTTACCGGTGTTCCTAAGACAACCCTTCAAAAGATATTCAGCGGCAAAACGAAGGCTCCGCGGCGGGAGACGATCGAAAAGATCGCTTCCTTCCTTGAGATCGGGGATCCGTATAATAAGGTATCGTCAGACATTGTCTCCGAAACAGGGGCTGTATACGGAAATACCGTTACAAAATCCGATAATCCTTATGGAGATAAACGGCAGGGAGAATATACGGTCGAAGATTATCTGGCACTTCCGGACGACAAGCGGTACGAACTGATCGATGGTGTCATCTACCAAATGGCCTCACCGACTTTTGTTCATCAGACCATAGTCGGATATTTGTACCACTGTATTATGAAATGTGCAGAAGAGTACAAGTGCAGCTGCTATCCCTGTATTTCTCCTCTGGACGTCCAGATCTGCAAGGACAAAAAAAATATGGTACAGCCGGATGTGATGATCTGCTGTGATTCCAAGATAATCACCAAAGAGAGACTTTTCGGAGCCCCGGACTTTGCTGCTGAAGTGATCTCACCATCGTCAAAAAGCAGAGACCGTTTCCTGAAACTGAATAAATACAAGGAAGCCGGGGTGAAAGAATACTGGCTGATCGATCCGGAAAAAGAAAAAGTTATTGTCAATCTGTTCTATAAAGACGATGACGTTTTCACCTACAGCTTTGAAGACACTATCCCTGTTTCTATATCAGACGGTCTCTGCAAGATATGTTTTGCTCCTGTCAAGGACCGTTTGGCACAAATAGATCTGTAATAGGAAACGGATTTGTTTACATGAGATCCCGGTCATAGATCGCGCGCTGACCTCCGACATATTTGGGCCGGCGTCTGGCGCAGGTAATGACGGCATCCCCAATATGTGAGAGGCTGATGCGGACGGGAACGACTACCGGATGTATGTGCATCCCGATGAGTGTCTGTCCGATATCAAGTCCTGCTGCTGCCTTTGCTTTCAAATCTTCGACCAAGATCGGATCATCGAAGTGCTGCCAGCAGGCAGTGCCAAAAGCACCTCCGGCATGGTCAGGCTGCGGGATCGCATTGACCTGCTCCAGGTCATACTGGTCGCAGACCGGCCTCTCGACAACCAGCGCACGATTCAGATGCTCACAGCACTGAGCAGCCAGCCAAATACCGGCAGGCTTTAACACAGACATAGCCCCGCGATAGATCGCTCCGGCAATGTCCATACTGCTGTGACTCCCGATCCTTTGTCCTCCGACTTCGCTCGTTGAACAGCCGATCACGAAGATCTGACCTTTTTTGATATGACTGACTTCTACTATTTCCCTTACGGCAGATGCGGTCTGCTGTTCTATTTCATCAAGTGAATCCATGATAAAAACCTCCTTAATGACCACGTACTATTCTAGCACAATAAAAATACTCTCGTCATCATAGTCCGGATCTGTTGTATAATACAAAAAATTTCTCTAAAGAAAGGAAGTAATTTCCATGCTGAAGATCGGATCGATCGTTTGGGGTGTTAAAGACATTCAGAAGGAAGCAGATTTCTGGACAGCTGCTTTGAACTATGAAGTTACCTATCAGAGCATCGACTTTGCCATCCTCAAACCTAAAAAAGGTAATGAAGGCGTACAAATGTCCTTGAAACAGATCACGTCTCCCCATGCGAGGCGGCATCATATGGACCTTTTCAGCGACAATCAAAAAGAAGAGGTCGAACGGCTGCTGGCTTTAGGGGCCACACGAAAAAAATGGGATTATGAGCCTGACGCGGACTATGTCGTTCTGGAAGATCCGGATGGAAATCCCTTCTGTGTCGTTCAGAAATAAGTATTTCCAATATCAGACTAATAAAAAAGGCTTCCAACACGGCATTGGAAGCCCTTCTCATGTAACTTTTTTGTCCGGCTGTCAGTCTGTTCCAAGTTCAAGATCCTGTACTTCCAGCATCGTGACATTGCCGTCCAGATCCTGATTGAAGGTCACCAGACCAAATTCGGGTTCCGCATTGGGAACTACGGGCGTGATCCTCATCAATACCATATAGTTAGTCCCTCCGCCTACCTGATTTCCCAGGTAGGCGACCGCTTCATAATCGGCACCGTCAAGACCTTCCAGACCCTTTTCAACAACGGTGTTTACATCCTGATTTTTGCTAAGGTCATAATCTCCGGTGTTGACCTCAAAGGCACCGGTCTCACCTTCCTCAGGATCACTTAAAAGGACTTTGCTGCCCGTGATTTGGGCGTTCCCTTCCAGGTCTTGATATACCGTAACGATTTCATAATCGGTCTTTGCATCGGAGCCTTCCGTGGTCTTTCTGACCAGGATACTGTAATTCGTTCCGGCTACTACCTGCTGTCCCAGCAGGGCAATGGCTTCGTATTTGCCGTCTTTAAGGTCTTTGACTGCTTTTTCAAAAGCTTCTTTTGCTTCCGCATTGCTTTGGATTGCCAAAGCTCCGCTGTTGTTTTCCCAGCCGCCGGTAATGACGTCCGAATTATTCGTAGAATTCGAGATTTCGGACGCTTCGCTCTTTTTGGAGTCGTCTGCCTTGGACGTATTACTTGAACTGCCGGAGCAGGCTGTCATGGAAACCATCATGGAGCCAGCCAGAAGCACCAGAACTAATTTTTGTACCAGATTCTTTTTCATTGAAGATTACCTCCGTGTTTTCAATAAGACTTGTTTTCGTTCTTTGTGTTTTCACCATATAGACAAATAGAGCAGCGGATATGTTGCAGGTCACGCAAATTTTTTAAATATTTTTGCGGACATGAAAGGCCTCGACTTGTTGAGTATAAATCGGTTGCTTATAAAAGACAGTTTCTTTACTTGTCCGGGTAAAACAACTAAGATAAATTAAATTACCGGAAAAGGAGTGATCGTACGATGATGATCGATATCATGAAAGATTGTGCCAGAGAGGCCGGAACCATGATGGTTAAGCATGGCAGCCTGCAGATCGAAGCCAAAGGTGCTAATGATTACGTGACCGATGTGGATAAAGAAGTCCAGAACATGCTTATTGAAAAACTGGGCCAGGCCGTCCCCGATGCCTTTTTTATCGCGGAAGAAAAGAAAAATAACAAATTGCCGGATGGGGAGGGGTTTGTCATCGATCCCATCGACGGGACCTTGAATTTTATGAACGGGATCCCCTGCAGTGCTGTCTGCATTGCTCATGTCATCGATAAGGAAGTACTCGATGCCGTGGTTTATAATCCCTTCCGCGACGAAATGTTCTGGGCATCAAAAGAGCAGGGCGCCTTCCTGAATGATCAGAAGATCCATATTGCGGATCGTCCCATTAAAAAGGCCCTGGTCCTGACAGAAGATACCTGGCAGGGACATAAGGAAATCATTCGGAATTATGCAGTAGGAGCGCGTATTTTAGGATCTGCCGAACTGGCTATTTGCTTTGTAGCTTCCGGCAGAGCGGGAGGATATATCTCCCAGTCGCTTCATATGTGGGACTACGCCGCCGGCAAGCTGATTTTGGAGGAAGCAGGAGGCATCCTTCTTGAAAAGGACGGAAGCCATGCCTGTCTTTTGGAGCCTAACGAAATCATCGCCTGCGCGCCGGATCAGCAGGACATTTTTATTGCCATGTGTAAAGAAGCCGAAGGCCGCTGATCGGTCATGAATTCCTTCTGTAGATCGATAAAAGCCCTTTAAGAAGAAGATCCGGGTCATAAGATACCCTATGACGGATCCATGGGAGGACGTACCTGGCGTTGCCGCCGGTCAGAATGATTTTCAGATCCGGCAGATCATATTCTTCTATGATACGGTCGATGACTCCGTCTATCATGATCCCCGTGGCGGCTACAGATCCTGAGAGCATATTTGCCCTGGTGTCACGTCCAAGCAGTGTATCTGCGTAGGCGGCGGACAGCTGAGGCAGTTTTGCGGTGCGGTCAGCCTGAACATCCAGACTGAGCTGAATACCGGCCGAGATCATGCCTCCTATAAAATCAGCATTGCGGTCGGTAACGGATAAGGTCGTACAGGTACCCAGATCATAAACGGCTGAGGGACTGCCGTAAAAGGCGATTGCAGCGGACATGTCCGCCAGCCTGTCAAGGCCGAAATTGGAAGTATCATATAAAGCAGTGCCGATGCCGGTCTTAAGAGCCGTCGTCATGACCACGGTTTCCCTGCCGGTCACTTTGGAAAGGCTTTTTTGCAGAATCGGATCGATCCCGGGGACGACCGAGGAAAGGATAGCTCCATTTAGATCCTGCGTCTTTATCTGATGTTCGGAAAGGATGCGGGCTATCTCCTTGTCCATTGACCGATCGGTCCATTCCAGCTGTGTTTGCAGTCGTTCGGTAAAAAGAAGATCATTATCCTGAAAAAGCCCGAGCTCGATACTGGAATTGCCGACGTCCGCTGCAATAACATTTTCCATAATATATAAAACCTCAAAAGAAAACCCCGCAGGTTCAGACGGACACAACGGGGTTTGCTCATTAATGAATTAATATATAGTGACGATGATCAGTTCCTTTTCAAGGCCTTTGCAACCAGAAAACCGATGGTACCTGCCAACAGGCAGCCGGTCGCGGCTTCGATCAGCCCTTGTACACCGACCAATGCTACGACAAATGAAATGGGATTGACGGCCCCGAGTTTTACGGCCATGTTCTGAATGTAGTCGGAATGATAGAAGAAGATAAGCAGGGAACTCATAAAGAAGAACGTGTTCAATAAGGGGGCAGCCAGACCGGTCAGGTAATAGGCCGCTGGTTTGGCAGAGAGTTTATGCAGCCCCTTAAAGATATAACCGGTGCAAAGGCCGCAGAGCATACGGGCAATAACGGCCGTCACAAAAACACCGATAGGACTGATCTGGAAGAGAGTGGACAAAAGGCCGGAAGCACCGCTGACTGCGTTAAAAAAGCTGGTCGCTCCGAAAATAGTTGCACAGATCAAAGCGCCGGCAGGTCCGATCAGCATGGCGGCAAGAGCTACCGGTACTGTTACCAGGGAAACACTTAAAAAGGGTGTACGCAGGGTGCCTAAAGGGGTAAGGCCCATGATCAGAGTAAGTGCAATCAATATGGCCGTTTCGGTAATGAAACGGATCTTTGATGATGTATGGGCATGTTTGGACGAACGAACCGCTGATTCCATAATAAAACTCCTTTCATCGTTTATCAGTAGTCAACTGACCAGAAGAAAGGAGCTATGTTCAGCATGATCCAGCATTTTCGCAGGTCTACCGGCACTAGCCTGGCCGCCCGCCTTACTATGGATCCTAAAATATTCAACTGTAAACAGGTCTCCTTTGCTGCCGTTCTGGTCAAACAGATATGGCGCAAGGTTTATTATGCCACTTTTTCAATAAAATGCAAGGCGAAATATTGTACGGTCCTTTGACCCAGGCTGCACAGATCCTTTTGATTTTTGGCTATTTACTTTTTGCTTCAATGGGGATAACCTATACGGTAACAAGAAAAGGAGTGTAAGCATGCTTACTAATAAACATGTGCTATTAGGCGTTACCGGGGGCATCGCCGCTTACAAGGCCTGCCAGCTTGCCTCTTCTTTAGTCAAGCAGCACGCGGCCGTGAACGTCATCATGACCCGGAACGCGACTGAATTTGTGACCCCGCTTACCTTTGACGCCTTAACACATACCCGCACGGTGACCGATACATTTGACCGCCAGCATTCCTATGAGGTAGAACATATTTCACTGGCACAAAAGGCAGATCTTCTGATCATCGCTCCGGCCACAGCCAACATGATTGCTAAACTGGCGAACGGTATCGCGGATGATATGCTGTCTACGACTGCTATGGCCTGCACCTGTCCCAAATTGATCGCGCCGGCCATGAATACCAATATGTATGAAAATCCAGCCGTCCAGCGAAACATCCGCCGGCTCAAAGAAGACGGGTGGGAGGTCATCGAACCAGACAGCGGGCATCTTGCCTGCGGTACCAGCGGTAAGGGCCGGCTTCCCGATCCCGAAGTACTGCTGGAAGCGGTCGATCATGCGATCGCACAGCCTAAGGATATGAAAGGTTTGAAAGTACTGGTAACAGCCGGGCCTACACAGGAAGCTCTTGATCCAGTCCGTTACCTTACCAATCATTCCAGCGGGAAAATGGGATACGCCATCGCAGTCGCAGCCAGTCAGCGCGGTGCGGACGTTACGTTAGTGACCGGTCCGACCGCTCTTGAAAAACCCGGTTATATGATCCTTGTTCCGGTTATATCAGCGGAGGATATGTATCAGGCAGTCGTTTCCAGAGCAGCTGATCAGGATATTATCATTAAAGCAGCTGCTGTTGCCGATTTCCGTCCCAGTCACGTAGCAGAAGATAAGATCAAAAAATTCGATGTCGATGGCAAAACGGAACTTCCTTTAGAAAAGACCAGAGACATCCTCGGTTATCTGGGAAGCCATAAACGCCCGGCCGATCAGACCCATAAGGCTCAGATCCTGTGTGGTTTTTCGATGGAAACCAAAGACATGATCGAAAATTCCCGCAAAAAGCTTGAAAATAAACACCTGGATCTGATCGCGGCCAATAATGTCAAAGAGAGCGGAGCGGGATTTGCGGTCGATACCAACCGGTTGACCCTGATCACTCCTGATGAGCAGATCACCCTGCCCCTGATGACGAAATACGAAGCAGCAAACCAGCTGCTCAGCCAGATCATGAAAATGCGCGGATAATGCAACTGCTATGCAGCTGTATAGCAGTTGCATAAATGAAAGGAGATTCCTATGTCTTACGGAACCTATTATCTGAATCAGAACCGGTTTCCCCAGGTCCCATATCTTACCGACGCGGCCGCTAAAACAGTTGCCGGCTGTTATGATACGGGTACGGTCGAAAGTTCGGGCTGCGGCCTTTGTTCCTCTGGTATGATGCTCCATGACCTGCTGGGGATCGACGTGCCCATGGAGCAGCTTGTAGCATATTCTTATCATGCTAAAGCCAACTTATATCCGGGGACTTCATTAGTCCCCTATGCCCAGCTTCTCTGCCGGAAATATGACATAAAATTCAGCCAGTCCAATAAAGAATCGGACATCATTGAAACCATCCGTCAGGGAGGCGTATGCATAGCCAATGTCGGAGGCGACTACAAGGGGCATATCGGAGTCTTCTCCCACGGCGGGCATTACATCTATATTTACGCTTACAATGAAGCAAGCGGCGAATTTGCTGTGCTGGATCCTTCCCGTAAAGAAGGAAAATACGAAGAGGAGGGCAGAAAGGGCAAGGTCCGCTGCCAGGGCGATACGGTTTACTGCACAGCTGATATATTGAAAGACGACACCGCAAACCGCGATCCCGGTTACTTTTTATTTCTGCGTAAATGATCCGGCCTGCAGGCGTATCTTCTATAACTCAAAAAGGCTCTTTGACATCCCAAGTGTCAAGGAGCCTTAAATATTTTGATCGATGTTTTACTTTTGATATACCAGCTTTGCGCCAAGGTAAGTGGCCTCAACCGGAATATCTTTGATATGCTCAGGTGAAGTCTCAAAGGGATTCTGCCCCAGGATGACGAAGTCGGCCATATAACCGGGCGCCAGCCGTCCTTTGACATTCTCTTCAAAACTTGCTTCGGCGCTTTTGATCGTATAACTGTCCAGGATCTCCTGAACCGTAAAAGCCTCATCCGCAAGGTAGGGTCCGGCACTTCCGTCCAGTGTCGTACGAGTCACTCCGCACTGCATGCAGGCCAGAGCATCCGGCAGTTCCACCGGACAATCCGTACCGTTTGAAACCGAAACGCCCATCTTTTCAAGCGTTTTCCACCGGTAACTGCTGTCTGCCAGTTTATTTCCGACACGCTCATGGATCATGCGGATATCGTAATTAAGGAAAATGCTCTGCATATATACGTGTAAGCCCATATCCGCTATCTTTTTAAGCTGTTCGGGGCGGGAAACCTGGCAGTGCACGATACCACAGCGGTGATCTTTCCTGGGATGAGCGGCGAATGCCTTTTCATATGCCTTAAGTACCATATCCAAGCAGGCGTCCCCAATCGCGTGAACGGCTACCTGCATACCGTGTTCATTGGCATATCCGATCATCGTATCAAACGTTTCCTGGTCGAAGAGAGGATAGCCGCAGGTGGAAGGATCGTCTGCGTAGGGACAGGACAGATAAGCGGTACGGGCGCCAAGGGCGCCGTCTCCCAGCATCTTCAAGGGACCGAATTTAAACAAATCGCTGCCTACGCCGGTCGTGCATCCGGATTCATAATATTCTTTCAGACTGTCCAGAGTGGTAAAATTGCTCTGCTCATAAACACGGACGGTAAGCTGACCTTCTTCTTCCAGCTCTTTATAGGCTTCATTGATCGTCCGCCAGTCGATCGCCCTCAAATAACTGTAGTCGTCGGTCTGGCTGCTGGTAACCCCGTAACGGTTCAGCTCCCTGCAGGCTGCCTTGATCATTTCCTTGACTTCGTCCTTGTCAGGCGCTGCTATCTTGGAATAAACATAGACATCCATGGCATTATCGGAAAAAATACCGTTCAAATGACCGTTTTCATCATGTCCGATAGCACCGCCTTCCGGATCCGGTGTATCGTCCGTCACGCCCATGATCTCAAGTGCTTTGGAATTGACACACAGGATATGTCCGCAGGTTCTTACCATGCACATGGGAACGGATGTGCTGACCGTGTCAAGGTCCTTTCTGGTGGGCATCCGGTCAACATCGGTGAAATAGTCCTGGTTCCATCCCCGGCCTTTAAGCCAGGCGCCGTTGGTGTGAGGGTGCTCTTTTTCGAAAGCCTTCAGATAGTCCAGCATTTCCTTCAGGCTGGTAGTATGCTCGTTGAGTTTTGCAGCACGGGCAGCAGCCCCGTAAGCCAGAAGATGCATATGACTGTCATTAAAAGAAGCCATGACGAACTTGCCCTTCAGATCGATGCAGTCGGAATCTTCCGCATAGGATAGCGCTTCCAGATCGTTTCCGGCAAAGACGACATGATCCCCCTCTGTCACCAGAGCCGTGACAAGCGGTAAGGTTCCCGTATAAACAGAACCGTTGTAAAATACTTTTTTACTCATTTACTTGCTTTCTTTCTGCTGGATTTTATCTTCATAGAACAAAGGCATATCCGGATCTACCTTGCCGATACCGAATTTACGGGCTTTATAATCTTTAAGCAGTTTAAAGTAGGTTCCCGACAGGATCAGAATGACGAAAACGTTGACAAAGGTCGGGATCGCAGATGTGATATCAACAATGGTCCAGATAAAGCCCTGATTATTGGTCTTGACCAGGTAGATGGTCCACAAAAGTCCAGGAAGAGCGCGGCATGCGTAGAAGATTTTATGAATGACGCGGTTGAGCTTGGTATCCTTGCGGCCCATATGACCAAGAATGTTCAGATAATAGGTAAACCATCCGCCGCTCGTCGTGCAGGTGAAAATGACCATGATAATCGACAAAAGGATGCTTCCGACAATACCGAAACTGCTCTGGAAAACGGTGATCGCCAAGGTACCTCCGTTGGTGCCGTTGGTCCAGGTACCGGACAGAAGGATCGAAATACCGGTGATGGAGCAGACGATAAAGGTGTCAAAAAATACTTCGAAAGATCCCCAGATTCCCTGTTCAACGGGGTGAGGAGTCCTTGCGGAAGAATGGATCATAGGAGAAGTACCCCAGCCTGCTTCGTTCGAATAAACGGAACGGGCAACGCCGGTACGGATCATATTGGCAACGGTAGCGCCTGCAAAACCGCCGACAGCCGCGCGTCCGGTGAAGGCATCATGGAAGATCGAAACAAAAACACTGGGAACCGCAGTAATATGAACAACGATCATAGCCAGACCCATCAGCAGGTAAAGGATACTCATGAAGGGAACCAGCTTGGAAAACAGAGATGCGATCTTTTCAACACCGCCGTCGGTGATCAGATAATCGATCACGGTGATGCCGACTGCCACAAGGATGATTCCTTCAACGGCAAAGTTACCGATTTTTAACGTGCCCATATTAAAGGCTCCGGCAACTACCTGTGAAGCGGTCAGAGTAGAGGAGGTTACAAAATAGGTACTGAAGATACCGACGCCGAAGATAATGGCCGGGATCTTCCAGGCTTTGCCCCAGTGCTTTTCCTGGCCCAGGCCGTAATCCATATAATAAGTAGGGCCGCCCGTAGTAGAACCGTCCGGTTTTTTATGACGGTAGTAAAGGCCTAAAGTTACCTCGGCCTGCTTAATGATCATACCGAGAAGGGCGGATACCCACATCCAGAAGATCGCTCCCGGACCTCCGGCCGCAACCGCGGTCGCGACACCCGCAATGTTGCCGAAGCCTACCGTTCCGCCGATCGCCGTGGAGATCGCCTGGAAGGGAGTCAACGTACCTGCCTGTGTTTCATCTGCATCGACCTTGCCGGTAAAGATCTTTCCGAAGGTGTTCTTCATGATAAAGCCGAAGTGGCGTACCTGGAAGAACTTGGAACGGATGGTAAAATAAGTGCCGGTGCCCAGGATCAGAACGAGAAGAGGGGTACCCCACAGAACTCCGTCCAGCCAGCCGAGAAATTGAATCATACGGATTCTCCTTTAGGGATGTATTTTTTGTCTAAGCTGAATCCTTCGTCCCGTCAGCAGCCCAATAAACAATAAAAAAACTGTATGCGGCTACCGCATACAGTTGATCTTCAATGCTAATAGCGCCTCTTCACGTACGAAGGAGTGGCAGAGATCTTCTCAACTGTCCCCACGCGAAAAACCTGCCGGTTTTCCGCGTTCGGCGGTGATTGCCTTTCATCAGGGTCGCTGCCTGCCGGCTGTCCTGATTACTGATCTGCACCGCTACCTCTATTCTGTTAGACATGAATGGATTATACAAATGTACTAAGCATGAAGTCAAGCATGAAGAAGAAAGTCGATTCTTATAAACACGAATAATCTTTCAGAAGTCTGTCCCAGATATGCTACAATAATGATAATCTTTGCGAAAGGAACCTATCCCAATGAAATTCATCTCCTGGAATATCGATTCATTAAATGCAGCTCTGACCGGTACCAGCGACCGGGCCCTTCTGACCAGAGAAGTCTTACAAAAGATCGCCGATCAGGACGCCGACATTATCGCTGTTCAGGAAACAAAGCTTCCTGCTGACGGCATGAACAATAAACAAAAAGAAGCCCTGGACAGTTATTTTCCTGAATATGATTATGTATCTGTCAGTTCGCGCGAACCCGCCCGTAAGGGCTATGCCGGGGTGATGGCCCTGTATAAAAGAGGACTAACTGTTTCGGCGGCTTATCCCAGCATCGGAGCTCCTGAGCCTATGGACCTGGAAGGGCGCATGATCACGCTGGATCTTGGGGATCTCTACTTCAATCTGGTATACACCCCCAATGCCGGAGACGGTCTCAAACGGCTTGGCCAGCGCCAGGTCTGGGACCGAAAGTATGCGGATTATCTTGCCGGCCTTTCCGCCGAGAAGCCGGTCGTGGCCTGCGGCGATTACAATGTTGCCCATCAGGAGATCGACCTTGCCCATCCGGAAAACAACCATCAGTCTGCCGGCTTTACCGATGAAGAAAGGGCAGGCTTCACCAACCTTTTAGGCAAAGGCTTTGTCGATACCTTCCGCTATCTTCACGGAGACGTCAAGGGTGCCTATTCCTGGTGGGCCCAGCGTATCAAAACCAGTAAGATCAACAATTCAGGATGGAGGATCGACTACTTTCTGGTCAGCGACCGCATCAAAGACCGTGTCGTAAAGTCTGAAATGATGGACTCAGGCAAAAGGCAGGATCATACACCCATCTTATTGGAGATACGTTAACTCACTGGGGATAATGCAGGCGGTCCGGCCCGATGCCCTTTAGATCCCGCTCAAGATAGCGGTCTGCGACCCAGTGCGCCATAGAGAGATTCTGGTCCAGGTAATTGCCGCACTCGGAAGGCTTTGCACCGGGTATCTCCCCTTGATAATCCCGGATAAATTCAAATGTCCGTTTTACAAGGTCCACTATATCTTCAGGCTCCAGATCGCCGGCCAAGAGCAGATAGCAGCCGGTCCGGCAGCCCATGGGTCCGAAATACACGATCCTGCTTCCGAATTCCTTGTCATTTCTAAGATAAGTGGCTCCAAGGTGCTCGATCGTATGAAGTTCTGCCGTATTCAGGACCGGTTCCCGGTTAGGAGCGGTCAGCCGGATATCAAAGGTAGTAATGGTCTCCTTGCCGATGTGGTCTTTTCTTGACACATATATACCCGGCATCAGCTTCAGATGGTTGATCGTAAAACTGGCAATTTTTTCCATAGTAAACTCCTTTTTTAATAAAACTGGCGGGTCGACAGGTATTTATCGCCGCCGTCAGGTAAGATCACAACGATATTTTTGCCCTTCATGGCCGGCCGTTTGGCTAAACGGGCAGCGGCTGTCAGGGCCGCGGAAGCACTCGTGCCCAGCAAGATACCCTGCAGACGGCCGATAGAGCGGGCAGTCTGATAGGCTTCGGCGCAGGTTATATCCATGCACTCCTGATAATCACTGCGAAGAATAAAATCGGTCAGTTCCTTATCATCCACATCATTAAAGTTCAGAACGCCGTCGATGATAGGGCAGTAGGGATTCTGACGGCTGCGTCTTGAACAGGGGGCAGGCTGTACGGCCAAAACATAAAGATCCGGATTTTTCCCTCTCAGGTAAGTCGAAAGACCGTGGAGAGTACCTCCCGTGCCAACCATGCAGACCAGGGCATCAACCATGCCGTCCGTGTCTTCCCATATCTCCGGACCGGTCGTCACCATATGAGAACGGGGATTTGCCTTATTGGTTACCTGATTCAAATAATGATAACGAGGGCCGTGAGCTTTGCAGTAGCCCTCGATCTCTGCCATGGTCGCTTCCCGGAATTCATCAAAAGGCTGATCGGGATCTTCTCCCGGAAGATCCCGGTAATCCCTCAGTACGGCACCGTATCCCTTCAGCATGGTTTTCCTTTCAGGAGTGACGCCTGCTTCCAGAAAAATCTCAAGATGGTAGCCTAGGGCGACTCCGTAAGCAGCCAAGGCGATCCCCGTATTGCCGCTGGTCTGTTCGACGATCGTATCGCCCGGTTTCAGTATACCGTCCTGTTCCGCCTGACGGATCATAAATAAAGCAGGCCGGTCTTTGATACTGCCGGCAGGATTCAGATACTCCAGCTTTCCCAGTAAGTGGGCAGGTAACTGATTCGCTTTTTCGTATTTTCCGAACTCTATCAGGGGAGTCCGGCCGACCAGCTGTGTAATCGATGTATAAACCATGTTCTTATATCCAACCTTTCTGTTATTGTACATCATACATACGGATCAAAAGAAGACAAGTCTTGACTTACGAAAAAAATCCTTTATAATACGGTAATACCCATGGAATAAATGGGTATTTATCTGTTTGCATAAAGGAGAGCAAAATGGGAAGAATATCGATGATCGATCCGGAAAAAGCCCCTCAGGAGATACAAAATGCCGTAAAAGAGCATGTAGCCAAGGGCAGAAAACTGACAAACGAAAAAAAGACGCTGCTGCATAATCTCCATGCATTTCTAGCGGTCGAAGAGTCATCATATGCCTTGGACGACGACCTGCAGCAGCTGATCGGGAAACTGGATGCCGATCTGTATGAATATGCCATTTCTGTAACCAACGACTGCCTTGTCTGCACGACATATTTCAGCCGCCTTCTGAAAGAGCAGCACCACATCGATCCTAACAACTTTGCCATGACGCACCGCCAGGACCTGCTCATGCATTTTGCTCAGAAAATGGGGCATGATCCCAAATCGATCACAGATGCGGAATTCAACGCCTTAAAACAGGATTTTCTTGATAACGGAGGGAAAAACGGCGAGCCTGTCGATGAGGAAAAGGCAGAGGAGATCATGGTATGCCTGGTTGCGGAAGGAGCCATGATGGTCGCCAACAATTATGTCAATGATGCCCTTAAGGTCGATGTTTAAGGCTGATCTATGAAACAAAGTATCGGTATCGCATTTAAAAAATCCATCCCCATCCTTTTCAGCTATGTATTCCTGGGAGCAGCATACGGCATCCTTATGCAAAAAGCGGGATTCGGATGGTATTATTCCCTGCTGATCAGTTTGGTCGTCTACACCGGTGCCTTCCAGTACGTGCTGACGTCAATGATGGCAGCCGGAACTTCCCTGATAACGATCGCGCTGACGGCTTTATTTATGAACAGCCGCCAGCTTTTCTACAGCATCAGTTTTGTTGATGATTTCAATAAAATAGGCAAGGCCAAACCTTATATGATACACAGTCTGACCGATGAGACCTACGCTGTTTTCCACACCTTGGATCTTACGGGCAGCCAAAAGCGACAGGTCATGTTGTATATGGCTCTTATGTGCCAGTTTTACTGGTGCGCGGGAGCTGTTTTGGGAGGAGTAGCCGGAAGTCTTCTTCCTTTTTCTGCGGAAGGGATCGACTTCTGCATGACAGCCCTGTTCATCACTATTTTTATTGATCAGTGGGAAAAATCTGATGTGCATGTCTCGGCTGTTGCAGGCCTTGTCTGCGGCCTGGTCTGCCTCTTTATTTTCGGTCCTGATAAATTCATGCTTCCGTCTTTACTGATCGTTTCTGCTTTCCTCATTATATACGATCAGTTCACGAAACGATCCGGGACAGGACTCCCGCAAGGAAAGGACTCCTGAATGCAGACCGGTTATATTTTTACTGCCATATTGATTTCCGCTCTGATAACCTATTTTCTGCGCTCGGCCGTTTTCCTGTTTTTCAACGGCCGCAGGACTATGCCTATATGGCTGGACCGCTTGGGGAAAATACTGCCGTCTGCTATAATGGGCGTATTGATCGTATATTGTTTGAAAAATATTCAAAGTGATTTTGGGCATTCCGGTCTGTTCGGTATCATTGCAGCTTTTATCACGGCCCTTTCTTATGAATGGAAGCATAACACATTTATAAGCATCGCCGCCGGGACAGCTGCCTATATGATCCTGATCCGTGCCTTGTAAAGGAGGCTGTCATGAACGTTAAAGCCAGTCAGTTCGGTTATCAGAGCGATCTTCCTGCGGGAAAATTTGACCAGATCACGGATGTTGCCGGTATACGTGTCGGTCATACAACAATCGACCATGATACGGCCCATACGGGTCTGACCGTCATTATCCCTCCCGGCGATGTCTATCAGGAGCCGTTGATCGCAGCCTGCCATGTCCAAAACGGCTTCGGAAAAACTACAGGACTGATGCAGATCGATGAGCTGGGCAGTCTGGAAACACCGATCGTTCTGACAACTACGTTAAATGTGGGTAAGATCTGTGACGCTCTGATCGAACATGTGCTGAAGGAAGAGGCCTCCAAAGGCATTGAGGTCACTACCGTAAACCCAGTGGTGGGGGAGTGCAATGACTCTCAGATCAACCGGATCGGAAACAGGGTCCTGGGTTTCATGGAGCTGGAGGAAGCTTTCAAAGCAGCTTCTGTCCAATTTGAAGAAGGATCCGTCGGAGCGGGACGCGGAACGATCTGCTACGGCTTAAAGGGCGGTATCGGCAGCGCTTCCAGGCTGGTTTCCATTGGCGGTAGAACCTACACCTTCGGAATCCTGGTCCAGTCCAACTTCGGCCGTACCCGCAATTTCCGTTTCGGTGACCGCCTCATCGGACCCGGGTTGGAAAAGAGTATTAAAAAAGCCTCTGCCGATGACAGAGGCTCGATCATGATGATTGTTGCGACAGACTGTCCTTTAAGCGCCAGGCAGCTCAAAAGAGTGGTCAGAAGAGTACCCAACGGCCTTGCTCGGACAGGGTCATATACCGGTAACGGCAGCGGGGAAGTCGTCATCGGATTCAGCACAGCCAACCGCTTGAATCGAAATAAAGAAGAAATGACCATGACTGTTTATCCGGATGCCATGCTGGAAAGGGCCTTTCTGGCTGTTACGGACATGTGCCAGGAAGCTGTCTATAACAGCATGCTCAACGCTGTCTCCTGCACTAAATTAGATGGAAGCCCCTGCCTGAGTCTGCGTGATCTGTTAGATAAAGTAGAATAAGAGGGCTATGGCGATCCCCAGTAAAGAACCGGCCGCTACCTGGATAGGTGTATGCCCGACGAATTCTTTGAGTCTTTCATTACTGGATAAGTCTTTATTGTATACGATGCTCATCAGATCGTTCAAAGCCTTGGATTGTTTTCCTGTTTCCAGCCTTACTCCCATGGCATCATGCATGACGATGATGGCAAGAAAGAAAGCGATCGCAAAAGCAGGAGAAGCCAGTCCCTGGGTCATGGCGCACTCGACCGCAAGAGCGGAAACCGTTGCCGAATGACCGCTGGGCATACCTCCGTCGCCGACCAGACGGCTCCAATTGATCTTGCCCTTATTGGATATCGCGTAAATAATGGTTTTTAAGACCTGGGCGGTCAGCCAACCGCATGCGCTTGCCCAGAAGATCTTATTGCTCATCAAATGCTGAACCCATTCCATGATAGTCAACCTTCCTTTCCGAAATTACCGTAAATAAACCTTTACAGCTCTACGATCTGGGTTGCCACCGTCTGAGCAAAACGAACATCGTGTTCGACCAGAAGCATGGTCGGCTGATAGGTCAGGATCAGCTTTTCGATCTGCATCCTTGAAAAGACATCGATATAATTTAATGGCTCGTCCCAGACATATAAGTGGGCGGGAGTGATCAGACTCGCTGCAAGCAGTATTTTCTTTTTCTGGCCTTCGGAGAGGTCGGAAAGATCCTTGACAAACTGTTCACGGCTGAAATCAAGTATCCTGAGAAACGATAGAAATAAACTTAGATCGAGCTGCCTCTCGAGGCAGAAATCCTGGACCGTGCCTTTCAGAAAAGACGTATCCTGGCTTGCATAGGATATGATCAGCCCGGAAGTCACCTGTAAAGTTCCTTCAACGATCAGGTTCCCAGGAAGGCGTGCCCGTTCGCTTTTGTCGGGAAGATCTGATTTTTGCAGGATCGCTTTAAGGATACTGGATTTTCCGCATCCGTTCGGCCCTTTCAAAAGTACCCGCCGACCCTTTGTCACCTGGAAACGAAGGCCTTCAAAAAGAGGTTTTTCCGCATCCTGGTACCGGAGGGAAAGATCGTAGACATTGATCATTAAGTCTTTGTAGAAAGACAACTGTGGGATCTTCAGATCATCGACCCGTTCGATGTCCTGCAGCAGGTCCTTCTTTCCTTCGATTTCCCTGTTGATCCTTTTTTCGACCGCTTTGACCCGAGACTGCATCTTCTTTGTTTTTGAACCGATATAGGGTCTGGTCCCCATACCGCGCTGTTCTTTGATGGGATCAAAACCGATCTTGGTACTTTCGTTTTTAGCGGCCCACTGGCTGCTCCGGTCTGCCGCTGTCTTCAGCTTACTGATTTCCTTCAGGTGCTTTTCATTTTCAGACTGAGCGAAAGTATCGCTTCGTTCCTTATTGGCCCACCAGGAAGTAAAATTACCGGACTGCACTTCAATGGTGCTTTTATTAAAAGCCAGGATATGGTCGCAGACGGCATCCAAAAGATCACGGTCATGCGAAACCAGAATGAATCCTTTTTTGGAAGACAAATAATCTTTAACGACCTGACGAGCCTTTTCATCCAGGTGATTGGTAGGCTCATCGATCAGCAGGAACTCATTTTCCCCGGCAAATAAAACCGCCAGCATGACTTTAGTGCGCTCTCCGAAACTCAAAGTAGAAAAAGGACGGAACAAGCATTCAGCATCCATATGGATCTGGTCCAGCTGGATCAGGACCTGCCATAACTGGACAGAAGGTTTCCATTGTTCCATAAGTTCCGAGGCCGTCCTGGAACCGTCATTATCAGATACAGAATAGGGGAAATAATCAAAGGCGACCGGAGAGTAGATCGACCCCTGATAGTCATAAGTTCCCATCATCAGCTGCAGCAGTGTTGTTTTTCCCTTTCCGTTGCGGCCGATCAGTCCTAACTTCCAATTGGTATCTATTTGAAAGGTAACATGAGACAGCACCGGATCCGAACTGCCTTCATAGGTAAAACTCAGATCATTGACACGGATCTGTGCCATCTTTAAATCACCTCCCATTTTTTCGCATGAATGTGTAGATAAAATACCATAGTGACCGGTCAAATGCAATTCCAAGGAGAGAAGGACAAAAGATCCGTCAGACGCAAAGGCGGCTTCCATCGGCTGTTATTTAATAAACAGGTAAATAGGTCTCCTCAAAAGGCAGCAAATATGATAGAATTATTTTAATCATTCTTTAAAAAGTTATATTTTATTTCATAATCCTTGGATACCGAAATAGGAGGGCCTGGTATGGAAATCACGCAGCAGTTGGACCAGAAGGCAATGATCAAAGAAACGATCCGTATCGCCTGGCCTGCCGTACTGGAGTCATTTTTTATATCCCTGGCGGGTATGATCGATACCATGATGGTATCGTCGATGGGTACGGCTTCCGTTGCAGCCGTAGGTCTGACGACACAGCCGAAATTCATCACCCTGGCTGTTTTCTTTTCCATCAACGTGGCTGTGTCGGCACTGGTAGCCCGGCGCAAGGGGCAGCAGAACCAGGACGGCGCTAATGAAGTTCTATTAACAGCTTTGGTCCTTTCTATCGTGTTATGTGTCTTCCTTTCCATCCTTTCCGTCGTTTTGGCCGATCCGATCATCCGTCTTTGCGGATCCAATGAAGACACTCATGATCCGGCTGTCACCTATTTCCGTGTCATCCAGGGCGGTATGATCTTCAACGTGCTGTGCATGGTCATAAACGCCGCCCAGCGGGGAGCCGGCAATACCAGGATCGCCATGACCACCAACATTGTTTCTTCTTTAGTTAATATCTGTTTCAATTATCTGCTGATCGGAGGCAATTTTGGATTTCCAAAACTGGGGATTTACGGTGCCGCCATCGCTACCGTCCTGGGTACGGTCGTTGCCTGTGTCATGTCGATCCAGTCGCTGTTCAAAAAGAAAAGTTACGTACAGTTCAAGTACATGGCCAAACATCATATCAAGCCGACGGCTGCAGCCATAAAGTCTATCTGGCAGCTGGGCATCAATTTACTGATCGAGAATTTCGCCATGCGTATCGGTTTCATTTCGACTGCTTATCTGGCGGCAAAATTGGGGACGGATCCTTTTGCAGCCCATCAGGTCGGCATGAATATACTGGGCCTTGGCTTCTCGTTCGGCGATGGCATGCAGGTAGCCGCGGTAGCCCTGATCGGCCGTTCACTTGGTGAGGAAAGGCCTGATAAAGCTAAAAAATACGGCAGCCTGTGCCAGAGGATGGGCTTTATTATATCCGTTATCCTGGCCATCGTCCTGTTTTTCTTCGGAAGGCAGATCTTCGGACTGTTCTTTAAGGCAGAAGATGTCATTGAGATGGGTGTCCTGATTTCACGTTTCATCATCGTCATCGTTCTTTTCCAGGTCTCGCAGATCATTTATGCAGGCTGCTTAAGAGGTGCCGGAGACGTTAAATACTGCCTTTTTGTTTCACTGATTTCCGTAGCTATCATCCGTACCCTGGTAACTATCCTGCTGGTGTCTGTTTTCCATCTCGGTCTGGTCGGTATCTGGATCGGTGTCTTTTCCGATCAGTTCTCCCGTTTCATTCTGCTCAGCATCCGCTTCCGTCAGGGCAAATGGGTAAACATCAAGATTTGATGTTACATCAAGATCTGATGTTATAGATAACAATCTTTTATGAAGAAAGCGGCCGCTAATTTTGAACATAGATCATGTATCTTATCCTGAGGCCCATCATCAGCCGGATCCACTGATCCCGGCTGATTTCGATCGGCTGGAGTTTTTATATAATCGATATCCCAAGTACCGCGAAAGGACCCTGTTCACGTCTTTGGACCAGCTGCTGGCAGATCATGCGTCCTATCAGGATGATTTCGATTCTGAAGAACTGCAGAAGGAATACAAGGAAAAAGGACTTGAAAAATTTCTGGTACAACTGTCCTGGTCGGATCTTCCTTATCGCTGGGCCGCTAAAGAATCGATCGAAAAAGCAGGCCCTTTGAGGCCTAATTCCTATGTTGACAGTTTTATGAGCCAGTTTGCTCATTTGGATTATGACCATAAAGCCTATTTCATGTTTCCGGTCACGGATCCGGTCCGTCCATCCTTCCTGGTCTTAAAAGAGGTATTGAAAAAAACAGATAATGTAACTCCTGTCCGGAACCTCTTTCCCGATCAGGAAACTCTCCATTATATGGCTGTTTTTGATAAAAGAGACATGGATACTGTTCTGCTGGCTTTTCATTTAGTCTACAGCGGCGGTTTGTCCGAAACTCCCGGCACCTTCCTTCTTTACGATTATCCTTTGCCCTGGTATCTAAGTCATCTTCAATATAATAATGTCGTACTGCGCTCGCCCTATCTTCCGGACAGGCTGGCCAAATATCAGGGGAATCCCGAATTTTACCATAATCCCGCTAAAACCGTATATGTGCGCCGCAATATCGGCCACATTCTGGAAAAGGGATATTTCAGCGATGAACTAGACTTTTTCCGCAACCTCAACCAGAAAATTATGCCGCTCTTTCAGTGGTGGTACTCGGACATTTCGACTTATGAAGAAAAGGATGGCTTTCGGTCCGACTGGCGCCTGGAAAGAACGAAGATAAGGACAAGATTAACAGTAGAAGGAAAAATCAACCCAAAATGGACGCATGAAGTTGAACTTTTTAAACTGCTGAAAGACATGTATCCCGATACTCTGTACCAGTACCGGCCTTCGTGGCTGGGCCGGCAGAGCCTGGATATGTATATCCCATCGCTAAATACCGGGATCGAATATCAGGGGCTGCAGCATTCGGCCGCGGTAGATTTTTTCGGCGGACAGGAAGCCCTGGATCACCGCCGCCAGCTGGACCAGCAAAAACACGATCTTTGCGTCGTAAATGGGGTAAGGCTGATCGAGTGGCCATATGATCTGGAAGCAACGAAGGAGAATGCGGACACCATGCTTAAACAAAGCACCAATGGGCAGGAATTTTCTGACAAATCAAATGATAATGGTGAATGATTTTCTATTCTAAATCGCTTTGTTAAAACTAAAAGGAGGTCTTTATGTTTCTACACGTTACACTGACCCCGGAATGGAAAAATGATACTATTTCAGCCATGTCCGTCCGCATACAGACGGACCGTACTGTTCAAAAGGGCCAGGCCGCCTTTGCCCGGATCACCGAATACGTAAAGATCCCCTTCTGTCCCATCGAGGGCCGTCCCAAGCTGACTGACGACCGGGGCATCGTTCCTTATGATGCCTGCGATGCACAGCAGGACCGCTCCTTTTCGACTCGCGAAGAATTGATCGTCTGCCGGGATACAGAGGGATCATTGTCCCTGTCCTACCGGATCCTGCCGCGCCTGCAGCCGCCTGGATACCGTTCCAGTCCTTATCTTGATTTTGTCGCAGAAAAGGGCGGGGCAAGCGGAAGCGGAGAGACCATCCTGTTTTCACTGCCGGATATCACCAATGATACGCTGAAATTCGATTTTATTCTGGATTGGGATCTGGCTGGTCTTCCTGCAGGTGCTAGAGGATTGTATGCTTATTCGGCTGCCGATCATTTTGAAATGCCGGAAACGGATGACCGGCATGTCCTGCAGGCTTTGTACGCATGCGGATGCATGCACAGTTACGAAGAAGGGGATATTGGTTTTTACTGGTTCGATCAACTGCCTTTTGATGGAGAAAAGTCAGGCAGGCTGATCGTAACCATGTTCCGGATCATGCAGAAGGCTTTTCATGATCAGGGAGGACCTTACCGGGTCATGACCCGCCACAACGGCTTTCCGGGCAGCGGGGGAGGTACGGCATATAATCGAAGCTATATCTATTCTTACTGCGACGGCCAGGTGATACGGGAAAAAGACCTGCGTTCATTGATGAGTCATGAAATGGTCCACAACTGGCCGTGTATGAAAGATGAGCCGGCCGGCCTTGGCACCTGGTACGGGGAGGGATGCGCCGAATATTTTTCGACCATGATCCTCCTGGAAAATAATCTATCCACCTTAGATGAGATCGCAGATGATATTAATGAAAAAGCCGGCAGCTATTATAAAAATCCTCTGATAAATCTATCCAACCTCGAATTAGGAAAAATCTACTGGCAGGACCTGAGAGCGCAAAGACTGCCGTATCACAGGGGTATGCTGTATCTTTCCAACCTGGATGCTCAGATCAAACGGTTCAGCCGCGGGAAAAAATGTCTGCTGGACCTTTCCAATGAACTGATGAAGATCCCGGAACCGACTCCCGACGATTTTATCAGAGTCGGTAAAGAATTTTTACACATGGATCTGGAACCCGGTTACCGGGCAATGTGCAATGGCGGCTTTATTGAGCCTGACCCGGACGCATTTGACGGCCTGTTCACTGTGAAAAGAATAAAGGTCCGCCAGGATAATTCCCAGCACCGCTGGGAACACGATCAAAGCGGTCCGCTGGTCGACGGCTTTATATGGGAGCCGAAACGCGACGCAGATTCGTTCTGATATTTTATTTTTCCGAACAATAATATATGTAATGTAAAATCCGACCGCTGCCTTCAGCGCTGAAAAACACTGAAATCAGCGGTAATTTTATGTACTATTTACAAATCATCCACTTAGGGTCAGAACTATAACAGGCACTTGTTATAAAACAGACGAACACACAGATTTTACGCAGTTTTTATACAAGGACTCCTTAATAAATTACACAGTCACGATAAACTTTTCCTTGTTCCAAAGGAACACTGTCCAAGGAAACAGTGCATAAATGAACAATGACAGTGTTTCTTGAGGAACAAATACATTCACAGATATAAATCTGGAGGGTAATTATGAAAAAGAACATGTTCGCAAAAGTAGCGTCGATGCTTCTGGTAGGCGCGCTGGTCGCTGCCAGCCTTACCGGATGCTCCTCTTCTACTAATGAAAGTTCCGGCACGACTGAAAGCAATACGACTGAGAGCAGTACGACTGAGAGCAGCACCTCTGAGAGCAGCAAAGCAGAGTCTTCCGCTGCGGAGTCTTCTACGAAAGAATCTTCCACTGCCGAATCTTCAACCGCTGCTGAGGCTTCTTCCGAAGCACCCCTGTCCGGTGAAGTAAACGCCGCAGGTTCTTCCGCCCTGCAGCCTCTGGCTCAGGCAGCCGCTGAAGCATTTATGGAGAAAAATCCCGACCTTGCTGTCAATGTAAACGGAGGCGGCTCCGGTGAAGGATGCAAACAGGTTGCCGCAGGAACCATCGATATCGGCAACTCGGATGTCGATGCTTCCGAAAAGATCGATGCAGATGCTGCCAAAGCTCTGGTCGACCATAAAGTCTGCATCATCACTAACGCAGCCATCGTTAATAAGGATCTGGGCATCACCAACCTTACCACCGATCAGCTGATCGACATTTTCACCGGAAAGGTTACCAACTGGAAAGACGTCGGAGGTCCTGATCTGGAAATCATGCTTTGCACCCGTCCTGCTTCTTCCGGTACCCGTGCTTTGTTCAAGACCTACGCACTGAACGGCCAAGAAGAGACTACCGGCCTTGAAAACGATAACTCCGGTGAGCTGATGACTACAGTTGCCCAGAACAAAGGCGCTATCGGATACCTGGCACTGTCCTACCTGGTAGACAACGACTCTGTACAGGCCGTCTCCATCGACGGTGTTGAACCTACTCTGGAAAACACCTATAACGGCACCTACAAAGTTTGGGGTTACGAACATATGTATACCAACGGTGAAGGCTCCGAACAGGCCCAGGCTTTCATCAACTACATCATGAGCGACGAATTTGCTCCTAACATCGAAAAGATGGGTTACGGAGTTACTTCCAAACTATCCGATGCAGCTATTAAGACCCACGAATAATCCAATCTGATCTTCTTTGAAAGAGGCAGTTATGAAAAAATCCTCAAAAGGATACGGCGGCAGGGCGCTTGTAACGTTCTGTGGTATATTCCTGATCATTCTTACGATAACGATCGGTGTATTCCTGATCATTCGAGGTATGGGAACTTTCACCGAATATCATCACAGCATCCTTGAATTCCTTTTCTCGTCAAAGTGGGATCCCAAGGATGTCCCGGGTGAAGGAGGCGGGCAGGTAGGTGCTGCCATCTACATTGTCGGTTCACTCCTTACCTGCGGGCTGGCCATGCTGATCGCGGTTCCTTTTAGCATTGCGGCTGCCATCTTTATCACGGAGATCTCACCTAATCTCGGTACCCGGCTGTTTCAGCCGGCTATCGAGATTTTTGTCGGAATCCCTTCCGTTGTTTACGGCTGGCTGGGTGCTACCATTCTTGTACCCTTTATCCGCGATGTCTTTCATGCTCCGGTCGGAGGCTACTCTGTACTGGCGGGCAGCATCGTACTTGCCATCATGATTTTCCCGACCATCACTACCGTGTCCGCTGATGCTATCCGAAGTGTTCCGGACAGCTATCGCCAGGCTTCTTACGGTCTTGGCTCTACCAGATGGCAGATGATTTGGCACGTGGTTCTTCCGGCAGGTCTTCCCAGCATCCTTACCGGCGTCATCCTGGGCCTGACCCGTGCTATCGGCGAAGCACTGGCTGTTGCCATGGTTATCGGAAGAAAACGTGAATTTCCGAAAAATATCCTTTATCCGACTCATAACATGACCGCAGTCATTGCATCGGATATGGGAAATACCGCTAACAACGGTGAGTACAACATGGCTCTTTGGTCCATCGGCCTTCTTCTGTTTATCATCTCGATCGTCTGCATCCTTCTGATCCACCTGATCGCGGCGAAAAACAAGAAAAAGAATGCTGCACATTAAAAGGAGAAGGGCATTATGATCGATAAAAAACTTCAGCGTGTCATAAAAAAAGCAAACCGTACAAACAAAATCATGACGACCGTTCTTTACTGCGTCGGCGGTTTCTTCCTGCTCCTTTTGATCGTGATGGCAGGTTACATCATAATAAAGGGGATCATCGATTTCGACCCTGCTTTTCTGGGCTTTAATAAAAACGGCATCGGCAACCAGCTGTTCAATACCGTCTACCTAGTCTTCCTGTCCCTTCTGATCAGTGTTCCTTTAGGCGTCGGAGCCGGTATCTACCTGGCTGAGTATGCTGCGGATAATAAGTTTACAGCAGCTATCCGCATCAGTATCGAATCTCTTTCTTCTCTGCCGTCTATCGTAGTAGGCCTGTTTGGATATTTGGTCTTCATCCTGATGACAGGGATGAAATGGAACCTTCTGGCCGGAGCCCTTGCAGTATCCATTCTGAGTCTTCCCTCGATCACCACGACGACAGAAGATGCCATGAGAAGCCTTCCTCCCAGTTATAAACAGGGAAGTATGGCCCTCGGTGCTACCCATTGGAAGGCAATCACTTCAGTCCTTGTTCCGGCCTGTCTTCCCCGCATCATTACAGGTGTCATCCTGGCGGCAGGACGAGGTTTCGGTGAAGCCGCAGCGCTTTTGTATACGGCCGGTCAAAGTACGATCCTTCGCTGGGACAACTGGAACATTACTTCTAAAATGTGTCCTTTGAATCCCTTCCGTTCCGGCGAAACGCTTGCGCTACATATCTGGGTCCTGCGTACGGATGGCGCCCTGAACGCTAACTCAACACAAATGGCCAACTTCTCAGCTGCCATTCTGGTGGTCATGACATTGATCTTCAGCCTGCTGGCCCGTTATATTTCCAGAAGACTGAATAAGAAAAATACCGGCGAAAAATAATGGGGAAGGACAATAAAGATGGGAGATAAGGTTAAATTTTCAATCAGAGATCTTGATCTGTATTATGATTTTGGTTCGTTTCACGCATTAAAGAAAGTTAATATCGATATTCAGGAACACGAGATCACGTCTTTGATCGGTCCTTCAGGATGCGGAAAATCCACATTCCTTAAGACATTAAACCGCATGAATGACCTTGTAAAAGGCGTTAAGATCGAAGGAAGCGTAAAACTGGACGGCGTTGACATCTATAAAGACCTTGATGTCATCGAACTGAGAAAACGTGTCGGCATGGTTTTCCAGCAGCCAAATCCCTTCCCCAAGTCCATATACGATAACGTAGCCTACGGTCCCCGTATCAACGGAATAAAAAGTAAAGCAAAGTTGGATGAGATCGTCGAGCGCAGTCTCAGGCAGGCAGCGATCTGGGATGAATTTAAAGACCGTCTTCATAAAAGTGCATTAGGGCTTTCCGGCGGCCAGCAGCAGCGTCTGTGCATAGCCCGTACCCTTGCCGTCCAGCCCGAAGTCATCCTGATGGATGAACCTACCAGCGCCCTTGACCCTATTTCCACCTCTAAGATCGAGGATCTGGCACAGCAGCTCAAAAAGGATTATACGATCGTTATCGTTACTCATAACATGCAGCAGGCAGTCCGTATTTCTGATAAAACCGCTTTCTGGCTTCTGGGCGAAATGGTCGAATACGGTGAAACTTCCGAAGTATTCGCAAATTCCAAGGATCCCAGAACAGAACGTTATATCACAGGGAGGTTCGGCTAATGAGACAGATTTTCGACGAAGAACTCAATCAGTTAAACAAAGACATTATTTCAACCGGCGCTTTATGCGAGAACGCGATCAAAACATCCGTACAATATCTGCTATGGCGAAAGCGTCTATGGAAATGCTCAGCGATTCGATCAATGCTTTTGTCAAAAGAGACGGAACACTGGCTCAAAGTGTTATAGACGGGGATGATACGATCGATGATTACTTTGATAAGATCAAAGTCGAACTGACCGATAATGTTTCCGACGGTCAGCTTAAGATCGACGCGATCCTGGATATCTTCATGGTTTCCAAATATTTCGAGCGCATCAGCGATCACTCTGTTAACATTGCCCAGTGGGTGTTATATATGATCACCGGCAATCTGGAGGGCAACACAAATTGATTTTCTGTGTAGAAGATGACGAAGCAGCAGGAAATCTGGCTGCCTATGCTCTCGAATCTGCCGGTTTCCATGTACAGATCTTTCCGAACGGTCAGGCTTTCTTCAAAGCTCTTGAGTCAGCAGAGCCGGAGCTGATCCTTTTAGATATCATGCTGCCCGGCGAGGATGGCCTTTCCATCCTGAAAAAGCTGCGCGCGGATTCTTCTACCAGTGAGATCCCGGTCATCCTTACTACAGCAAAAGGGACTGAATTCGATAAGGTAAAGGGGCTGGATCTGGGGGCCGACGACTATCTGGTAAAACCGTTCGGGATGCTCGAAATGGTTTCCAGAGTGAAAGCGGTCCTTCGCAGAGTATCTGCTCATAAACCGGAAAACGATCTTCTGGCCATCGGGCCCATCGTAATGAACGATACCGCCCATCAGGTCACGGTAGACGGAAGACACCTGGAGCTTACCTTAAAGGAATATTCCCTGCTGGAATTATTCATGCGCAATCCGGACCGTGTTTTTGACCGGGATACTTTGCTGCTGAAGATCTGGAATAACGAATACTCCGGCGATACGCGCACTGTCGACGTCCATGTCGGAACGCTTCGTTCCAAACTCGGAAAAGCTTCCAACATGATCCAGACGGTACGCGGTGTCGGATATAAACTGGTTTCAGCATGAAAAAAAGTATTTTCAGCTACATGTTCCGCACAGTCCTGCTGACTCTCCTTCTGGGATCCTGCGCTGTCATGCTTATTTTGTACAATTATTTCGGCAGGATCCAGCTGGATCAGCTGCGTACCGAGTCGAAGATGACTGCCGAAGCAGTCGAAAAAGACGGGCTGAATTATCTTTATAAACTCCATCTTACCAAGACCAGGATCACCTGGATCGCAGCGGATGGTACGGTAATCTATGACAATCAGGGCGATGCTTCCAAGATGGGAAATCACGGGGATCGCCCTGAAGTCGTTCAGGCCCTTAAGGAAGGCATCGGTGAAAGTTCACGATATTCAGAGACTTTGTCCAGGCAGATGCTCTATAGCGCCCGGAAACTTCCGGACGGTACCGTCATCCGCCTTTCGGAAGGCAGAGATTCTGTCCTGCGTGCTGCGTTTGCAGCCTTATTTCCCATGACTCTGGTCCTGGCTGTGCTGCTTCTTATTTCCTGGTTTTATTCATCACGCATGTCCCGGAAGATCGTACAGCCTATTAATAGTTTTGACCTCGACCATCCCCTGGAAAATGAGGAATATCCGGAACTGTCGCCATTTGCACACCGGATCTATGAACAGCAGAAACAGATCCAGCAGCAGAAAGAACATCTATACCGATCGGAAAAAAGTTTCGTATCCGTAACCGATAACATGAAAGAAGGCTTGATCCTGCTGAACCCGGACGGCCGCATCCTGACCATCAACCGTCCTGCCATGGCACTTCTGAATACCACCGGCGGCTGTGTGGGAAAAGATATCCTTTATCTGGAACGCAGAATAGAGTTCGAAAAGGCTCTTGACCTGGCCGCCAAAGGTAACCATCAGGAACTGATCCTGAGTTATTCGGGGCGGAGTTATCAGATGGATATTACTCCGGTTTATAATAATGATTCGCTGACTGGTATGGTACTGCTTCTGTTTGATGTGACCGACCGGATTAAAGCGGAGCAGATGCGGAAAGAATTCTCCGCTAATGTGTCTCATGAGCTGAAGACCCCGCTTCATACCATCTCCGGATGTGCGGAGCTTTTGGAGTCCGGTGAGGTAAAACCGGAAGATACAAAAAAATTTATCCACACCATATATACACAGGCCCACCGCATGATCGATTTGGTTCAGGATATCCTTTACATTTCACACCTTGACGAGGGTGCTCAGGATCTTAAATGGGAAAAAACCGATCTGATGGGAGCGGTCAAAAAAGCTGTGGATCAGCTGACACCTACTGCCGCGCAGCGGGGGATCCGGTTATATCCTACAGGACTGTCTTCGGATATCGATGGTATCCCGCGTCTGGTAGAAAGTATCGTTTACAACCTGATCGACAACGCCATCAAATATAACCATAACAACGGGGCTGTCTATATAGCCTTGAAAAACCGTAATGATTCGGTCGTCCTGACAGTGGAGGACACCGGGATCGGCATCCCGGAGGAAGATCAGTACCGCATTTTCGAACGCTTCTATCGTGTCGATAAAAGTCATTCCCGTGAAATAGGGGGGACCGGACTGGGGCTTTCGATCGTGAAACATGCCTGTCAGATCCTGCATGCTAAGATCCGGGTCGACAGTACCCTCGGGGACGGCAGTACCTTTACCGTAACTTTTCTCAAGGACGTTCCGGAAGACTTAAGAGGCACCGGGAACCTATGAAACACCGTGTAACTTTACCCGGTGTTTTTTCTTTTTCTTACCACATACATATGATTTGGTATATAATGACACAGTAATTATTTATTACATCCCGGGAGGAATTTTTAATTATGTGGATCGTAATGGCCGTAGGCTCTGCCTTCTTTGCCGGATTGACTTCCATCCTGGCAAAATGCGGTATCCGCAAAACAGATTCCGATATCGCTACCGCGATTCGGACCATAGTCGTTCTTCTGTTCTCATGGATCATGGTCTTTATCGTCGGTTCTTATAAAGATATCAGTCAGATTTCAGCGAAATCTATGATTTTCTTGATTCTATCCGGCCTTGCAACCGGAGCCAGCTGGATCTGCTATTTCAAGGCTCTGTCACTTGGCGATGTCAATAAAGTCGTTCCAATCGATAAGTCCAGCACCATCCTGACGGTCCTTTTAGCCATTATCCTCTTCCATGAGACCAATCATCTATGGATCAAATTGATCTGCACCGCACTTCTGGCAGCCGGTGTCTTTCTGATGATCGAAAAGAAAGAAAGCACTAACGGTAATCAGGAGCCCAAACGGGTATGGCTTCCTTACGCCATCGGTTCGGCTGTTTTTGCTGCGCTGACTTCTATCCTGGCAAAAATCGGCATCGAAGGAGTAGAGTCTAATCTTGGAACAGCTATCCGTACCTGTGTCGTTCTGATCATGGCTTGGGTCATCGTCTTTCTCAAGAAAAAACAGTCCCAACTGCACGATCTGGACAAAAAGGAACTGGTATTCATCTGCCTTTCCGGTATCGCGACCGGCGCATCCTGGCTTTGCTATTATTATGCCATTCAGAACGGTATCGTCAGCGTCGTCGTTCCGATCGACAAACTAAGTATCCTTGTTTCCATTGCCTTCTCTGCGATCGTATTCCATGAACGGCTCAGTAAGAAGGCAGGCGTGGGGCTGGCTCTTATGGTCATAGGCACCCTTGTCATGGCTATCTGGGCACGGTGAATAGTCGATGGATCTCAATTATACCGACGTCAATGCCGCTCAGATCGATCAATGGGTGGAAGGCGGCTGGGAATGGGGCATACCCATCGATCATGAAACCTATCTGAAAGCCGTCAGGGGCGATTGGAAAGTATTCCTTACCCCTACGGTTCCTGTTCCGAAAGAGTGGTTCCCGGACAATATGGCAGGCTGCAAACTGTTGGGCCTGGCATCGGGCGGAGGGCAGCAGATGCCCATATTTTCCGCCGCCGGCGCTGACTGTACCGTGATGGATTATTCTCCCAAACAGCTGGAAAGCGAAGAGATGATGTCCCGCCGCGAAGGATACTCGATCCGCATTATCCGGGGAGATATGACCAAACCTTTTCCTTTCGAAAAGGACAGCTTCGATGTCATCTTTCACCCCGTATCCAACTGTTATGTCAAAGATGTTCAGCACGTCTGGGACGAATGTTTCCGTGTATTGAAACCGGGCGGTCTCCTGCTGGCCGGTTTGGATAACGGAGTCAATTTCTGGTTCGCGGATGAGGAAACCGGGACCATTACGGAAACCATGCCGGTGGATCCGCTGACGAATCCCAAGCAGCGGGAAGCCATGCTGAAGGATGGATCCGGCTTTCAATTTTCGCATACCGTCGAAGAACAGATAGGCGGGCAGCTCAAAGCAGGTTTTACCTTAAAAGATATTTACGGGGACACCAACGGACGAGGTTTCCTTCACGAGCACCATATCGATACTTTTTGGGCGACACTTGCCCGGAAACCGCAATACTGAAATAATATTAGGAGGTTTATCATCATGCTTCAGGACAAAAAATTAAATACCGTTTCTGCTATTCTGATGGCCGTCTTCGGTTTGATCCTTGTGATCTGGGCGGGCAGTGCTTTAAAAATCACCGCCATTGTGATCGGGGTCCTCCTTCTTCTGGAAGCCGTAGCTCTTTTTATCAGCTATTTCCAGGACAAAGAAACCCCCAAGCTGATCGAAGGTATCGTGTCAGCCATTATCGGTCTGGTCTTTGTTATTAAACCGACCTTCATCGTATCCATCTATCCTTTCCTTCTGGGAGCAGTCATTGTAGTTGAAAGTATCCTTCATCTGGTCCAGCTGTTCGGCACTTCCGTAAAAACCGGCAGGACCTGGGGCCTGATCGCCGCCAATGTTGTCCTTCTTATCTTAGGCATCGTAATCATGTTCAATCCTTTCACGACGATGACCGTTCTGGTCCGTGTTTCCGGAATCGTCATGATCATCGATGCTTTTCTGGGCCTTTTATTCGGGGTTCAGCTGTAAGACCGGGAACCGAACGTGCCTTACAAGGAGGACTTTCATGATCGATCTTAGGGAATTTTCGGACAAAGCAGAGCAGGACCGCTGCCTGGGACTTATCGTTACCCAAAACCAAAAAGAAGTAGGAAGATATTTGTCCGAGGGCCCCTGCCGGCGAAATATCTATTCTGCTTCCAAAAGCTTTACTTCCGCCGCAGTCGGTATTGCTGTCAAAGAAGGGCTCCTGGCCTTGGATGAAAAACTGACCGATGCCTTTAGCGAAGATCTTCCCGACCGGGTGCCGGATAATCTGGAAAAGGCAACGGTCAAAGATCTGCTGACTATGTGTCTGGGACAGGACAAGGGATTTCTGATGGGGGAAGACAGGCCCTATTACACAGAAAGGGACTGGGTAAAGCTGAGCCTGAGACAGTCATTTCCCTACCAGCCCGGGACCCGCTTTGTTTATAATAATGCCGGGCCTTATTTAGCCGGCGTGCTGGTACAAAGGCGGGCCGGATGCGACCTGGTCCACTATCTGTATCCCCGCTTGTTTGAACCGCTGGGGATGGCGCTTCCCACCTGGGAGGCGGATCCTCTGGGAAGGACCTTCGGAGCGGGCGGACTGTTTTTGACTTTAGGCGAGCTGCATACCTTCGGGACCCTTTACCTTCAGCAAGGCTTCTGGAAAGGACGCCAGCTGATCAGCCGGGAATGGATCTCAGAGTCTACCCGAAAACAGGTCGATAACGGAGAAGAAGGTTACGGATATCTGTTCTGGCGCGGTAAGTATGATTCGTTCCGGGCGGACGGAAAATATGAACAGTATTCCATTATTTTCCCTGAGAAGAATGCTGTTGTAACGACCGTCGCCGAATCCCGCAGACCCAGAGCCGTGCTTACGGATGTCTACGACCTGATTTATCCCCAGTTGTAACGTGTCGGAGAATTTTTTATGTTAAATCAGTTTTCAAGAACAGAACTGCTGATCGGGACAAAAGCCCTCGAAAAACTCCAAAACAGCCGTGTTGCGGTATTCGGCATCGGCGGAGTAGGCGGTTATGGCTGCGAAGCCTTGTGTCGGGCCGGTGTCGGTCACTTTGACCTGATCGACGATGACCGCATCTGCCTTACCAACCTGAACCGGCAGATCATAGCGACCCGCAGTACCATCGGCAAATATAAGGCAGATGTGATGAAAGACCGGATGCTTGACATCAACCCTAAGGTCGATGTGGTCATCCACAAGACTTTCTTTATGCCGGATACGGCCGATCAGTTTCCTTTTACAACCTATGATTACGTTGTCGATGCCGTCGATACGGTAACGGCTAAAATCGAACTGGTCATGCAGTGCCGAAAATTGAATGTCCCTATCATCAGCTGTATGGGAGCCGGCAATAAACTGGACCCCACCAAATTAAAGGTAGCGGACATTTATAAAACCAAAATGTGCCCGCTGGCCAAGGTCATGCGTTATGAACTGAAAAGGCGCGGAGTGAAGCATCTGAAAGTCGTATATTCGGAAGAGCAGCCCATCAAGCCGCTGGATTACATTGAAAACAGCTGCCGCACCAACTGTATCTGCCCTCCGGGTACGGTCCGTAAATGTACAGTGCGCAGGGATATCCCCGGAAGTACTTCCTTCGTTCCTCCCGTGGCCGGTATGATCATTGCTTCGGAAATCGTAAGGGATCTGATCAAAGGGATCGAGCGGACAGCAGAAAATAAGGAGAAACCGATCTCATGAAAGATCCTCTGATCAAAGCGGTCGTTTTCGATATGGACGGTGTCCTTTATGATACGGAAAAAGTTGCCTACACCTGTTGGAAAGAAGAAGCGGATCGCCTGGGCCTTTCCAGTATTGAATACGTCCATCGCGGGGCCTGCGGACTGAACCATACAGACGGGTCCGCCTGGCTTAAGAAAAATTACGGCCAGGATTTCGACGCGGAAGGCTTTATGAAGCGGTGCGGCCGGAATATGCAGGAAAAACTCCGCAGGGAAGGGCTGCCTGTCAAAGAGGGGGCCCGCGAGATCGTTTATTGGCTCAAAGAGAAAAAGATTCCTTCTGCCATCTGCAGTTCGACCGTCGTCCCCACCATCGAGGATCATTTAAGACAAACCGGCCTGGACGGGTGTTTTAATGCCGTCATAGGCGGTAACATGGTAGAACATAGTAAACCAAAGCCCGATATTTATCTCAAAGCCTGCCAAGCCTTGAACCAGGATCCTTCCGAATGCATCGCTGTTGAAGACTCGCCCAACGGCATCCGGTCGGCTCATGCAGCCGGTATGCTGACGGTCATGGTGCCCGACCTGATCCCCCCCACAGAGGAGTTGACTTCTTTGTGCTTTCGGGTCGAACCCAGTCTTCTGACCCTTCTGGAATATTTAAAAAGCCGCTTCGGTCAATAATGGTTTCATTGAATCATTTGAATAAGGTCCTGCCATAAAAAATAAATCCCCCTGTTTTCAGGTCTTTCTGCTAAAGGGCCTGAAAAGCAGGGGATTTATTATGCAGACAATTACTGCATATTATTCGTTTTCTTCCAGTTCTTCTTCGAGCCGGCTCCATTCCTCCGTCAGCTCTTCGTTCTGATCCTGCAGGTCATTGATTTCCTTTTCCAGATCCTTAAAAGCGGAAGAAGAAGAGTAGTACTTGGGAAGGAGCATCTTCTGCCGGATCTCCTCGATAGTCTTTTCGTTTTCGTCGATCTGCTTTTCGATCCTGGCGGCCCTGGCTTTTTTGCGCCTTACTTCACTGGATGCCAATTTATGGGCGGCAAAGGAAGCTTTATTTTCGGAAGGAGCCTGACTTACCTTTTCTTCGGCCTTTTCTTCCCGTTTATGATCCATGTAGAAGTCGTAATTGCCAAGATAGGAGATCATCCCGTCCGGTCTCAGCTCCAGCACACGGGTCGCGACCTGATTGATAAAATACCGGTCATGGGAAATGAAGAAGATCGTTCCTTCATATTCCCTCAGATTGGCTTCCAGCACCTCCCGGGACTGTATGTCCAGGTGGTTTGTCGGTTCGTCCAGTAAAAGGAAGTTGCAGTTGCTCAGCATGATCTTGCATAGGGATACCCGGGCTTTTTCACCGCCGCTCAGCGACTTGATCTGTTTGTAAACATCGTCCCCGCGGAAGAGGAAACATCCCAGAATATTGCGGATCTGGGGAATGATCAGGCTGGGATAGGCGTCGTATATTTCGTCCAGGATGGTCTTTTCGGGGGACAAATTCTCCTGAGCCTGATCATAATAGCCCGGTTTTACATTGACACCCAGATGAAGGTCGCCGTAGGTAGGCGTCTGCTCCTGCATGATCATCTTAAACAGAGTCGTCTTTCCGATGCCGTTGGCTCCGATCAGCGCGACCCTCTCTCTTTTATGGATCTCAAAGTTAAGGCCGTGGAAGAGTTCGTTGCCGTCAAACTGCTTGCTGACTTCCTGACCGGATAAGACCAGATCTCCCGATTCGATAGAAGGGGTAAAATGAAGGCGCATAGAAGCTTTGAGCTCCTGCGGCTTTTCCTTCACTTCCATCTTATCCAGGACTTTTTCCCGGCTCTGGGCCCGCTTGATGAATTTTTCCTGGCCTCTGGACCTAAGATCACGTATGATGCCTTCCTGACGCTTGATCTCTTTCTGCTGGGCTTCGTATTCCCTAATGGCGATCTTTTTACGAAACTCTTTCTGGTCGATATAATAGCTGTAATTACCGTTATAGACCGTTGATACTCCCAGTTCCAGTTCCATCGTCCTGCCGCAGAGGCGGTCCAGAAAATAACGATCATGGGAAATGATGATACAGGACCCTTTAAAAGAGGAGAGGTAATTTTCCAGCCAGGTCAGTGACTGGATATCCAGATGGTTGGTAGGTTCGTCCAAAAGGAGCAGGTCCGGATCTTCCAAAAGCAGCTTGCCCAGCATGACCCGTGTCTTCTGGCCGCCGGACAAAAGTTCGATCGGAATATTGTATTCCGACTCATCGAAGCCAAGGCCGTTCAAAACACCTCTTACCCGGCTGCGCCAGGAATAGCCGTCTCTTTGTTCATATTCATGGGTCAGGCTGGCATAACGGTCCATCAGTTCAGAAGACGAGTCTGTCTGCATCTGCACTTCCAGCTGGCGCATCTGCTGCTCCATAGCTGCCAGATCCTTAAAGACCGTCATCAATTCTTCTTCGATCCGGTTGCTGCTGGTATACTCCGCGTTCTGGGGAAGATAGCCGACCTTGACATTTTTAGCCAGATAGACCGTACCCTCGTCCGGTTCGATATTGCCCAGGATGATATTGAACAAGGTCGTTTTTCCTGCGCCGTTGACCCCGATTAAAGCAAGTTTTTCTTTATCATCCAGATGAAACGAAACATCTTTGAGTACATCCTGGGAAAGAAAACGTTTTTTTACTCCGGATACTGATAGTACCATGAAGAACCTCTTTCGTAGAAATTGACAGAATCGGTTTATCTTACCACAGAAAGCGCTTTGTTGACAACGTTCCTGAATTTCTTTACTATATTTCTATCGCGCGAAAGGAGGCCGTACCGTCATGATCTTAAAACTGATCCGATCTTTTCTGGCAGTGCTTGTGGTACTGCCTTCCCTGTTTCCTGCTTGCTGTGGTCTTGCGCCGAAAGTTACGGTGACCGGCTATGGTTCTTCCATCTTTCCGGAATCGTTCATGCCTTCCCGGGGCGTCATCAAAGTTCTGGCCGTCCCGGTAAGTTTTTCCGACTATTCCTTCGAAGAAGACCCGGTTCCTTATCTTACCGACGTCTTTTCCGGCGGCGGCAGCCAATATGCTCCCTCCCTCTCGGAATACTTTACCGAGGCTTCCTATGGTTCCTTATCCATACAACCTGTCATTGCGGATACCGTCGCTTTACCGTCCTCCCGTTCTTCCTACAGCCGGAAACCGGAAAAGCTGATCGATGATGTATTGTCCGCGGCCGTCAGCAAACAGGGGCTTACGCTGTCGGATTTTGATTCCAACGGCGATGGGATCCTGGATGGTCTGTATCTGATCTGGGCAGGGTCGAATGAAGGGTATTATTCGTCCTGGTGGCCTAATTCCGACACTTTTTATTATGACTTCAGGTCCAACGGTATCCGTGTCGGCAGTTACAGCTTCTTAAGCTACTCGATGCTGAAACAGGACAGCCCTATACAGCAGTTTACCGCGATCCATGAGACCGGCCACCAGCTGGGCCTTCCCGATCTGTATAAAAGCGGAAGCAAGTCGGGCACCGGCACAGACTGCATGATGGATCTGTCTTCCGGTGACGAAGATCCTTTTTCCAAGATGATCCTAGGATGGCTGACCCCCCAGCAGGCGGATGAGTCGGGCTGGTACCGGATCAAAAGCGAGTCGACGGATGGGGACGCACTGCTGGTCGCTCCTGAAGGATGGGACGGCAATCTTTTGTCTTCCTATTATCTGGTCGAGTATGTGACAGCGGACAATAATCAGAAAAAGCAGCCGGTCGGCAGCTCGGGTTCGGTACGTATCTGGCGCGTAAATGCGGCAACTTCAGCCTTTACCGACGATATCAGCCGTAACATGTACAAATATTCCAATGACGGTTCTTCGAGCCCTCAGCTTTTGACCGCGGCCGACAAAGACAAGGTATGGTACGAGCAGGGGGACAGTCAAAGCGGACTGGTCCTGTCCGACTCTTCCTCAGACCTTCTTATTTACATCAGCCGTCTGGACGGTCATACGGCTGACATCTACGTTTCAAGAAACGGGACCATGCCTGCGGGCCAGCCGGCCAATTCACCCCTGGACGGTAACGAGGCGGACAGCTCCGGTCTAGGTCAAACAGAGAACGAAGGCAGCAGCAAAGAGACTGAGCAGTCCGGAGCGGTCGATCAGGACAGAACTGCCGATGGTAACGATCCCGGCGATACATCGGCTGCGGCAGCGGAGGATGGATCCCAGGGCAGCGGTACTCAAGAAGAAGAGAGTACCGGTCCTGAAAACACGGAAGGCTCCTATGTGCAGGAGGCGGACGGAGGGTCTTTCTCAGACAGCGGGGCCGGAACGGATGCCTCTGATATAACCGGGCCCGATACGAATCAGAGCGGGGCAGAGGAGTCTTCCTCAAAGGGGCAGGCATCGAAAAAAACGATCCCTGCGGCTGTCTTTATTGTCGGTTTTCTGATCGTCTGCGCGATACTGCTAAAGGATCCTAAGAAAAAGAAGAAAAAGAGAAGGTCCTCAAACCGCCGAAAACATTGACAGAAACCTTGTTAAATGATTATAATAAACAAGTTGTTTGTTCCGTAGGGCAAAAGACTCTGCGGACGTAAGGAGGCACATTTTCACATGAAAAAGTCGAAAAATGTCCTGATCCTTCTTGTATGCCTTGTGATCATAGCGGGCCTGGCCCTGCTGACAGTGTTCGGAGTCGGCAGCACCCCTTTGGACGCGCGCAACATCAAGCTGGGTCTGGATCTTAACGGCGGCGTCAGCATCACCTATCAGGCTGTTGATGGGTCCAACCCT
>Ga0256404_1001701_pt1 | contig 51699 bp, 48 predicted proteins | sample RumenRJG_01DNA_FD_185990 | JGI IMG/M metagenome (GOLD analysis project Ga0256404, IMG submission 185990) | Bovine rumen microbial communities from Lethbridge, Alberta, Canada - RJG_01 | ecosystem: Host-associated > Mammals > Digestive system > Stomach > Rumen | place: Canada: Alberta | collected...
CGGCTGTCACAATAAACACAGCCGTGGGTACATCCCCGATAAATGTTCATTCCAAAGTGTCCGCCGCTGCCGGTCAGAATCCCTTTTGCATCAACAAAATGCATTTTATCAGCTCCCTTTTACTTTAATCGGATGCCTGATCCCGGTTTTCAGTTTCTCAGGTGCAACCTTCCTGGCATAGTCAATCAACAGAAGGGCAGATGCAAACATCGCACATCCATACAGCATATAGAACCTGAACTGATTCCTTCAGCGTCCCGAATCCGAATACGGCATCCAACAGAAGCAGATGTATCGTAATTCCAGCGATGTACATGACGGATACCACCGTCAGATTCGCGAGGAATGTTATCCGTACAAGTCTGCTTCTTCCAAACACGGTACACCGCAGAATGCTGTCCTCCCCTGGAATCAACCAAGTGACACTTTATCGCAACCGAGTGGAAGAATAAACTGTAACACTTTAATATCTGCGGCTCAGGATCTGATATACAATAAAATACAGAACGGAAATCCCACATGTTATGTAAAAACAGGCAAATCCGTAAGGTTTCAAATCGATCGAAACCAATACAACCCCAACTATGGCAAGTGCCTGGATCACGATAATCAGCGTCACGCTTCGTGATTTTTCGGCTATAAAAGCAAGACGTTCATCCTGATTGGCAATCTCCAGCTTTTTCGCATATTCCGGATTATGTCTGACTCTCCAATCCCCAACCAATCGATTCAGACCGTAGGCAAAAAGGCCTGCGCCGACTGCACAGGCCGCGATTGGAAGATCCATTACAGTGTTTAGGACCAGAAGTCCGATTCCAAGGACCGTTATAATAATATATACCTGCTTAGGATAATTCCCTTTCATGCTTCGTCAACCTCCTCATAAATAAATATATCTTCAATTTTCAGCTCAAATGTCCGTGCCAGCTTAAAAGCCAGTGTTATCGACGGATTATAACGTTCTCCTTCCAGGGAAATGATCGTCTGACGTGTCACCCCCAGAAGGTTTGCCAGATCCTGCTGCGTCAATTGTCTGGCCTTTCGCAATTCTGCAATTCGATTTTTCATATACACCTCTGCAACATGTAAAGTTTGCTTTACTCTTAGAAGCATAACATGCGCAAGTCGGCATGTCAAGCATGCTTTACATGTTCATTCCGGCTTTATAGAAAACTTTCCTTCCGGGTCCGGATCCGAAAAATGCCATAGACGCAAATAGGAATGCCAATATATCAGCATTCCTATCTTTCTCGCCAAATTGAGTTTTGGGATTTTATATCATTTGAAAATGCCTGAACGCCTCTGTAATCGCCTCTTCTTTCTCCTTTGGTGTCTCCGGCGACCTGCTGTCCTCATTCTTCGGAAGGTTATAATTCTTCCTCTCTATGATCCCGCATTTTCGCTTGGTCTTCGCGATATTCAAATGGCTTACATGAAATCCGTACTTCTCCTTCACCCACTCCTTAATCTCCTGATAGGTCGCCTTACTCTCCGCCGCCGTCAGATCCATTTCATTCATATCGACCTTCACACTGATATGATTCTTGACTTCAGAAAGTTTGGACAATAAACATACCGTCTCGACATGCTTCGTTCCGGGGAAATTATCAAACGGCCTGACCGATTCGATTCGGTATCCGTAGTACTGGAAATAATACAGATTTTCTGCCAGTGACTTAGGGTTGCAGCTGACATAGACGATCTGATCGACGCCGTAGCCGATGATCTTGTCCAACGCATCCGGTTTGATGCCGACACGCGGCGGGTCAACGACAATGACATCCGGCTTTTCTGCAATGGAATCCAGGACTTTGAAACAGTCTCCCGCGATGAATCTGCAGTTGTCCAGGCCGTTCAGTTCGGCCGTCTGCCGCGCGACCTCAACAGCCTCCTCCACCAGTTCCACGCCGAGGGCTGTGCGGGCTTTGCGGGCGAGGACCTGGGTGATGGTGCCCGTGCCACAATACAGATCGAACGCATCTTTTCCTTCAAAACCGTCAATCAGGGAAACGGCGTATGTGTACAGTCCCTCCACTGCTTCCACGTTGGTCTGGAAGAAGGAAAAGGCGCTGACGCGGAACTGCAGCCCCATGATCTCCTCGTTGTAATAATCACGACCGTCGAGTATCCGCAGTTCATCGCAGTACACAGCGTCCGCCAGGCGGTCATTGATCGTACGCAAAATCCCTACGACCTGGTTTTCTAAAGGCAGGCTGCGGATTGCCTGAACATATCCCGCTTCATCGAAGACTTCCCCGCCTGCCATCGGATTGTTATCAGATGCGGTCACAATATTCACCAACAGTTCCCCTGTCCGGATGCCTCTGCGGATGATCAGATGCCGCATCAATCCCGTATGACGCTTCTTGTGGTAGTGGCTGTAGCCTTTGCTTTCCACATATTCCAGGGTAGCCCGCAGGATCTGGTTGAAGTCCTCATGCACCAGCTGGCACTGATCCACAGTGATGATGGACATAAACCGACCCTTCTGATGCATGCCCAATGTGGTCGGGCCATCTTTGACCTGATCGCCGAAGGTGTACTCCATTTTGTTTCTGTACGCATAGCGCGACGGTGACGGCTGTATCGGCAGAAATTCGCCGTATTTTATTGATTTTGCATCGAGCAGCTGCCGGACTTCGCCTTCTTTGATCCGAAGCTGCTCCTCATAGGGCACGCCCTGGTAGCTGCAGCCTCCGCAGAACTCCCGGTCGCGGCAAAGGCCGCGGTCGTTATTCTCGCGGCTGCCACAAATGTCGCCGTGGTTGCAGTTAGAATTTTCCGTACGCATCAAAGAACTCCTTTTTGTATTCGAGGAATCGGTCTTCATCAATCGCCTGTCGGATGTTTTTCATCGTCTTGATCAGGAAGTGCAGGTTGTGGGTCGTCATGAGCATCGCGGACAGGATCTCGTCGCACTTGAAGAGATGCCGCAGATACGCCCGGCTGTAATTCCGACAGGTATAGCAGTCGCAGTTTGGATCCAGCGGCGTGAAGTCCCGCTCGTATTTCTTGTTTTTGATGTTGACTCTTCCCTGTGAGGTCATGGCCATGCCGTGGCGGGCGATCCTGGTCGGAAGCACGCAGTCGAACATATCGATGCCGCGCTCCACGCCTTCAAAGAGGCAGTCCGGGCTGCCTACGCCCATCAGATAACGCGGTTTGTCCTTCGGCAGGAGGTCTACGCAGTCGTCCATGACTTCATACATCAGCTCCTTCGGTTCTCCCACCGAAAGGCCGCCGATTCCATAGCCTGGCAGGTCCATGGCCACCACCTGCTCCGCGCTTCGCTCCCGCAGGTCCTTGTACGTGCCGCCCTGCATGATGCCAAACAGCGACTGGTTGCAGCCCTCGCCCAGGATCTGGCTTTCCCCGCCCAGAGACGCCGCGTATTCATCATGCGCCGCCTTGCAGCGGGCCAGCCAGCGGGTCGTCAGTTCCAGCGACTCCTCCACATACCGCCGCTCCGCAGGCCATGGCGCGCATTCATCGAACGCCATCATGATATCGGAACCGAGAGCGTGCTGGATCTCCATGGATTTCTCCGGCGAGATCATGTGCCGCGATCCATCGATGTGCGACTGGAACTTCACACCCTCCTCGGAGATCTTTCGCATCTTGCCGAGACTGAACACCTGGAAACCGCCGCTGTCCGTCAGGATCGGTCCGTCCCAGTTCATGAACTTGTGGGATCCTCCGGCTTCCCGCACGATCTCGTGACCCGGTCTGAGGTACAGGTGATACGTATTGTTCAGGATGATCTGCGCACCCATATCCTTCACCTGTTCCGGCCGCATCGCCTTCACTGTCGCCGCGGTGCCGACCGGCATGAAGACCGGCGTGTCGATCTTCCCATGGGGCGTCGTCACCGTCCCCCGCCGCGCCTTCGTCCGCGGATCCGTCTTATGTAATTCAAATGTTACTGCTGTCATATTTTCTCTCCTTTATTGTGACAAAAACCGTCTTGCCACACCCTTGTCACTCGATGAACATGGCGTCGCCGTAGGAGAAGAAGCGGTATTCTTCCCGGACGGCTTCTTCGTATATTTCGAGTATTTTCTCTCTGTCGTAGAGGGCGGATATGAGCATGAGCAGGGTCGATTTCGGCAGGTGGAAGTTGGTGATGAGCGAATCGATGATCTTCCACTCATAGCCGGGATAGATGAAGATGCCCGTGCTCCCGGAACCGGCACGGACCTGCCAGACGCCCGCCGCCTCATCGTAATAGGCGGCGCTCTCCACCGTTCGCGTGGACGTGGTGCCGACGCTGATGACGCGTCTGCCTTCGCGTTTGGCCCGGTTGATGGTTTCCGCGGCGTGCTCCGGCACAGAGTACTCCTCAAAATGCATGTGGTGCTCCTCGATGTTTTCCACTTTGACCGGACGGAATGTTCCGATCCCCACATGCAGTGTCACATACGCCAGCTCGACGCCCTTTTCTTTCGCAGCCGCCAGCAGTTCCTCTGTGAAGTGCAGTCCCGCGGTGGGCGCCGCGACAGACCCTTCCTCCCTGCAGTAAACGGTCTGGTAACGGTCTTTGTCGTCCTCTCCGGATGCTCTCTCGATATACGGCGGCAGAGGCATGCTCCCGATTTCCTCCAGGCGCTCCATGAAGATGCCTTCGTATTCGAACTGCACGATGCGGGTGCCGTCCGCTCCGAAGTCCACAATGTGCGCTTTCAGCAAAGCCCCCTCTTCCAGATCGCTTCCGGGTCCGCTGAAGATCACGTCGTCGCCGGGTTTCAGACGTCTTCCCGGCCGGACCATGACCTCCCAGGTGTCTACTTCGCCCACGCGCTTGATCAGCAGAAACTCCGCGTGCGCTCCCTTTTCGCTGTTCCCGTCCTTCGCCTCCTTGCGGCCGAAGAGCCGCGCCGGTATGACTTTGCTGTCATTGAGCACGAGGCAGTCCCCCGGCTTCAGGTATCCCAGAATGTCATAGAAGTGCTTGTGTTCGACACGTGTGTCCGCCCAGCTTCCATCCTCATTTCTGTCCCTGTGTACAACAAGAAGCCTGGAGGAATCTCGCTGTTCCGCAGGCTTCTGTGCTATCAAACTCTTTGGTAAATCATAATCAAAGTCTTCTATTCTCATGTCGATCCTTTCGTCTAAACGCAGACAAAATTCTGTAGCTTCTGACTATAGCGATTCTACATAGAAGAATCCTATACGTCAAGCCTCATCTGTTCATCGTCGCCCTCGTCTCCGTCATCTCCGCCATCGTCTGCCGCGTACTCCAGCCCCAGATGCTGGTAGGCAGCCCGGGATACGACACGGCCCTTCTTCGTGCGGTTGAGGAACCCGATCTGGATCAGATACGGTTCATACACATCCTCGATCGTCACCCGTTCCTCACCGATGGACGCGGCGATCGTATCGATCCCGACAGGTCCTCCGTCGAAACGATCGATGATATTGCGCAAAATCTCCCTGTCCAGATTCTCCAGTCCCATGAAATCCACGCCCAGAGCCTCCAGCGCCTGACGCGTGATATCGACATCGATGACGCCGTTTCCCTTGACCTGGGAGAAGTCCCGGACTCTCTTGAGGATCCGGTTCGCCACACGCGGCGTGCCGCGGGAACGTCTGGCCATTTCATAGACGGACTTCTCGTCGACGGTAACCCCCAGCAGACCTGCCGTCCGCCGGATGATGTCCGCCAGTTCATCCGCGGTATACATCTCAAATTTGCAGCTGACGCCGAACCGGTCCCGCAGCGGCGCGCTCAGGCTGCCGGCTCTGGTGGTCGCGCCGATCAGAGTGAACTTGGCGATATCCAGCCGGATCGACCGTGCGGACGGTCCCTTGCCTATGATGATGTCCAGCGCGTAGTCCTCCATAGCCGAATAGAGGACTTCCTCCACGCTCCGGTTGAGTCTGTGGATCTCGTCGATGAACAGCACGTCGTTTTCATTTAGGTTCGTAAGGATCGCGGCCAGATCCCCGGCCCGCTCAATGGCAGGACCTGAAGTGATCCGGATATCGACGCCCATTTCGTTGGCAATGATGCCGGCCAGCGTCGTCTTGCCCAGACCCGGAGGCCCGTAAAACAGCACGTGATCCAGCGGTTCGCCTCTCATCTTCGCCGCTTCAATGAAGACCTTCAGATTGTCCGTTGCGGTCTTCTGTCCGATGTATTCCGCGAGGCTCTTCGGCCGGATGCTGAATTCGCTCCGTTCCTCGCCGTTGCCCAACTGGGCTGATGTAATTCTCTCCTCGTAATCCATGATGTATCTCCGTTACCGCGTCCTCTGCCTGCCCGGCAGACCTGCCTCAGAACAGGTTCTTCAGTGCGCGTTTGATGTATTCCTCTGTTGTAAGATCCTTCTCCTGTACGGATGCCAGCGCGCTCGTCGCTTCACCTCGTGAGTATCCGAGCGCTACAAGGGCTGTAATGGCCTCGGCCCTTCCGCCCTGCGCCGCGCCCGCAGGTCCTGCGTCCTGATCCAGATATGTGCCGTCCGGCGCCTCGGCGTTGAACTTGTCCTTCAGCTCCAGCACGATCCTCTCAGCGCTCTTCTTGCCGATTCCGTTGGCCCGCTGCAGCGCCTTCGCGTCCTCGAAGACGATCGCCTGCTTGAACTGATCCAGCGTGAACGAGGATAAAATCGAAATGGCCGCCTTCGGACCGACGCCGCTGATGCCGATCAGCTTTCGGAACGCGTCCAGTTCGCCTTTGCCCGAAAAGCCAAATAGGCTCACGTCATCCTCACGGACGATCATAGATGTATAGACAAGTACCTCCTCGCCCTCCGCATTCAGATACGCGCTGGAATTGGCAGGCACAAAGACCTGATACCCTACGCCGTTCACATCGATTATGATATATCCGTCGCCCTTATCGGCAAGGATCCCTCTCAGAAATCCGATCATATACACTCTCCTGCGTTTCTGTTAATTCTTCTCACTTTATGATGTTCCGAAGCCGGTTGTCGGCGCTGTGCCCATGGCAAATGGCAGCCGCCAGCGCGTCCGCCGTATCATCGGGTTTGGGGATCTGCGGCAGATTCAGCATGGCTTTTACCATAAACTGCACCTGTCCTTTGTCCGCTCTGCCGTAGCCGACCAGCGCCTGCTTGATCTGCAGCGGCGTATACTCGGCCACCTGCAGTCCGCCCTTCATGCACGCTAAAATCGCGACCCCGCGGGCCTGTCCCACATTGATTGCTGTCGTTGTATTCGTATTAAAAAACAGTTTCTCGATGCTCGCCTCCTCCGGGCGGAACTCTTCTATGATATCTCGCAGTCCGTCATAGAGGCTCTCCAGCCGGCGCGGCATCTCGGTATCCTTATCCGTGGTCACAGCCCCATAATCGATGGCTTTGAAATGGTTTCCAGTCTTCTCAATGACTCCCCATCCCAGAATGGCGTACCCCGGATCGATTCCCAGAATGATCATCCGTTACCTCACCTTGATTGATATGGTAACAGTATAACATGGCGAACATGTGTTTGTCTATACGTAAATCCGAAAGGCCGGAAACTGCCCGGAAACTGGATTGAGAACAATACTTATACATTCTAAATTGTAATTATCCATTTCATTCATTTGCGCCTTATGGTATAATCATAAAAATTCTAGTTTAAAAATCCCGAAAGGAGATTGCCGATGCGTTTATCCAGACAAAACAAGATCCTCGAGCTCATCGAAAAATACGAAATCGAAACGCAGGAAAAACTTGCAACCATGCTCTGTGAATACGGCTATGATGTCACACAGGCGACCGTTTCACGCGATATCAAAGAGCTGCAGCTCGTCAAAAAGCTTTCCTCTTCGGGAAAATACAAGTACGCTCTTTCCAAGAGCACCGACGGTCCGATACCGCCGCGCCTCATCGACATCTACCGGAGCACCGTCCGGTCCATCACCAAATCCGGGAACATCGTCCTGCTCAAATGCCTTTCCGGCTGCGCGAACGCTGCCGGCGAAGCGCTTGATTCCATGGCGCTTGATCACGTGATCGGCTCTGTAGCAGGCGACAACACCCTGCTTCTTATCATAGATGATCCGGCAAATTCGGACGGTGTCATGACGATTCTTCAGAATCTGCTGCAAAAGCAGTAATGCCTTTGCGGCAAAAGCATTCGAACGGGGTTTAGGGATATACAGAGGAAATCTATGATCAGACACATCAGCATCAGAAACTTTGCCATCATTGAAAACGTTGAGATCGATTTCAATGACGGGCTGAATATTATCACCGGCGAAACAGGCGCCGGTAAATCTGTTGTTATCGAAGCCGTGAGTCTGGCACTCGGCAGCCGGGCCGACACGGCTTTTGTCCGTTCCGGGACGGATAAGGCGGTCATCCAGCTTGTCGCGGAATCCGACGGCGAGGAATTCATCATCACCCGCGAGATCTCCGCTGCCGGCAGGAGCCTGTGCCGCATCAATGACGAGATCGTCACCCTGGGCGCACTGAACAAGTTCTGCCGCTCGCTGGCGGATATTCACGGTCAGTACGATCACCAGTCGCTGCTCGACCCCGAAAGCCATATCCGCCTGATCGACCTCTACCGCAAGGACGCCATGGTTCCTGCAAAAGCATCCGTAGCCGAGCTGTTCGCTTCCTACACAGATCTCTGCAGTCAGCTTGCGCGCCTGAAAAAAGATCAGGCCGAGGGCCGGCGGCAGCGGGACTTTATGGATTTTGAACTAAAGGAAATCGAGGAAGCGCATCTGCTCGAAGGAGAGGATGAGGCTCTGGAGGATGAGATCTCTCTTTTGCAGAACAGCGAGAAGATCTTCAGCAGTCTTGCCGGAGCCTACCAGATCGCGTCCGAAAGCGAGTATCCCCTTCTGTCGGCTATGAAACAGGTTTCCGACATGGTTTCCGAGACCTCCCGGTTCACGAGAGAGCTTTCCGAACTGAGCCAGAGACTGGAAAGCCTTTACTATGAGTATGAAGACGCCTGTGTCAGCCTGCGGGACCAGCGTGACGCTACCGTCTTCGATCCGGCCGCTCTGGACGCTGCGATCAGCCGTTATGAAACCATCCGGCGGCTGAAGGAAAAGCACGACATGACGATCCCGGAACTGCTTTCGTACGCGGATCAGCTGCGCACGCGGCTTTCATCCATCGATAACGCGGATGAGGAGATCGCTGCTCTGCAGGACAGCATCGACCGGACCGCGAAAGAGCTGATGACCGCATCGGAAGATCTGAGCAAGCTGCGCCGGGCGTCGGCTGCCGAGCTGGAGCAGCTTATCACGGAACAGCTCAGTCAGCTGAGCTTCAGCGATGCTGCTTTTGCAGTAGACTTCCATCCGAATCTTGACGCCGGCGGGAACATCCAGTTCACAGCCGATGGGACCGATATCGTTGAATTTCTGATCACCACGAACCGGGGCGAACCACTGAAACCCCTCAGCAAGATCGCTTCCGGCGGTGAGATGTCCCGCATCATGCTTGCGTTCAAAAAGGTCATCGGCGATTATGACCACATTCCGACCATGATTTTTGATGAGATCGACAGCGGAATCAGCGGGATCGCGGCGTCGGTCGTCGGGCGCAAACTTCGGGAGATCGCGGAACACCACCAGATCATCTGCATCACCCATCTTCCGCAGATCGCCGCTTACGGAACGAGCAACTACCGGATCTGGAAGCACTCCGACGATACTTCCACCTACACCTCCATCGATCCTCTGGACCAGGAGGAAAAGATTCGCGAGATCGCCCGCCTTCTGGGCGGTGAGACCATTACCGCCACCACCCTCGCGTCCGCGAAGGAGCTGATCGAAGCATCCCGGTAATGTGCACAGAATAAGATACTGCAATAAAAGAGCCGCTCCTGGTGAGCGGCTCTCGTAATATTCGTTTCGTTTGGACTGATTATTCTTCTTCAGCCGGAGCTTCTTCCGCAGCAGCCTCTTCGACCGGTGCTTCTTCAGCCGGAGCTTCCTCGACAGGAGCTTCTTCAGCCGGTGCCTCAGCAGCTTCTGCCTCAGCGGCAGCCTTTGCAGCCTTCTCAGCAGCGATCTCTTCCGGTGTAGGCGGTTCGATGGTCTCTCTGATGCTCAGGGAGATACGTTTTCTGTCCTTGTCAATCTCGAGGATCTTAACGTTGACGACCTGTCCAACCTGAAGCTCGTTGTTGATGTTTTCAACTCTCTTATGCGCAACTTCGGAGATGTGAACGAGTCCGTCCAGACCCGGTTCCAGTTCTACGAATGCACCGTATTCCTTGATCTGTACGACCTTGCCTTCGATGACCTGTCCGACTTCGTACTTCTCATCGATAACACTCCACGGTTCCGGTGTGTTCTGCTTGAGGCCCAGTGAGATCTTCTCTTTCTCTTCGTTCATGGAAAGGATCTTAACACTGATCTTCTCACCGATGGAAAGAGCTTCTTCAGGATGCTTGAGCTTGCCCCAGGAAATCTCTGAAATGTGGAGCAGTCCGTCGATACCGCCGATGTCTACGAACGCACCGTAGTTGGTGAATCTCATAACCGTACCTTCGACGATGTCGCCTACGTTCAGTTTCTCCCAGATCTCCTTGATCAGTTTCTTTCTTTCGTCCTTGAGGTATTCTTTGTGTGAGAATACAGCCTTTGTCTTCGCAGGGTCGATTCTGAATACTCTGACGTTCATGGTCTGTCCCACGAACTCCTCAGCGTCGACTACGAAGTGGTCTGACAGTTGTGAAAGAGGAATGAAGCCTGAGAACTCTTTGTACTCAGCAATCACGCCGCCTCTGACAGCTCTTGTGACCTTGACCTCAATAACGGATTTATCTTCATACGCTTTGACAACTTCTTCCCAGTTGGCAATGTACTCAAGTTTCTTAGTTGACAGCAGAATCCCGCCGTCTCCGTCATCTGTCTTGATCACCTTAGCTTTGATCTCATCACCTACTTTGTAAGCATCAGCCAAGGTCTGCCCTTCTTCAAGGCTGGCGTCTGATTTCTGCAGGATTCCGTCCTTTTTGACTCCAAGATTAACAATAACTTCGTCTTCGTTGACCTGGTGTACCTTGCCGTCTACGATCTCACCGTTTCTCGGCAGTTTCAGAGATTTGTTGAACTCCTCACTCTGCAGTACATCGTCCATCGTCATTTCTTTGTTTTCAAGTGCTACATCACTCATGTTGGCAATAACCTCCTTAATTGTGTAGTCCGGTGTTGACGCACCGGCCACCGTTCCTATTTTAGTACATTTCCTAACCTCGCGCAACGGTAAATCCTCTAATTTTTCAACAAAAAACGTGTTCTCGCAGTAACTTGACGCAATTTCAAACAGTTTGCGCGTGTTGGAGCTGCCTCTTCCGCCGATGACGATCATCAGATCGCTGCGCGCAGCCAGCGCAGCGCACTCCTCCTGCCGTTTCGATGTAGCGCTGCAAATGGTGTTTCGGCGTTCCACGTCCAGTCCCGCTTCCTCGAGCGCACGTCCGATTTTCTCGAACGTTTCTTCTTTGATCGTCGTCTGCGCTACAAGCAGGACCTTCGACGCCTTCTCATGCAAAAGCACTGCAGCCCGGGTTGCCTCCTCTTCGGATCTGCACACGATGGCCGGCCGCTCCTGCGGGCACCAGCCTGCGATGCCTTTGACCTCCGCGTGATCCGGATCTCCCGCGATCACGACCTGCCGGTCTGACTCGCTGACGATCCTGTGGATCTTCTCCACAAAAGGACAGGTGGCGTCGATCAGCCGGATCCCGCCGGCTTTTGCAGCGTCATAGGTCGCTTTGCCTTCGCCGTGGGAGCGGATGATGACCGGCTCCTGCCCTGCTTCCTCCAGGGTTCCGATCACGCGAACGCCCTCCTCCGCAAGGCGCGCGACAGCCGTTTCGTTATGGATGAGGGGTCCGAGGCTGACGGCGGGGGCCGCTTCTTTCGCCATATCGATTGCCCGCTTCACCCCAAAGCAAAATCCCGCTGTCTCGGCCAGAGTTATCGTTTTATCGCCAACTTTTGTGATCATCTGTTGCCTCCTCTGACGGGGTACGCCTATTTGCTTTTACGGTCGATTTCCCGAAGCTCATCGAGATATTTTTTGAAGGCGCCTTCGCTGCCGTTGTTGGATGGTTCATAGTAGCGGACGCCCTCCCGGTAGAGGTTGTCCGGCAGGTACTGCTGCGTAACATAGCCGCCGTAGGAATGGGGGTATTTGTAGCCCTGTCCTCTGCCCAGCTTCGAGGCCCCGCTGTAGTGAGAGTCCATCAGGTGGGCCGGGACATCATCGATCTTTCGCGAGTGGATGTCCGCGAGGGCCGCGTTCAACGCTTCGTTGGCCCGGTTGGATTTCGGGCAGGACGCCATCAGGATGGTCGCGTGGGCGAGGGGGATCTGGGCTTCCGGGAAGCCGATCATCTGCGCTGCCTGCACGCAGGATGTGACAATGGAGATGGCGTTTGGGTACGCCATGCCGATGTCCTCACTGGCCATGACCATCAGGCGCCGGCCGATCATCATCTCATCGGCGCCGCCGTCGATCAGCCGCGCCAGATAATGGATCGCCGCATCCGGATCCGATCCGCGCACCGACTTCTGCAGCGCGGACAGAAGGTTGTATTTATCCTCTTCCTTATCATAAAAGGTCGTTTGCTTTTGCATTGCTTCGGCGACAATGGCGCGGTCCAGCGTCTGCCCTTCCTGCAGGTTGTCCACGATGAACCCGAGGGCGTCCAGCGCGACCCTGCAGTCGCCGCCCGCCATGGCGGCAAGGGTGTGCAGCGCGTCTTCATCGTATCGGACATCCAGACCGCCGAAGCCCTTCTCCTTGTCTTTCAGTGTCCGCTTCAGGATGACCAGGATCTCATCGGCGCTCAGCCGTTTGAACTCATAGATATTTCTGACGCGGGAAAGGATCGCGTTGTTGATCGAGAAATACGGATTCTCCGTGGTGCTGCCAATAAACTTGACGATGCCTTCCTCGATCGCCTTCAGCAGGGAATCCTGCTGCAGCTTGTTCCAGCGGTGAACCTCATCCACATAGAGAACCGTCGTCTCGGCCAGAAGTCCGTTAAACCGGTCCGCGGCGTTCTTCAGGATCTCCTTGAGTTCCTTCGTACCGGTGGTCGACGCGTTGATCTCGACGAAGCTGCCGTCCAGCTCGCCCGCGATGATGCGAGCCAGCGTGGTCTTGCCGGTGCCGCTGGGGCCAAAGAATATCGCCGACTCGAAAGTCTTGTTGCGTATGGAATTATAAAAAAGAGAGCCTTCGTACATGAAGTGCTTTTGCCCGACGAAATCTGCCAGCTTCGTCGGTCTCATCTTCGTGGAAAGTGGTATCATCTCAAATCCTCCTGCGGAGTCATTATACAAAAAAGGCGGTGTTTTTACAAACACCGCCCGGTATGCTTTTGCATAAGATTTTGCTTTGCCTTAGTCGAAGAATGTCTCCGTCTTCTCCTCCATGAGGTACTTGTTTAATGTCGCTTCGACATCCAGCTCGTGCTCCGGAAGAGGCGGATCGTTCTTCTTGCCGACGAAGTACATGATCAGACCGAATACGATCAGGATCGCTCCGCCGATGGCAAGACCTGTCTGGACCTGCGGGATGCAGTTGGAGAATACATCGTAGTCGTCCGGACCCCACTCGCCCCAGCTGATCTCGTACCATCTCAGCCAGAACTGACCGAAGAAGGCCATTGCGCCCGCGCACAGGGAGAACACGCCGATTCTGACGGTGTCGCCCTTCGGGATCCCGAATCCATTGACCGGATTGCCTTCCGGATCGTTTACGGACAGTCCGCCGCATACCTTACGGAAGATAATGTAGGCGATCGGTCCGGAGCAAAGAGCCATCAGACCGGTGGTCAGATAATCGGTTCCGTTGATCAGAAGCGCGATGATTGCGATGACGATCGGGAATCCGCAGTAGAAGATCAGAGCTTTGTTTCCGCCCGGGATAATATACAGGCCTCTCTTTCTTCTTTCCTCGACCGGCAGCTTATGACGCAGCTTGATGACGGAGATCGGCAGGATGATGTACAGAGCCAGCATGAATACGACCTCCATGGAAACCAGCGTCGTGAAGTCATTGAACGAAAGAATGAATGTGACGACTGCCAGTGAAAGGATACCTACGTACGGTACGCCTCTGTTCTTGCTGACCTTGACCAGGAACTGCGGGCAGAGATGGTCGTCCGCTAAAACGAAGAAGCCTCTGGAGCCGGACGCCAGGTAGGTGTTGAAGATGGCGCACTGTGAAATGATCGCGATGACCAGGAACACATAGCCCCATGCCTGTCCCAGGTTTGCTGTCAGAACGGTAGCGTAACCGACATGGTCGCCGGAGAATCCGCCTTCTGTGGACCACATCTCCCAGCTGCCCTGCGGCAGTGTGGCAAGTCCGCCCAGTGTCGGCAGAACGTATGTCAGCGCGACCAGCGGCATAGCGATCTTCAGTCCCTTCGGGATGACCTGCGGGTTCTTGACCTCGCCGGCCATATTGGAAATGCATTCATATCCGCAGTACATCCAGATGCAGATGCAGATACCGCCGCCCAGTCCGTCGATCAGTGTGTAGTCTTCCGGCATGAACGGTTCCACCGGATTCGCGTTCCAGTTCAGGAATCCGACCATCGCGACCAGCAGGAACGCCGCTACGATCAGCAGTGACAGAACGGTACTGACGGTTCCGACCTCCCGCAGACCCAGCAGATTGACAATGGTGAAGATGACGATCATGCCGATCTTCAGCGCCAGAGACGCCGCGTAGGACATCGGGATCATCTGGCTCACATAACCGGAAACCAGCGCGACATATACGCCGTTTGTAATATATGTGGATACGGTTGCCCACCAGCCGGTCTGGAATCCCCAGAATTCACCAAAGGCCTCCTTGACCCACACGTACACGCCGCCCTCCGACGGCATTACAGATGAACATTCCGCGACTAAAGAACTGATCGGATACGCCCAGATAAACGGGAAGATGCACAAAAGCAGCAGTGTCATTCCCGGACCGGCTTCCGGTATCATTTCTTCGATTCCAAAGGCTCCTGCCGCAACCAGACAGTAGAGCATAAAGACGATACCCGAAACCTTGATATCGTGTTTTTTTAATCCTGCAACACCTTGAAGCTGCGGAGCATTTGGTTCGCTCATAAGGCTCAAACCTCCTTAAAATATATAACAAGTATTAATAAAAAAATGATTTGATTACGAAGTCATACTATCACAGAGCGGGCTTAAATTCAACCGCGCCGAGGGGTCGCTGACGCATGCAGCGGTCCTTGTTTTCATTTGCGTCAAAAACCTGAAAATAGAGGGTTGCCAAATTATGGAATCTGTGTTATTATAGCTCGCGGAAGGAAATAAATGGTTATCATGTCAAAATATACAAAGGCAGATATCAAGCAATACATCAAGGATATCCGGCTTTTGCTCACGGAATCCGTGGAGGAAATGACCGATGAGAAAGCCATGGATATCATTGAAACGTATGTGTTTTCACAGGACCTTGCCTCTACCTGCAGCATCCGGGACAACGCCTCGCTGATCAAACGGCTGTTTCTGTCACTGCGGTGCGAGATGGATATCCTGCAGCCTTTGGTCGATGACGGATCCATTTCGGAAATCATGGTCAACGGTCCCGACCGGATCTTTATTGAACAGGGAGGCCGTATTACGCAGGTTCCCCTTTCCTTTGACTCCGCCGAGGATCTGGAGGAACTGATTCGGCGCATCGCCGGCCGGGTCCACCGGGAGATCAACGAACTGAATCCCATTGTGGACGCGCGCCTCAGCGATGGTTCCAGAGTCAACGCCGTATATGGCTCAATTGCTCTGAACGGACCGATCCTGACCATCCGGAAGTTTCCGGAATCCTGCATGACAATGGATGACCTTATTGGCAGCGGAACGGTAAACGAGGAACTCGCCGTGGTCCTCCGCACACTGGTGCGATGTGGATACAACTGTTTTGTCTCCGGAGGCACCTCAAGCGGTAAGACGACGATGCTCAATGTGCTGGCCCAGCAGATCCCGGAGGATGAGCGCGTGATCGTGATCGAAGACTCCGCGGAGTTGCAGATCGACCGGATCCGGAACATCGTCCGGTTGGAGTGCCGCAGCGCCAACGTATCGGGCCGCGGACAGATCGACATGACGCAGCTGGTCAGAACGAGTCTGCGCATGCGGCCGGACCGCATCATCGTCGGAGAGGTCCGAGGCAGCGAGGTCTTCGATATGATCAATGCTATGAATACAGGCCACGCAGGATCTATGAGCACCGGGCACGCGAACAGCATCGCAGGGATGCTGCGGCGGCTGGAGGCCATGTTCATGCAGGCCGTAGACTTCCCTGTCGAGGCGATCCGCGCCCAGATCAGCGAAGGCATCGACATTATGATCCATATGTGCCGCATGTCCGGTGGGATCCGCAAAGTTGTAGAAATCGCGGAACTGACCGGCGTCCGGGACGGACAGATCCGGACCAACTGCCTTTACCGGGCTGAGACAGGTATGACAGGGAATCGGCTTTTGCACAGGGAAAAACTTGAAACAGGAGAAATCGATGACCGAAAGCTATGCGGTTTATAAAATGACAGAAAAAGAACGGGTGCTGTTTTTTGGGGCCGGATACCTGGCCGCGGCGATGATCATCTATTTGTTTTATCATAGTCTGATTCTCTCGCTGCTGTGCGGATTCCTCGTCGTCAAAGCAAAGCCCTATTACGAGGCACGGCGTGCCGGTCAGCGTATACGGAAACTGAACCATCAGTTCCGGGATATGCTGTATTCCGTCTCCGCTTCCATCGCCGCAGGCAGGCAGATGCCGCAGGCCCTGACGGAAGCCGCGGACAGTCTTTCCGCTATGTATGGACCGGAGGAGCCGATCATGCAGGAACTCAACCATATGAAACGGTGCATCACGGAGAATAACGAGAGCGACCGGGAACTGCTGGCGGATTTTGCCGCGAGAAGCTGCTGCGAGGACATCCGCAACTTCGTGCAGGTCTACATTATAAACAGAAATATGGGCGGGGACCTGGAACAGGCGATTGCGCGGACAGTTTCGATCCTCACAGATAAGATGAATATCCAGCGTGAGATACATGCTTTAACGGCTCAGAAAAAACTGGAAGGAAGACTGATCGCGCTCATGCCTCTGGTAATGCTGGCGATCCTGAACATTCTTTCCCCTTCCTACGTGATACCTCTCTATTCATGTGCGCCCGGACGGCTCATCATGACAGGCTGTCTGGGCGCCGGACTCGGCGGACTGGTGTTGATGGAGAAGATATCGGATGTTGAAATATAAGATACGACGTTATGCTGCGACAGCGCAGGATCCTGCAGTCATAACAGAAGCGGCGCTGAACCGCCGGGCCATCAACCGGATCCTGCTCGTTGTTACTGCCGGCGTATTGCTTTTGCTGTTCGATTTGCTGATCGGATTTGATGCCGCGGCGATCCCCCTTCTGCGCAGCGATGAGGGCGCGTACCTGATCCGTCCCGCGGAAGGAAATACCCCGGGTCACATACGCCTTGTGGCGGACATCCACACTGACACGGGCACGGTGACGAAGGAATATGAACTGTCCCTTGAGCCCTTCCGGGAAGAACGTGCCGGAGCGACATCACGGCCTTCTGATGAGAACAGCAGCGGCGGTTCCATGTCGGCGGAGGAACTTCTGGCCTATGAGATGCGCGGCGTCATCAGCTCGCTCAACGATGACCGGAGCCTTCGCAAGGTGCTCCTGCCTGCGCGCCTTCGTACGGGCGAGCGGATCACCTGGGCGTCGCGAAAGAAATCAAACACAGGTCTGATCGCGCTGGCGATGCTCCTTCTCGTATTGTTTATATATAGCAGACGACAGGAGCCAATCCAAAAGCTGCAGCGCGCGCAGATGCGCTCTGTCAGAACCCAGTTGCCCGAGTTCGCCAGCCGGCTGGCGCTGCTGCTGAGCGCGGGGCTCGTTCTGAGCGCAGCCTTCGATCGCATTGTAGAAGACTACCGGAATGAGCCGGAGCAGGCAGAGGATTACTTTTACCGCAGCATGCGTGAAATATACAACCGAATCAAGGAAACGAACGGAGCGCTGGAACAGGAATTCCGAACCTTTGCCAGAAACAGCGAGTGTTCCTGTGAAGGCTCCCGTGAACTGATTCGGATCAGCAATATACTCAGTGACAATATCAGCAAGGGCGTGGCGCTGACTGACAAGCTCCAGTCCGAGAGTGAAGCGCTTTGGCTGTCCCGAAAGAGAGACAGCGAAGAACGCGGACGAATCGCCGAGACGAAGCTGACAATGCCCCTTACGGTTTTTCTTCTCGTGCTCGTCGTCGTAACAGTAAGTCCCGCCCTGCTGGAATTGTAATATGCGTCAAAAGGGACGGTTCTTTTGACACATTTACAAATAGTGACAATGTGCCAAGAGAACCGTCCCTAACGTCACACGCATCGGTGTGTAGGTATCGGTTTAGTTCCAGAAATCAGTCTTCTGCTTGAGTCCGATATCCGCGGCCTTGAAGACCGGGTTCTTGCCCTCACGCATTTGCTTCTTATAGTCATTGAGACATCTGAACGCAATGTTTCCGAGGATGAGGATCGACGGAACGTTCGTTATGACCATAAGACCCTGCGCCATGTCGGCCAGGTCCCAAACGAGTCCGGCGGAAGCAACTGTGCCCAGGAAGATGAGTACGGATGCGATGATACGCATCACCCTCAGTTCGGAGAGCTTCGCTTCTCTGCCGATGATGAACTCGAAACAGCCTTCGCAGTAAGAGTAGTTTCCGATCAGGGTCGTGAACGCGAAGAAGATCATCGCGATACAGATGAATACCGGTCCGAACCCGCCGAATACGTCAGCCAGTGAATTCTGAACATAACCCGCTGCGTCTGCGCTGCCGTCCGCTGCCAGATAGTCTGTCGGCACAACCTTTGTGGACAGGCACATGAAAGCGGTCGCCGTACAGATCAGCAGAGTGTCGATAAATACGGAGAGCATCTGCACGAGGCCCTGCTTGGCCGGATGCGATACGTCCGCTCTAGCTGCTGCGTTCGGAGCGGAACCCATACCAGCTTCATTGGAGTACAGGCCTCTCTTGACGCCGTACATGATGCAGGATCCGGCGAAGCCGCCGAAGATCGCTTCGAAATCGAACGCGCTTGAGAAGATCATACCGAACATGTGGCCGAGATTGCCGATGTTCAGAATCAGAACGATGATCGCAACGATGATGTACATCACGCCCATTACCGGAACGAGTACTTCCGTAACGTTGATCAGTCTCTTGGCGCCGCCGAATACGATAACGCCGAAGAGGATCATCAGGATCAGTCCGATGATCGCCGGGGTCGCGCCTTCTTTATAGAAGCTGAAGGTTGCGAATGTTGACTGAAGATTATACGCAGCCAGCATGTTGTAACCGATCATGTAAGTGAAGATGATAAAGCAGGAGAAAATCACTCCCAGCCATCTCTGTCCGAGCGCATCCTGCATGTAGAACGCAGGTCCGCCCTTGGACGCGTTGGGACCGTCCTTTTTCTTGTAGATCTGCGCCAGCGTAGACTCTACAAACGCGGAAGCACCGCCGAAAAACGCAGTGATCCACATCCAGAAAATCGCTCCGGGACCTCCGCAGACGATCGCAGTGGATACGCCGATAATATTACCTGTACCGACTCTTGAAGCGGTCGATACCATCAGAGCTCCGAAGGAGGAAACGCCGCCTTCATGCGGTTTTTCCATAATCACCTTGCAAGCTTCTCTGAACATCCCTAATTGAAGAAAACCGCATCTGATGGTCAGGTAGATTGCCCCGCCAATCAGAAGGAGCGGTACGAACCAGGGCTGATAAAGGATGTTGCTGATAGCTAATACAACACTGTCAATAGCACCCATAATTATAACCTCCTAAACAATAAATATGATAACCTTTGTCCTGTGGTGCAGGACATGGTTAAAACATTATATCAAATAGATTCGATATTGTATACCATCATTTTTTCGGTTTATCGAAATAAAGAATTAACATTAATTACCATAAACAATTTAAGCATCCACATAAGGAGACATAAGGAGGTATTGGGATGAAAATAATAACACCATTTCTCAGAAACTGCAGCGAAAGAATCTGCATCCTGCGCAGCCGCTCCGGTATGGAACTGGTGCAGGTTGCGATTCTGGTCGCGATTGCCGTCGCTTTGGGGCTGATCTTCCGAACGCAGATCACGGATTTCGTGAATCGCACGTTTGAAGGTCTGAATCATTTCTGATGGGCAGACGCGGCAGTTACATCGCGGAAGCTGCAGTCGTGCTGCCCTTCGTGATCCTGGCGATTATCACAGCGGTCCTCATCATCCTGTTTTTTTACAGCTCCTCTGTTTCGGAAAGCAGGATGCACATGGCATTACGCTGCGAAGCCGGACAGCTCACGGGAAAAGCTGCTGCCTTCGCGGATGACGGCAGCCGCCTGTCGGCTGAAAACCTGTGGGACGGCAGCGTGACTTCCTCCGGACCGGCTCCGGCGAAAACAGTCCGCGGCAGCAAACATGTTTCCATGGTATCCGCGGGCCTGCTATCCCGGCTGGGAAGCCGGCAGCTGTCCGGGCAACTGCGCGCTGTGGACCCAGTCCGCGCCTTGCAGCTGCGGCAGATCGTCTATCCGGAAAGGCGGCGGTAGCATGCGGCGAAAAAACGGCAGCAGCGCAGTATTTCTCGCAGTGATCCTTGCCTGCCTCATGACCGTCACCCTGACGCTTGTATTCGCGGGAAGAACGCAGGCAAAGCTCAGCATCGCAGACGGCGCGCTGGACCTCGCCTCCGTATCTCTGCTGTCGGAATACGATTATTACGTGCAGCGTGACTACGGTCTGTTCCTGCTGCGAAAAACCGACGCGGAGCTTTCCGCCGACCTCAGAGACTATTCCGGCTGCAGCGGCAAGGCTTCTTCCGGCCGCTTCACCACGGTCGACACAGAGCCTGTCCGGCAGCAGATCCTAGCGTACATGAAAAGCGGCGGCGTCCTTGCGGCTCCGCGGGAATCCGACGTAGAGGATGGGCCGGCCGTTGCGTTGCAGGACATGACTCTGCGCCATGGGCCAACCATCATCAGCCTGCCCTCCCACGCGCTGCCGGAGGATGACATGATCCAGACCGCGCGCAGGCTGGGCGAACACCTGTCCCATCCGGAGGCGATTTTCCGGACCGGAACGGACAAATTCTTTCTGGCGGAATACATCCTGCGGATGTTCAACCGCGCAGACAGTGCGCAGGCAGAGGATCATTTCTTCAACAGCGAAGTCGAATACATCATTTGCGGGCGTCTATCCGACGAGCAGAACAGACGGCAGACCGATCTGGCATTGGAAGCGATCCGCTCCGGCCTGAACATGGCGCATATATACGCCGATCCGGAGAAGGTCTCCGCTCTTGCAGCGGCGGCCGAAGTTCTCACGCCGGGTCCTATGGGAGCCCTTACGCAGCTGGCTCTGGCCGCTGCCTGGGCAACGGCGGAATCCGTCAACGATGTGAGGCTTTTGCATAAAGGCCGCAAGGTCCCGATCGTAAAAACCTCCGCCAGCTGGGCTGTGGATCTGGACTCCGTGCTGGAAGGCTTCAGCGGCGAGGACGGATGCATCTATCCACAGATCGATGCGGGGAGAAACTATGCGGATTACCTGCGCATTCTCCTGTACGCCCAGAAAGAAACGATCAAAACAGCGCGCATCCTTGATCTGATCCAGATCAACATGCGAAAAAACCATGACGCATCGTTTCTGGCGGGAGAATGCGCGACTGGTGTATCCGTCAGCGCACAGGTGGGCGATAAAAACTTGTCACGAGACAGGATCTACTGAGAGGATCTGACAGATGTTTGATAAAAAAGGGGTTTATACAATAGAAGCTGCTATCTGTCTGCCTCTGGTCCTGCTGGCAGTGATCACTCTGGGGTACTTCCTGGAAGCGGATTCCGCGTGGGAAAACTGCATGGATGCCGCTTTCCGGGAATGCTCCTACGCCCAGTGCTCCGGCACAGCGCTGTCAAAGGTATCTCTGTCCGGGAAACTGCGCCGGGAGGCGGCGGCCTGCGGTCAGGACGTTACTATTAGCCTTTCCAGGAGGCTGTACGGCTATTCTGACAGCCGTCACAGCGACCTCAACTCTTTTTCACTTGGGGCAGCAGTGAACCTACCGCTGCCCCTTGGGTTTGGGCGCGCATTTGAGTATAAGGACAGAATCAAATACCGGGATTTTACCGGTCTCCAATACAGCCGCCCGGTCCTGGGTGCCGAGGGACTGTCCTGCGAGGAAGACTCAATTGCTGTCTGGATCTTTCCCCAGAGCGGCACGAAATACCATGTGAAAAACTGTACCTACGTGAAGGCTTCCGTACACAGTCACGTTCTCGATAACGCACTGAAGGAACAGTATTCTCCCTGCAGTCTGTGCGATTCCGCCGGCCTTCCCGCCGGCAGCATTGTGTTCTGTTTCGGCGGGACTGACACCTGCTACCACAGAGGAACCTGCCGTTCGATCAACAGGCACACCATCGTCATCGACCGGGGAGAGGCAGAAGACAGAGGCTACACGCCCTGCAGCAAGTGCGGTGGCTGAACAGAAAGACAATATAAGACGAAAGGATCGATCATTATGTGGGAAAACAACGAATACAGAATGTGTTTCAAAGAAGATTCGATACTGGACTTTGAGCGCGCGATGCTTTCTTCGGGGGAGTGCTCGTACCTGCTGCCTATGATGTTTCTCAGCAGCGATTCCCGGCATATCGTCTACTACGACTGCAAAGGGTTCGTGCCCCTGAGCCGGTACCGGGTCGATAAGACGGAGGATGCCCTGTTTATTCTGGAGCGCGTCCTGATCATCCTGACCAACGCGATCGGATATCTCATCACACCGGCGAAGATCCTGCTGAGCACCGACACTGTGTTTTTTAATACGGAGACCGGAGACATTAAGATCGCCTACGTTCCGGTGCGGGAGGAGCCTGCCGGCTCCAGCAAAAACCTGCTCCGCCTGATCGCTCAGCTCAAGGCCGAAGTCACCGATGGATACAACGGTTATCTGGATCGTTTCGCGGCGGTCGTGTTTGAAAACAAGTATCACCTGCGGGAGCTTACCGGAAAGATGGGTCTTCTGCGCCGTGAGCTTTATCAGAAAACCAGTGTTTCTTCGTGAAAATGTAGCAGACAGGAATCAGATAAAGATACACCGACCACGGAAGCGCTCCGTAACCAACGCCAAAGAAGGTCAACGGCACGGAACAGGCGATAGCCCAAGGTACGAGTCCGACGATCACGATCGTTGAGTTCTCTATATCGATGGCCAGTTCCTGCCGGTTGCCGCCCGTATCTAAATAGGGTTTTGTCAGCAGATCGTTGCACATCAGCGTCGCGATGGTCTGGTTGCAGAACAGGACGCAGGAAGCCAGTCCCACAATCAGAGATGTGATGAACCTGCCTGTCTTCGTGCAGCATCTGCTGATAAGACTGAGCAGACCGTCAAGCATACCGGTTCTTCCGAAGATGCCCGAATACGCGCAGGAAATGATCAGTATGATCGCGATCTCGATCATGGAGATCAGCCCGCCCCCATCCAGAATGGCGGACAGTCCCTCCCCGCTCGGATGGTAACCGAAGATCAGGACTTTGCAGATTTCCCAAGCCGGGATATGTTCTACCGCAAAGGCAATCACGCCGCTTGCCGCTACGCTGATAGCGATCGACCAGATCACGCCGACCTTCATAAGCGGCAGCGCCAGCATGATCACCGCAGGAAGAAATCCCCACGGAGACAATGTGAATTCCTGCTGAAACGTCGCGATCAGCTGATCGTCCACGTGACTGATCGGATGCAGGAACGAGAGAACGCAATACACTGCCAGAGTCAGAATAAACGGAAGCGTGCCGGTCTTCATCATGATCCGGACATTGGTAAGGATCTCTGTCTTTGTGATGCCCGCAACCATGTTGGCAGACGAGGAAACCGGGGACGCCCGGTCGCCGAAATAGATCCCGGACATGAGAACGCCCGCTGTGATCAGAGGATCCACGCCGCCGCTTCTGGCCAGCGCCATAAAGATCACGCCCACTGTTCCCGCCACACCGAAGGATGTGCCCAGCGCGTAGCTGAGCAGGCAGGAAAGCAGAAACGCGATGATCAAAAACAAAGGCGGTACGATCACCTTCATTCCATAAAAGACAAACACGGTGATGGTACCGGAAATTCTCCAGGCAGCCGTAATGAGCCCGATGATCAGCATGACCTCGATGACGATCAGCGAATCCCGGATCGATACCCAGCTGCTCGCGGCCAGTTCTTTCACAGCCTGTCCGGCCGGCATACCCGGCGTGCTGCCGTCGCGCGCGTCATCCTGGCTGCCGTTGGGAGCTTCCCCTTTCGTGAGGCGCCTCACTCCGAGCGCCGCGAACAGCACAAGACCGATCAGCAGCGCCCACACCATGGAGTGGCCTGTGATCAGCATCAGGATCATACTTGCGATGAAAATGATAAACGCAATAACAAGACTCATAACAGGATTCAGTTTATACGTTTTGCCGGGGATTTGCAAATGAAATCAATCGGTTCCTTCACTTCCAGCCTGTCCGGCTCAACAAGGCAGTTATAGGCCAGGATCTTTACCCCCGCCTCTGCGGCCTTTGCAAGCGCCTCCCCGAACTGGGGATGGGTTTCGTCATTCGGCGAAACGTCCGTTACCTCTTCCATCTGCACCACGAAAATAATATAGGCTCCATACCCTTCTTCCCGCGCCCGGATCAGCTCGTGGATATGCTTCACCCCGCGCTGGGTCGGCGCATCCGGGAATCTGGCGTGCCCGCCGTCCTCCAGCGTCACGCCCTTTACCTCGATGAACGCCTTTCGTACGTCTGGTGCGGGGTTTTCCTCCTGCCCGGTGGATTCCACATAAAAGTCAAACCGAGAATCACCAAACCGGGTTTCCGGCTTGATGCGCAGCTGGTCAGCGGCACCCTTTTTGTCCATGGCGGCTTCTTGGCGCGCGCCCGCAGTAAACCCCGGCAACCGGATGCGCCCATCTGCCAGCGCCTCCCCCACCACCTTGTTCGGCGCCTGGGAATCCATGTTGATCAGGATGTTGCGTTGCACCCGGCTGCCGCCGGCTTCCGCCACTGCCTTACGGACCGCAATCAGTGAGTATCGAAGTTTCCGGCTCCCCATTCTGTCCTCATGATCTTCCAGATAAACCTCCGCTCCGGGCAAAAGCAACTCCCTGCATCGGCCGGTATTTTTGACGTGGGCCCTGCTGACTTCCCCATCCGGAAGTTCGACCCGGGCAACAAACCGGTTCTCCCGCTCTATAAACTTGGCCTTTATGATCTTCTCGTATTTCATTCTTTTTTATCTTTCTCTCCCGCGTCACCGAGCTGCCCGCTCACCGGCATCGCCGCAAACAAAAGGAGCCGCGCTACCGGCAGATGCGCCGGTGCTGCGGCTCCGGATCGAACATATACGGCAGTTTCGCCGCAGGCTTGCCTTATCGGCCCGTCGGGCCAATCGAGACTCTGCCGGCCTGCCAGAATCGATCAGGACTCTGCCGGCCCGTCAGTGCCGAAATCCACCACAACGTTTTCACGTTCGGCGGCGCTGTCGACTTCGTACATCTTATACTTCTCGAAATGGAACGCGTTCGCGATGAAGTTCGTCGGGAAGGATTCGACCGATGTGTTCATCTGCCGTACGCAGCCGTTGTAGTATTTGCGGCTGTTGGCGATATCATCCTCCAGGCTGTTGAGCTGTCTCATCAGATCCCGGAAGTTTTCGTTGGCCTTCAGATCAGGATAGGCTTCCGCGGTCGCGATGATCGTTCCGAGGGAGGATCCCAGCGCCTGGTTCGCCTCGATTTTCTCATTCGGTGACATCGAGTCATAGTGCTTCGTCCGCATGGCTGTGATCTTTTCGAAGGTGCTGCTCTCATGCTGGGCGTACGCCTTGACCGTGTTCACCAGATTCGGCACCAGATCCCATCTCTTCTTCAGATAGACATCCATCGTGGCAAACGCTTCCTCGATCCGGTTTTTCATTTTGATAAATCCGTTGTAAGCTCCGATTCCCCAAATCAGAAGAATGATGACGATTACAATGATGATGATTCCTAATATCATTCCATCTCCTCCTTTTTACTCAAAAGATATCTCTTGTGATACTTTAATCTGACGTATTCCATGATCTTGTTGAAGTACACCGGATTGCTGAGTCCGCCCACTACGCCGACAACGGGCAGCCCCTGGATGAACTTCAGCACCAGCATATCCAGCGCGAAATCATCCGCGGTGATGCCGATCTGCGTCTGTACCGCGTCGTAATCCGGTTCGGCAGGATGCCTGATCAGCTCCTCGATCTCCACATCCGCGTCCAGCCACTTCTCTCTTTTGGCAATGGAAGCCGAAAGCATCTTCAGGATCAGATACCGTTCCTCGGGTTTATTGTAATCGTATCCGTACTTCAGCGCAACCTCATAAACGGACTGAAGGATGAATCCGATAAACAGCACAATATCCGGAAGACCGATGCCCAGTGCTCCCAGGCCGACGCCTTCCGCTGTTGTGATGATGGATTTCCATCGTTTTGAAGAAGAAACGTTGCTCCGGAACTTCCGCAGCTCCCTTCTGGTCTGGATGCTGTCTACGGCCGTATCCTGCTCCTCGAAGTCCTTCAGGATCCTGTCCTTGCTGTAGGTCTTCTCGATCACATCCACGCCCTTCTCGAAAATGATATTAAAAGCCGTTGCAAAAGCAGCACGAAGGTTCACGTAAACCTTTTCGGGGATCACGCTCTCCAGCGCGCTCTTCCAGGATTTGTCCGAAGCCATCGCCTGCTTTTGCAGTTTCCTCTCCTGTTTCGCTATATACCTGAGTTCTTTCTCACAGGCCAGTTTGAATTGCTCGTCGTTCATCGTAATTTCCTGCCAGCGTTATTCCAAGTCAACACTATTCCATGCCAGCACTACTTCCTGTCATCCATAGCGACATAATCACGCCGCTCCTGCACGGATTCATAGGCCGGCCGCATGAGCTTGCCGGCATTGGCGATCTCCTCCAGTCTGTGGGCCGTCCATCCCGCAAGCCTCGATGTGGCGAACAGAGGCGTCGCGACATCCGTATCGATACCCAAAGCGCTGTAGACGAACCCGGAATACAGATCGACGTTGGCCGGCATGAGGATCTCCTTTCCGTGGACTTCCGCGAAAAGTTCCGGCGTGCGCCGCTCGATATAATCGCAGAGGACGAAATCCTCGATCCTGTCATTGGACTCGGCCAGTTTTTTGGCCATGTTCTTGAGGATCCGCGCACGAGGATCAGATTTGGTGTAGATCGCGTGTCCCATACCGTAAACAAGTCCGCTTCTGTCATTCGCTTCACCCTTCAGGATCCTGACCAGATAATCATCCAGCGCGGAGCGCTTTCCTACGTCCTTCACATGCGCTTTGATGTCGTTCATCATGTTGATCACTGCGATATTCGCGCCGCCGTGTCTGGGACCTTTGAGCGAGCCGACCGCGGCCGCGATCGCCGAATAGGTGTCCGTACCTGTGGAGGAAATGAGATGCGTCGTGAAGGATGAATTGTTTCCGCCGCCGTGCTCCGCGTGCAGGATCATGCAAATGTCCAGGATCTTCGCCTCCAGATCCGAATACTCACCCATCGGACGCAGCATCCGCAGGATGTTCTCCGAGGTGGACAGTTCCCGGATCGGATCGTGCAGGTGCAGGCTCTTCTTGTCAAAGTAGCTGCTCTTGGCCTGATAGGCGTAGCAGATGATCGCCGGAAAGTATCCCATCAGGTTCATCGACTGCCGAAGCACGTTCGAAAGCGAAGTGTCATCCGGATTATCATCAAAGCTGTAGAGCGCCAGCACGCTCCTTGCCAGCTTGTTCATGATGTTCTTCGACGGCGCCGTCAGGATCATATCCCGTGCGAAGCCCATCGGCAGTTCCCTGTGCTCCCCGATCAGATCGTTGAACGCAGTCAGCTCTTTTCTGGTCGGAAGCTCACCCATCATCAGCAGATAGGCGATTTCCTCAAACCCGAACCGGTCTTCCAGAAGTACGTTGTTGACCAGATCCTCAACATCATAACCTCGGTAGAAGAGTCTGCCTTCCACCGGGACCTTGTTTCCCTTATTGTCCTTTTCGTAACCGACGACTTCTCCGATATGGGTAAGCCCAACGACGACACCTGTCCCGTTGGCGTTACGCAGTCCTCTCTTAACGTCCTTTTCGATGTAGTTTTCTTCTTTGATTTTATTATTGGCCGTGAGCTTCTTCGCGCCGCTCTCATAAAAGGACTGCTCCTGTGATTTGTGTTTCTTCTCTTCTTTTTTCTGGCCCGTGCCTTTTACCTCATCTCTTCTTATTCTGAGTTTTTCCAGCATCTGAACCTCCCCCTTTCTTCTCTTGCTAACGTATCTATCTCTGAAGCCGATTATCTTGCATTAATGCTCTAAAGCGTCAGTATGATTATAACATAATAAACGGGCAAATGAAACACTTGCCCGCCCGTATACAATTCTCATACAAACAGAATAATATGCAAAATCCTGACTGCCTGTCTGATCCCCTAATTGACCGTAAGATTGACGGTAATGATGTCTTTGACGGAATTTATGTTCTCTGTATTGACCTTGATATCGCCGTTTGCGAGCGCTTCGTAGATCTCATCGTACTGCTTTTGCGTGAGATTGCTGAGCTTGTTGTTCTTCAGTTCCAGTCCGATGCCTTCGTTGTGCGCATCGAACCGGCTCACATCGCCGCCCGGGAAGGACTCGTCCACATACTGCTCGAGCAAGCCCTTGAGCGCTTCGCGAATTCCATATACCGCGGATGTGATGACCTTATCCGACTTGCCGCTCTGGTCTGTAATGCTTCCGATGACTTTGCCGTCCGCGGCTTCCGCAGCCTCGATGACCGCTTCCTGGATATCATTTCCTCCGGCAAAGACCACCTCCACGCCGCTTTCATACATTTCCTGCGCGGCCTTGTGGACAGCGTCTCTGTCAGACGGATCCTTGCAGTATCTGTAATTCATCGTGGTTTCCTCGCCGACCTCTCCGGAAGCCCGTTCAGCACCCATTATGTATCCGTATCCGAACGCTCGGATTTCTTCCGACATGTCCTGTCCGATAAAGCCCAGCTTTGTGGAGCCGTCGACAACGGCCGCGTAGCCTGCCAGATATCCGGCCTGCCCGGAGTCAAAGGCAACTGCTGCGGTGTTCTTGCTGATCAGGATGTTTCCGTTGTCCGGATCGTAGGGATCCGGGTCCATCAGTATGAAATCGATCTCCGGATACACTTCCTGCATTTCAAATACCGCTTCCGCCATATTGCTGTTATCCACTATAACGACCTTCGCGCCTTTGTTGATGGCGGTCTTGATCGCGTCTTTGAACGCCGCGTCTGTCTGCTCCGTTGCTTTGTAGTATTTATGGGAGATCCCGTGCGTTCCGCCGAACTCGGTGATCGCGTTCCAGGCCGTTTCGCTGTGGCCTCCATCCATAACCAGACTGTCGTCTGTCACAAGGGCGATCTCGTATTTCACGTTTTCCTCCGGCAGCGCATCCTCTTCGCTGGCGCATCCGCCGAGGACTGCAGTCATCGCAAAGGCCGCCGCGCAGCCTACGATCAATACAACGATTCTCTGCATGATAGATTTTTTCATTCGGAACACTTTATTACCTCCAGGAATTCTCTTGTCATTCTGCCCGTCAGACCCCAGATGATCCGACCGTTTACGTCGAACACCGGGACGGGGGCTTTCCCCTTTTTCCAATTATACGCTTCGCCGCTGGTCACCCGGTCGTAAGGGAAATCCTCTGCCGGAACCTCCTCCAGATCGTTCCAGTACACTTCCCATTCGGTGTTCATAAGATCCTCCACCGGCACAGTGAACACCTCGTCCACCTCCGCGGGGCTGACCTGCATGGTCTCGAAGGTCTCTTCACTGATGACCCCGGCAAAACAATGGATCTGCGAACCGGCCCGGGTGCCGATGGTGATGATCTCGCCGGCCACCTCGATGTCCTCCGGGCAAATGCCCAGTTCCTCACCGGTTTCCCGCAGCGCGGCCTCTAGCGGTGTTTCCCCTTCTTCGATCTGCCCGCCCGGGAAACACACCTCTCCCGGCTGCCGATCCAGTTTCTGCGCCCGCACCTCGTATAAAATCTGCGGACCCTCGCCGTCATCCAGCTCCACCAAAGGCAAAATCACCGCATAGTGTCTTGTCCAGCTTTCGCCGATCGGCGTATGTTCTTCCAATCGATTTATGATTTCTTTCAGTTTTATCATCCGTTTATCTGTCTTTTTATCTGTCTGTCCGTACGCGCCTTCTCCGACGCCTTCTGGTCCGCGATTCTCCTCTGATAGAGTATGTTCATCAGGGACGCCGCAAGCACAAGCGCAATACCGCATATCGTATTCCACATGATCGTTTCGTGCAGAACGATCACCGCGATCACCGGTGCGATGGCAGGTTTCAGGAAAAACGCAAACGAGCCCGTTCCCGCATCGGACAGCTCGATCGCCCGGAAATAGCAGTAATATCCGACCCCCGTGACCAAAACGCCTGTGTATCCGACGACCGGAATATTATCCGCGATGCCTGCCAGTACCGGCCGGCCCATCAGCAGAATCATGATCAGAAGCACGCCGGCACCCAGCAAAAAGCTGATGCTTGTCTGCGCCATAGGCCCCAGTTTCGCCTGGCTGACCTTCCCCAGAACTGTATAGAGTCCGAAGAACAGCGCCGCAACGATCATCAGCAGCATGCCGGCCAGGGAGTTGCCCGCCTGTATGTCCCACGGCCGCATCATGAAGACGATACCGGCCATGGCAACTGCCAGAATGATCAGTTTCTCTTTATTGAGTTTTTCCGTCGTCATGAAATGGGCGAACGCCATCGTGAAAAACGGATTGACACAAATGAGCACGGATACGGTCGACGCATTGCACATCATGATCGAGATCTGAAACAGGCTCATGCTGATCGCCACGCCCACAACGCCGACGCCGGTAAGCTCCAGAATGTCCTTTCCCGTCAGCCGGACGCCCCGTTTTCGCATTTGTCCGATCGCGAACGGCAGCAATACCAGACCGCCGATCAGAAAACGCAGGAATGTCAGCTGGAACGGATCCAGATCATTTCCTCCGATCTTACACGATACCTCCATGGTACCGAACAGTAGTGCAGTTATAATAACAAACGCGTATGCTTTTTTCATGTACCTCTTTCTTGCCTTTGTATCCGTCAAAAATGGCGGTGAATCCACCGCCACACTTTGGTATATCTTTTCTGCCTTCGCTCAGTTCAGAATCTCACAGCCCTCGAAGTTGACGCCGATCATTTCCTCCTTCTCCGCGCTTACGCTGACGACGAAGTCAACATCGTAGAGTTCGGAGATCGCCTTGAGTCTGTCGATGAATTCCGGCAGGTCTCCCAAGGTGACATCAGCATGTTTCAGAATGCTGTCGATAAAAATTGTTTCGATATCGTGATCAGAACTGATGATCCCGTAAATAAAACCAATATATTCATCAATGTTGGTGATATGCTCAAAATCCTCCATGCAGATGACTCTGATCCGGTAGGAAAGTTCATACATCAGCCTGTGATTCTTGTTAATAAAAATAATACTTCCGTCACATGTCTTGATGCTGTCGTTCGCCAGCTGAATCATCTGATTCGTCTTGCCGCTTCCTTTATGTCCAATAAGCAATTGCACCATTCTTCTGTCCTCCTGTGAAACAATTGATTCTGCTTTCCACAATTATAAACCATCTGCATTTTGAGGGCAAGGCATATTTGTCTGCTGCCTGCGCCGAAGCTGTCCGCAGGCACCGTCGATCTCGCTGCCCAGCTGGCGGCGCACGGTAGCCGGGATCCCAGCGTTCTCAAGGGTTCTGGCGATTTCCTGCGCGCGTCTTCTGCTGCTTCCGTTGTAGGCTGTTTCCTCCACTTTATTCAGGGGAATCAGGTTCACATGGCAGAGCATCCCGCTCAGCTTGCGGATCATCAGCCGCACATCCTCATCCCTGTCGTTTTCCCCTTCGATCAGGGCGTATTCGAAGGTAACGCGCCGGTGTGTCCGTTCGGTGTATTCCCGGGCGGCGTCCAGCAGCTGTTCCACCGGATATTTCCGGTTGACCGGCATGATGCTGCTTCTGCCCTCATCCGTCAGACGGTGCAGGGAAATGGCCAGATTGACCTGCGGGAAATCCTCCGCGAACCGGCGGATCTTCGGAATGATCCCGCTTGTGGAGACCGTCATGCTGCGCCAGCTCATGTTCCTGCCGCTTTCATCATGCAAAAGCCTGAGAAACTTCGCTACATTCTCGTAATTATCGAACGGCTCTCCCATTCCCATGATCACGATATGCCCGATCTTCTCTCCGGTCACACGCTCCGCCTCCAGAACCTGCCCCAGCATCTCCGCCGGCGTCAGATCACGGTCGAAGCCGCCCAGCGCCGACGCGCAGAAGCGGCAGCCCATCCGGCAGCCAACCTGTGAGGAAACGCACAGAGAATTTCCGTAGCTGTATTTCATGAAGACGCCTTCGAAGGTGTCCCCGTCCGACTCGAACAGGATCTTCCTTGTCCCGTCTTTTGTATCTTCCTGCACCCGGACTGCACGGCATCCTCCGATCCTCGCCTGCTGCTTCAGCTTTTCCCGCAAGGATTTCGGCAGATCCGTCATCTCGTCGAAGCTGCCCGCGCCGCGGCTAAGCCACACAAATATCTGTTTGCCGCGAAACGGTTTCTCACCGATTTCAGCAGCAAACAGTTTCAGCTCGTCGATTGTCATCCCCAGTAGATCTTTCATGTTCCTCCCGGTGCAGACCCCTTTCGTACAAACCCCTTCGTACAGACCCCTTACTACAAACCCTTTAGTACAAACGAAAGTTGTTGCGGACTTTGCGCTTGGGCTTGCTGGACTTCACCTCGCCGGGCGCGGCGTTTCCTTCCGCTTTTCTCTCGAATGCTCCGCCGCCGGCCTCCAGCTGCCCTCTCCAGCCCGGATGAAGCTGATCCAGATAGGCTTCGATGCAGATCCAATCGTTTTCCGGATGCTCTGAAGCGATGCCCGGATAGAAATGCTCCACATACTCTTCGATCAGCAGGCGCGAAAGCTTCTTCAGACGGCCTTTGCCGGAATAATCGAGGGCGACTCCAAACTCTTCGATGGCTTTTGCGGTGGCTTTGTCTTCCAGGATCGCTGCCGCAAGCTTCGGATCACGCGCGACGTCCTCAGCGGTCACGCGCAGTTTCTCACCGTAACCCTCCAGCAGGTTGATCAGATCGTCGGGATCGATGCCGAACTTGATCGACAGGTAATCGATATCCCTCCCGACGGTCACATACAAATCGAAGAGCGCGGTGTGGTCCTTCACATCACGCTCTGCGAGTCTACGTAAGTTTTCGATACTTGTACTCATTGATTATACGCGCTCCAGCGCGAGGCCGCTCTTGTGGCCGTTCAGGTTGACCTTGGCCAGCTCTGTGCCCGCCGCGTCTCCGCCGGCGATTTCCACGGCCAGGGTTTCCTTCATAATGTAATCTCTGTACGCTTCAATGGCTTCCGAAACCTCTTCATCCGCGTCCAGATAGATCCGGATGTTGTCCATCATCTCGTAATCATTCTGCTTTCGCATCTGCTGGACCTTCGAGATCAGCTCACGGGCCAGTCCCTCGCGGGCCAGTTCCGGTGTGATCGTGGTGTCCAGAATGGTGAATACGTTATTCTCCATCGCTACCGCGAATCCCTCTTTGGCGTCGATGCGGACTTCTACCATATCCGGCGTGATCGTGACTTCCTCACCGTTCAGTTCCAGTGAAAGCTTGCCGTCCGCGTCGAGGGCTGCCATGACTTCCTTCGGATCGGCCTTCGCCATCGCCGCGCCAAACGCCTTGATGTTCTTGCCGAGAACCGGTCCGGCTGCCCGGAAGTTCGGCTTCAGCGAGAAGTTCATATACTCATCCAGATCATTCTCGAAGATGACCTGCTTGATGTTCAGTTCTTCCATGATCAGCGGCGTCAGGTCGCTGATGATCTCTTCGTATTTGCCGTCGATCAGTACGGAGTGGAGCGGCTGACGAACCTTGATCTTTTCCTTTTCACGTGTTCCGCGGCCGAGGGCTACGAGCGTGCGGACGAGGTCCATTCTCTCTTCGACTGACGGATCGATCAAGGATTCATCCGCTTCCGGGAAGTACTCCAGGTGTACGGACTCACCGCCGGTGAGGTTGATGTACATCTCATCGGACAGGAACGGAGCGAACGGCGCGATCATCTTGGAGATCCCGACCAGCAGTTCATAGGTCGTCGCGTAAACGGCCTTCTTGTCCGCTGTCATCTCGGAGCCCCAGAAACGACGGCGCGCACGGCGGATGTACCAGTTGGAGAGGTCTTCTCCTACGAACTCCTGGACCGCTCTTGTCGCCTTCATGTGGTCGTATTCGTCCATGGCGGCACGCACGTTTTTGACGGTCCCGTTGTATTTCGACAGGATCCATCTGTCAAGCTCCGGTCTTTCGGAAACCGGTACTTCCAGAGAAGCAAAATCAATATCGTCTTCGTTGGAATACAGAACGAAGAAGTTATATACATTCTTCAGCGTACCGAAGAACTTGCTGACGATATCAATGAGACCGTCCTCGTCGAACTTGGTCGGGGACCAGGCAGGAGACGTGCACATCAGATACCATCTGGTCGCGTCCGCGCCGTACTTGTCCAGCATCTCGAACGGATCGACCGTATTGCCGACGTGCTTGGACATCTTCTTGCCTTCCTTGTCCAGGATCAGGTCGTTGACCAGAACGTTCTTATATGGAGCCTTGCCTTTGACAAAGGTCGCGATGGCCATCAGCGAGTAGAACCAGCCTCTCGTCTGGTCGATGCCTTCACAGATGAAATCCGCCGGGAACAGTTCATCGTCGAACTTATCCTTGTTTTCAAACGGATAGTGCCACTGCGCGAACGGCATGGCGCCGGAGTCGAACCAGCAGTCCATAACCTCCGGAACTCTGTGCATCGGCTTGCCGCAGACCGGGCAGGTGAATGTCACATCGTCCACATACGGTCTGTGCAGCTCGATGGTGTTATCAATGTCTTCGTTGGCTTTGCTTACCAGTTCATCGCGGCTGCCGACACACTCCAGGTGTCCGCATTCGCATCTCCAGATCGGGATTGGTGTACCCCAGTATCTGTTTCTGGAGATCGCCCAGTCCTTGACCTCTTCCAGCCAGTTGCCGAAACGCTTCTCGCCGACGAAATCCGGGTACCAGTTTACGCTGTTGTTGTTTGCTACCAGCTCGTCGCGCAGCTTCGTCATCTCGATGTACCAGCTCGGCTTCGCGTAGTAAACGAGCGGCGTTCCGCATCTCCAGCAGTGCGGATAGTTATGCTCGATCTTCTGCTTCGCGTAGACTTTGTTCTCTTCTGCCAGATACTTGATGATCTCAACATCCAGACCATCCTCCATGATGAAGTGACCCTTCCACGGAGTGGCTGTGTAGTTTCCGTTCTCGTCTACAGGCTGCAGCACCGGCAGATTGTATTTGCGTCCGCACTGATAGTCGTCCTCACCGAAAGCAGGCGCTGTGTGAACGATTCCGGTACCGTCTTCTGTAGATACATAATCCATGCAGGTCAGGAAAAAGGCTTTTCCGTCTGCTTCACAGAACGGCATCAGCTGTTCGTATTCGATGTATTCCAGGTCTTTGCCCTTGGCCTCTTCCACGACTTCATACTCGTCGTTTGCCAGGACCTTATCCACCAGATCCTTGCCGACCCAGAAGAAATTGCCGTCCTCGTCTCCTCCGATCATGCGGCACTTCACATAGTCCACTTCCGGTCCTACTGTCAGCGCTACGTTGGCTGCCAGCGTCCAGGCGGTTGTCGTCCATGCCAGGAAGTACTCGTTGTCGGCGTCCTTGCGCTTGAACTTCACGGTCAGAGTGTTGACCTTAACGTCCTTGTAACCCTGGGCGACTTCGTGGGAAGCAAGTCCCGTCTCACATCTCGGGCAGTACGGCAGGATCTTGTGTCCTTCGTAGATCAGACCCTTCTTGAAGAATTCGTTGATGATCCACCAGCAGGATTCGATGTAGTCGTTGTTGAGAGTGATGTACGCGTCATCCAGATCGCACATGTAGCCCATGCGCTTGCTCATCTCCTCCCAGAGACCTTTATATGTGAAGACGGATTCCTTGCACATCTGGTTGAACTCGGCGATGCCGTACTCCTCGATCTGCTGCTTGCCTTCGATGCCCAGCTTCTTCTCCACTTCGATCTCGACCGGCAGTCCGTGGGTATCCCATCCGGCCTTCCGGTTGACCTTGTATCCCTTCATCGTCCAATAACGGTTCACCGAGTCCTTGAGGGTTCTCGCCATCATGTGATGGATGCCCGGCTTTCCGTTCGCTGTCGGCGGACCTTCATAAAAGACATAGCTCGGCTGTCCTTCTCTCGTGCTGACGCACTTGCCCAGCAGATCTTCCTGATTCCATTTTTCTGCCTGTTCCTTCTGGACCTCGGCAATTGGTTTTTCTGATAAGTTTCTGATCATTTCTTTCCTCTCTCCGATTACTAATAAAAGAAACGTCCCTGACATAATGTTAGGGACGATCATAAACCGCGGTACCACCCTAGTTACGGGACCATCATCCCGTCTCTCTATTGTGTTTGACTCAGAGGTGATTTTCACTTGCCGCCTCACCAGCGCTGTCTCAGCTCTATGCCGCGTCTCGCGGCACCGCAGCGCATCTCTGTAAGGATATTACGCGGGGCTACTGTCCTCGTCACAGTCTCGTATTCAGTTACCATGACATTCTACCGTCCGGACAGATAAAAGTCAAGGGGTTCGGGTAATTCGACCTCGTGTACGCCCCTCTCGCGTGTTCCTACCCACGCCGCCCTGTCGTAATTAACAAATATTGGTTATATTGTAATTTATTTCTTGCTTTCGCACTTCGCTGTATGTATAATGATGTAAAAAGAGGGTCTGTCTTCGCATTATCTCATCCCAGTTTTTCCCAAGTCGGATTTGTGTCTCGATTTCACACAATTTGATGTAAAAAAGAAGTACTATTCCGGTGAAATCTCACCTTCTACTGCTATCGTTTTACAATTCTACACAATGGACCTGGGATCAGAAATGCAGAAAGGGGTTATTATGGATTTCGTAAGATACGAACTAGAAAAACTGGTGAGAAACCTATTAGATTTAGAGAAAAATTACATCGAGGAACTGGCCCGCTGCCCATCGGGAAGCCTGTTGAATAACCGGAGCTGCGGTTCGCCCAAATATTACCATTCTTATTATGATTCAGAAGGCAAGTGGAGACGCGTTACACTTGATCTTGCGGATCCAATGATCAACATACTCGCGCGAAAGGAATTTATTAAGAATACGCTTCCAGCGCTTCGAACAAACCTTTTCCTCCTGCAGAACTTGCTCATGCGCTATCACTCCCTTGACCCTGTCGACATCATCAATGCTTCGAAGCGCGCATACAAACTGCTGCCAGATAAAAGTTTCTTTACCAACCAGCATGAACATGAACTCTGGCAGGCAGTCGAGGATCTGGAGGTCCTGACAGATGACCTGATTGCATACAGGTGCGAGGACCACCGCGAGTGGGCTAATCGGGAATACCAAAAAAACACTTACGAATACAAAGGGCTCCATCTGACCAGTTTCGGACTGCGTGTCCGGTCGAGGGGAGAAATCGTCATCGCAGAAGTGGCCCATACGCTGGGCATCCCCTTCCGCCATGATCAGCTCATCACACTGGGTGATGGGTCAACGATATCACCTGATTTCTCATTCGAGGATAAATACTATGAGGAATTCTATATCGATTATTGCGGGATGATGGATGACCCCGGATATGTCAGGAAACAGTTGATCCGGCGTGGCAAATATGAGCGAAACGGCATCAACGAATGGAACAACATTCGCTATATCTACTCAAAAGACGACAGTCTGAACGCTGTCGAAGTAAAGCATATCCTACTCGACTGGGTGGTTCCCAAACTGTAACTGTTCTTACCCGCGCCGCTTCCACATGAAGTGAATCGCGAGGGCGCTGAGGATGCCGCAGACCAGCTTGGTCACGACGAAGATGAGGACGGTATACCCGTCGGTTACGTTGGAGACGAAGGCCAGCGATCCGCCGATCACGAAGGATCCGCTCAGGCTGAAAGCCGCTACGACCTCTTTGCCTTTGTCGTCCATACGCCCGTACAAAGGCATCACTGCCAGGGATGTGGCGCAGGTCATGAGAAGCGATACGGCTGCAGTACCATTGATTCCGATACGCTCCGCCACTTTGTTGATCCCCTCGCGGAAAAACTTCAGGATCAATTCCGACATGACGAGGGCGCCGGCGATGATGACCGCGGACTTAAATACGATGAGGAGCGCTTCCTCCACGGACTCCATGCTCGCGTACGCCAGCTTCGGAACAAAGACGCCGATCACCGCCACCACGAACATCAGATAAAACAGCCAGTTGACTACCCGCGCAAAACCCATAAAGAACCGGGCCGTCCCTTCCGGAACAAAACGCAGGCATACAGCAAGCCCGCCGCAGACCACAAGGATCGGAGCAAACTGGCGCATAAACAATCCGATCGGCATCCGGAGCATGAGTTCTGCCGCGATCATTCCTGCCGGGATCATGATGATGCCGACGATGAAGCCGCGAAACAGAAACGGATAGTCCTGTTTGTCGATCGACGCCATGAAGACCGGCATCTGGAATGTGATCGCCTGCCCCAGAAGCGTTCCCAGGACCACGCCGCTCAAGGCCAGAAGCTGCGGCGTCGCCGCAATTTCCCGGGAAATGAAATAGCCGCCCATATCCGGCGCCAGGATCGCGCCGATGATCATGGACGGATCAAAAAAAAGATGATCCGACAAGGCCATCACCTGATCCGCGTGCCTTCGGATAAACTCTGTTCCTACAGTGCAGATGCTGACGATTGGGATCGCCATCATGCCCATTGTATGAAGCCCCGCGTCAAACTTGACCTCCAGTCCGAGCCTGCCGCCGAGAAACTTATCTATAAAGCCAATGCCCGCAAACACCAGCATCACAACAATAAACCCATTCATACATCGTATTCTAACACACAAATGTGGCATGAGGAACGATTCTATTGCCACATTTTTGACACGTCATCAGTATAAGGGTATACTTATGAACGTTAAAATAATCATAACCAACTTCAAATAGTGTCATCAAACGCGGTAAAGGAAAGAATATGGATAAGAAAAACGATCATTATATCAAAGCCATCGCAAGCCTGCGGAGTATCTCCGCCGCGGCGGAGAGTCTGGGGATCTCCCAGCCTGCCCTGTCCGCCCACCTGAAGAAGATCGAAAACGAGGTCGGCGCCATGCTGTTTGACCGCAGCCGCCAGCCTCTGGAACTGACGGAAGCCGGCCAGGCGTACCTGGAGTATCTGGAGCGTTCCCAGTCTCTGGACAAGCAGCTGCAGCAGACGATCGCGGATATCGAAGGACTGGAGAACGGCAGTCTGTCTATAGGCGGGGCGACGTTTTTTAACGTCGCATATATCCCGAAAGCCGTTGCTGCCTTTGCGAAGACATATCCGGGCGTGGATATCGAGATCGTTGACGGCAACGTTCCCTTCCTGACCGCCGAAGCTCTTAAGGGCGGGCTTGATCTTTTCATCACACCGGCCGCGGACGAACCGGACCGGTTCGTCTACGAGAAACTGCTCGATGAGAAGGTCTATCTTGCTGTTCCTTCCGAATGGGAGATCAACAACGACTTCAACAGCGAAAGTCTCACAGAGGAGGATTTCCGCAAGCTCTGCAGCTATCCGTTTATTATTCTCCGGCAGGATCAGAACATCGGGCAGATGATGGAGCAGCTGTTTGTGAAATACAATTGTCGTCCCGAAAGGACTCTGCGTGTGGAACAGACGATGACCTCCCTCGCCCTGACCATGTCCGGCGTGGGAGTTTCCCTGATCACGGAGAACAGCATCCGAATGAGCGGGCTCGCCAAACTGCCCAGGCTCTACCTCGCGGACCAGCAGATCTGCACCCGGAGCATGTATGTCGCGTACCCGCGCAATAAGTACCTCTCCCGGGCAGCTGCGGAATTTATGGAAGCGCTCAGGGCCGCTAACCAAACGAAGACTGACAAACGGCGCGCTTTTGCCCCTTCGATCGTAGAGAATCTGGCACGAAACGCCATCAACTATCCGGATAAGCTTTGCCTGGCGGATGACCGCCGATCCATCACCTACATGGAAGCGTGGAATGAAATCTGCGGACTTGCCATGGAGCTCAGCTGCCGGGGCATCTCCAAGGGAAGCTGCGTTATCATCGAATCCAACCAGAGCGTCGATTACATGATTTGGTTCTTCGCGGTTCAGCTGCTCGGCGCGGTCGCCGTTCCTCTGGAAAAGAACGTTGCTGCCGGGCGGGCGCTGGAGATCGCGCAGGAAACAGAAGCTGCTCTGTACGCAGGTCCGCGGGAAATCCCGGAGCTGGCAAACAGCGGTCTGACCCGGATGGATCTTCGGGCCGCGGAGGACTTCGCGCTGGGGAAGATCACCGGCGGCGTCTACCGCGGCGCGATCGAGGATCTGGAGCTGATTGCCTTCCCCACAGCGGAAGACGTGGCGGAGATCCTGTTTTCGACAGGCACCACCGGCAAAAGCAAAGGCATCGTCCTCACCCACGCCAACGATGTGGCCCTGGCGGAAAACGTCTGCGTCGGCGTCGGAATGAAGCCGGACAACGTGGAACTGATCCCTATGCCGACCTCCCACTCGCACGGACTGCGCCGCACTTACGCCAACATGGCGAACGGCAGCAGCGTGGTGTTCGCAGACAACGTCATGCTCCTGAAAAACGTCTTCGCCCTCATGGACAAGTACCAGGTCACCTCTATGGACCTGTCCCCGAGTATCCTGAACATTTTCTTTAAGCTGAGCAAGGACCGCCTGGGCGATTACGCGGACGTGCTCGACTACATCCAGCTGGGATCCGCACCGCTCTCTGAAGAAGACAAGGAGCATCTAGCGCGCATTCTTCCGAAGACGCGGCTGTATAACTTCTACGGGAGCACGGAGGCCGGATGCTCCTGCCTCATGGACTTCAATGAAACAAGCAGCGCCGCCAATGCGAACAGCGCAGGTGCTGCCGGACGCTCCACAATATCCGGCAGAGATCCCGGCTGCATCGGCCGCCCCGCCGTCAACGCCGAGTTCATCGTTGTGGACGAAAACCGCAATCCCATACAGTCCTCCAAAGACAACCTCGGTTTTCTCGCCAGCCGCGGCGCGATCAATATGAAGGAGTACTTCAAGGATCCGCAGCTGACCGCCGAGGCAACCGACGGGGAATACATCTATACCAAGGATCTGGGCTATATCGACGAGGACGGCTACGTCTATATGCTCGGCCGCAAGGACGACGTGATCAACTTCGGCGGCGTCAAGATCAGTCCCGAGGAGATCGAGAGCAAAGTCATCCAGTCCGACATGGTCAGAGACTGCGCCTGCGTTCCGGTCGATGATGCCATCACCGGTCAGGCACCGAAGCTCTTCATCACACTGGAACCGGACGCCGAATATGACGCAAAGGCATTCCGGGCCTATCTGACCAAAGTCCTGGACGCGAACAAGCAGCCGAAGCTGATTGAAGTCATCGACCGGATCCCCCGCACCTTCAACGGCAAAATCAAAAGAAACGAGCTGCGCAAACGCAGCTCGGAGAGTTAAATTCAGAAATATAGGATCGACGCCGAAAACCCATGCTCATCAGCGGTCAAAACGGCTGCGGAGTTTTGGCTCCTGCCCCTTGGCCGCGATGTGCTTCCGGGATTCAAAAACAAGATCCCGTTATGTTCTTTGATGACGGGTTTATGAGTGTGTCCGTAGCAGACGGCCGCGCACTTTTCTCTGCGGGCCAGATACGCCGCGTTGTCCAATGAGAAATCCACATCCTCGTTGTGTCCGTGGATGACGAGGATCTTGCCGGCAGGCGTTTCCGCGATCTTGAATTCCTCGCCCCATCCGCCGTCGCAGTTTCCGTGCACCGCGTAGACCGTCCGATCGTACAGCTTCCCCAGCTGCACGCCGTCGCTGTAAAAATCGCCGCAATGGATCATGAAATCAACAGGGTCGTTTGCCGCGGCTTTGTCATAAAGCTCCATTGCTTTTTTGATATCTCCGTGTGTATCGCTGACAACAAATATCCTCATAGTAAGTCTTTGATCCCTTCATGCACTCTGACAGCGACCTTCGGATCATTCATGGTGTAAATGTGCACACCATCCACACCATTGGCGATCAGTTCGCGGCACTGGCCCACCGCGTATTCGATTCCCGCTTCATACAACGCCTTTGGCTGATACTGATAACGGGCGATCAGTTCTGTGAAATCGTGAGGCAGACTTGCGCCGGAAAGCTGCACCGTCTTTTCGATCTGGCTGGCCTTGACAATGGGCATAATGCCGGCCGAGACAGGAACGCTGATGCCGCCCTTCCGCAGCTGTTCCATAAACGCGAAGAACTTGGCGTTGTCAAAAAACAGCTGCGAGATCAGCACCCGCACGCCGGCCCCGATCTTGTATTTCAGATTCTGAATGTCCTCCTCGATGGATTTCGCTTCATAGTGCCCTTCCGGATAGCACGCGCCCATGATCTCCAGCTCGCCTCTCGACTTGCGCTGGATCTCGATAGCTAGCTCGTTGGCGTGGGCGAACTCCCGCTTGATATCCTCTCCGGGCACAATATCGCCGCGCAGGGCCATGATGTTTTCGATCTTCGCGTCCTTCAGCATCTGGATCATGGTCTTGACATCTTCCAGACTGGAATTGATGCAGGTCAGGTGCGCAAGTGTCTCGATCTTGTACTGCTTCTTGATGTTGGACGCGATCTCACAGGTGGAAAAATCCGCCACGCTGCCGCCGGCGCCGTAGGTGACGCTGATGAAATCCGGCTCGGTCACCTTGAGGATCTCCACCGCTTCATAAATGGAGTCCCGGTTGCTTTTGCGTTTGGGCGGGAACACCTCCAGGGAGAACACCGGTCTTCCCTCTTTTCTTTTCTTCTTGTAAATCTCTGGTATCTTCATGTAACTTCCTCACTGCCGCGGCCTTTCCGCCGCGCCGTTTACCTGTAAATATTATCTGTATATATTATTTGTATATGTTGAACGTAACGATAACCCGGTCCTTGCGGCTCCTGCCGCCGACTTCGGCCAAAGCGATCTTGCCTTTGCCCCGGACGGTCACCCGGTCGCCCTCCGATACCTCCCGGTCGACCTTGAGACATTCCACGCTGTTGACCGAAACGATGCCCCGCCGGATGGCTTCCGCCGCCTTCGCCCTGGATACCGCAAAGGCCGCCGATACGATGTTGTCCAGCCTTAGCGAGGCCACGGTATCCCGCTTCTCGACGATGTTGATAACGCCTGTATCGAGCTCGCCGATGGGAAGCGCCTGCACCGTCAGGTTTGTGCGGCCGGCTTTGTCGTAGTTCAGTTCAATGAATTCGGCAACGCCTGCTTCCACGATGATGTCCGCGCCGCCGCCGGTTTTGTCATCCGCTTCCCGGACGAGAATGTCACCGGTCACCTCCCGGTCCAGTCCCAGCGCGAGAAGCGATCCCAGATAGTCTCTGTGGGTCAGTTTCCGGCTGCCCTTGGGCGCTGTCACGCGTATGATCCGGAGCAGCTCCGCGACCTCGTCGGGAACGTGCAGCCCGGCGGATGCTCCTTCCGCCGCCGACTGTCCGACGCCTGCAGCCGGTTCGCTTTCGCCGGGCATCTCGATATAGTCCGGCAAATAGACCGGCATACACCGCTCCGCCTCCGCGTAGCCGCCGTAAAACACGCAGCGCACCGGGAGCTTCCTGCTTTTGCAGTAGTCTTCCGCGATCTTTCTCTGGTGCATGTCAAGGAAATCCCCGGCGGTCAGCATATAGTTGTCCGCCGCCTGCCGGATCTTATCCTCCAGCCGCGCGATGAGAAGTTCGTCGTTATTCATCCGCGCACCTCTGCTGCGGCTCGTACAGGACGTAGGTGTTCTGCAGTCCGAATTCCTCGGACGTGGTGACGCCGATGATCCGGAAGCCGTTCTTTTGGTAGAACCGGATGTCTTCCTCACCATTGGTAAACAGCATGATCGGAAGTCCCACCTCGTCCGCATACCGGCACGCGGTCTGGATGATCCGGGAGCCTCTGCCCTGCCCCTGCGCGTCCTCGTCGACGCAGAGGAAATCCGCGTACAGATACGTTTCCGGAATCGTCGTCAGCTCCGCCTCCGTCCGATCCAGCTCGTCGAAGAAATCCCACCACCTTCTCTGGTTTTCCTCGCTGAGACGGGACGCAGCTGCGTAGAATTTCTCATTGTAGCTTCCGGCCTCGCGGAACCGCTCCTCCGAATAATTCTCCTCCTCCGAGTACATGATCATGAGCACCTCTTTGAGGTCCTCATCCAGACTGTAGGCGCATCCGTACTTAAAATCGAAGGCTCCGTAAAAACGCAGCACCATTTCGATGGCCGCCTGGCGGTCGTCCCAATCCGGGAAGGTCCCTACGAGCTTGACATAATCTTTGAAGGAACGGATCATCATCTCATAAACCCGTTCCTGGTCCTCTTCTTTGATTTTATACAGTTCTTTGATTTCTGGTTTCTTTACTTTCATGGTATAATTCTACCACAGGAGGGTGAACTTATTATGGAGAATTTCAATAAATATTTTGATCATACATTGCTTAAGCCCGACGCTGCGCCGCAAGACATCCTGAAAGTTGTCAGCGAGGCGGTATCCCTGGACGCTGCCGCGGTCTGCGTGAACGGATGCCACGTCCGTTCCGTCCGCCGCTTCATCGACGCGGCCGGTTCCGCGGTCAAAGTCGCTGCTGTCGCGGGCTTTCCCCTCGGCGCCATGTCCACTAACGCAAAAGCCTACGAGGTCCAGTTAGCCATCGAGGACGGGGCGCAAGAGATCGATCTGGTCATGAACATCGGCCAGGCAAAGGCCGGAAACTGGGCTTACGTTGAAGATGAGGTCTACGCCATCGCGGAGATGTGCCATGACAGCGGCGTCATCCTGAAGCTGATCATCGAGACCTGTCTTCTGACCGATGAGGAGATCGTCCGGGCCTGCCGGTCCGCCTGCGAAGCCGGCGCTGATTTTGTCAAAACGTCCACCGGATTTTCCACCGGCGGCGCGACCGTCCAAGCGGTTTCGCTCATGAAGCAGACTCTCGCGGACGCAGATCCCGAAGGCCGCGTGAAGATCAAAGCCTCCGGCGGCATCCGCACCCTGGACAGCGCGCTCACCATGATCGAAGCCGGCGCTGACCGGCTCGGCTGCAGCGCGACCGCAGCGATACTGGAGGAATATAAAAACCGCGGATGACGTATCATCCGCGTACAACGACTGAATTTTACTGATTTCACAGGAGTTAAGCTATGAATTACGGCAGAAAATTTCTATACATTATCATTTCCGCAGTCGGCATGATGATCCTCATCACCGGCATCTGTTACAAGACCGGCTATTTCCCGGGGCATTCCGATGCGAGTGCCTTCGGCTGTCTGGTCATGGGCACACTTCTTACGGTGCTCGGGCTGATCAATCTGCACCGAAGCTGATCAATCTGCTTCGAAGCTGATCAGCAGATCCGCGGCAGGCCCTCGCCGTAGAGGACGTCGAACCGGCGTGTAGCTCCCAGATGGGTCTTGATGAAGGCGCCCTCGCCTTCCTGCACGTGCCCGATCACAGCGGCATCCGCGCCGTGCTCCGTAGCGCGCATGGCCGCAAGAGCCGCTTCCGCCTGTTCCTGCGGAACCACCGCGATCATCTTTCCTTCGTTTCCCATGTAGAGCGGATCCAGTCCGAGAATATCGGAGAATCCTTTGACCGCCGGACTGACCGGGATCGCGTCTTCGTCCAGTTCGATCTTGCAGGCAGAACTGCCGGCGATCTCATTGATGACCGTTCCCAGACCGCCGCGCGTTACATCACGCATGGTACGGACGTCGATGCCCGCTGCGAACAAAGCGTCGACAATATCATTCAGCGCTGCACAGTCGCTTGTGATGTCATTTTCGATTTCCATTCTGTGGCTGAGAATGCAGGCGTGATGATCACCCAGATTACCGGAGCAGAGGATCACATCCCCCGGACGGCAGTTGGCGCTGCTCACATCGCGTCCTTCCGGGATCAAACCGATGCCGGTCGTATTGATGTACAGCCCGCCGTTTCCTTCGACGACTTTCGTATCTCCCGCCGCAATGATTACGCCGGCCTCTCTGGCCTGGGCCGCCATGGATCCAACCAGCGTATCCAGCAGTTCTGTATCCAACCCTTCTTCCATGATGAATCCGCAGGTCAGATACTTGGGTACAGCCCCCATCATGAGCAGGTCGTTCACCGTTCCGCATACGCACAGTTTGCCGATGTCGCCGCCCTTGAACACCAGAGGCGTTACGACGAAGGAATCCGTGCTGCACGCGATGCGTCCCGAAACCTCCAGCACCGCCGCGTCTTCCATCTTGTTCAGCACCTCGTTGCTGAAGTGCTTTCCGAATATGTCTTTCATCAACTGGGCAGAGGACTTTCCGCCGCTGCCGTGAGCCATTGTGATTTTCATCGTTCTCCTTCACAGATTAATTTAACAGTATTATTTTAATCGAAATACAGTGTATGACTTAAAGATCTTATTCATTGTCGCCGCGCTGTAGCCTGTCATGCTGACCCCTGTCTCGGTCGACGCTTCCGTGATGTAATGCTTCTTCCCGATCTTGCCGCCGTACATCATCACATGCCAGTTGTTTTTGACGAGAATGTCTCCCTTTTTCGCCGTCTCGACGGTCGGATGTCCGATCAGGCGCAGCGCTTTGCATTTTCTCTTGACCTTCGCCAGGTTCGCTTTACCGTTGATATACAGAACATTGCAGGTCTTTTTCTTCTTCCAGAAGGTCTTGCAGTTTGCTCCATGGGCAAAAGCCGCATTGACGAACGTCATGCACACATAGGTTTTCCCGCCTCTCCAGCAGTACTTTTTGCTCATATTATTGGTTCTGCAGAAATAGCAGCCGAACTTATTCTTTTTCTTTCCGGCACGGTGTTTCTTGGAATACTTTTTCCCGAGATGTCCGCCGAACAAATTGTATCCGAACTTGTTGTCTCTGGCGACCAGCCTGCCCCAATCTGCTGCCGCCGCGGGACCGGTGCCCTTCCAAACGGCATACAGTTTCACAGTCTTCCCCACCTTCGCCAGATTCTTGACATAGACGCGGTTCTTGTACTTCACCTTTCCGAGCTGGAAGTGTTTCATATTGACGTTCTTGAATTTCGTTACATCCCTGCTGGTTGTCACCGGTCTGCCGGAGGCCGTCGCCCAACCGACAAATTTATATCCTTCTCTCTTGAATTTGTTGGCTTTTAGTTTCACCTTTTGGCCCGGCCTGATCGCCTGCTCGGTCATTGTTCCACTGCCTCCTGCCGGGTCGTAAGCAATTCTGTATCTTGTCGGAATGACTTTGACTGTGATGGTCAGGCTTGCCGGATTGTACTTGTCCGTTCCTGCCTGGTGAATGGTCACTTTCGTCGTTCCGCCTCTTTTCCCGGTAAGGATCCCGGAGGCGTTAACACTTGCCACGGACGGTTTGGACGAGACATATTTTAAGGGCAGACCAGTGCTTACGCTCGCGTTGATACGGATGGTCTTCTCTTCTTTGAAGGTAATGCTTTTGGCAGTGATCGTCTGATCCTTTTTCGGAATGACGATCGTAAGCGCGACTGGCTCGCTGCCATTGATCTCACCTTCTTTCGGCAGACTCTTAACGGTAAACCCGTTTTCTCCGTAATGCAGCATGTCCGCCGTAAGCAAAATCGAAAACCGCGCCTCGGCATCTGTAGTTTCTACCTTTGCCGTCCCGAAGCATTCCTGTCCATCCGCGTCAAAGACGCCAACATTCTGACCGGCGTCTATGGAAACAGTACCTTCCACGAGGACCTCACCGATTTCATCAATCGTTATCTGCTCGTTATCGAGCGTGATCACCGGCGTCGCAAGGCCGGGGGGATCCTGTGGCTCCGGGTCAGATTTCGGTGGCTGCTCCGGAGTCTGCGGCGCTCCCGGTTCCGTCGCCGCAGGCGGATCCGCCGAATCCGGTACATTCGTTCCTTCCGTTCCTTCCACTCCTTCCGCTGCGTTTACCACACCCAGGGAAGCAAACACGCATATGATACTGAGCGCAAGGATCATGCTGACATGATAGATTTTGTTTTTCACATCATTCTCCTATCACTGTGTGTTTTCTCAGTGCCTGTTCCGGTACCAGATGCCGCAGGAGCCTTCGCTGGATACCATGCACGGTCCGAATGGATCCATCGGCGTGCAGGTGCCTGCCGCGAACATCGGGCACTGATCCGGATTGATCCGGCCCGTAATGACGTCGCCGCAGCGGCAGCCTTCCGGCAGCTTCATATCTTCATCGAGCCCGCGGCTTCCGCCGTCGAACCGGGCGTATTCTTCTCGCAGATAAAGACCGGAATCCGCGATCGGTCCCAGTCCTCTCCAAACGGCCAGGCCGGGTTCGTACACATCCTCGATCACCTGCAGGGCGTTCGGGTTGCCGTTCTCCCGCACCGCGTTTGGATACATGTTTTCCACGCGTCCTTCGCCCGCTTCGATCTGCCGGACGATCCGGTAGATCGCGGCCAGAATGTGCTCCGCTTCAAATCCGGAAACCACAAACGGCTTGCGAAATTCCTCTGCGAGATCATCATACACATGGATCCCTGTGATGACGCTCACGTGCCCCGGGCAGATAAATCCATCGATATCGTTCTGATTCTCACAGATCCAGTGCAGCGCGGGGATTGCCGTCTTCAGCGCCGTCACGAGCCGGATATTCTCCAGACCACGCCGGGCGGCCTCTTTTACCAGCAGTGCATAGGTCGGCGCCGTCGTCTCAAATCCTACTGCTGCCACCACATATGTGATGTCCGGATTTGCCTCGGCTTTCTCGATGGCTTCCAGCGGCGAGTACATGATGCTGATATGCGCGTCGCCCGCCTTGTTCTCCGAAAGGCTCCCTGCCGTGCCGGGCACCTTCATCATATCGCCAAAGGTGAGCAGCTCACAGTTTGGGGCTTTTGCATAAGAAACGCATTTGTCGATGAAGGCCGTCGGCGTGACGCACACCGGACATCCCGGCCCTGAGATCAGCTTGATCTTCGGCGAGATCAGATCGCGAATGCCGTTCTTAAAAATTGCGGCAGTGTGAGTGCCGCAAACTTCCATCAGCTTAAGCTGTCTGCCATCGTATGATTTCAGATACTCAATGACCTGGGTGATTTCCATTACGCCAATGCCTCCAAATCCGAAAAGAGATCGATGATCTCCTGGGCCTGCTGCTTTTCCATGACTTCGATGGCACAGCCGGCATGCACCAGAACATACTGATCCACCTTCGGTTCCACCAGCCCGATGTTAACATTTACAAGATTTCCGTTGAAATCAACTTTCGCGGTAGTACCGTTGATCTCTGTCACCCTTCCGGGGATCGCTACACACATGTTTACGCCTCCTCTTCCGGCAGTTTGCAGATATCTACCCAGCCAATCGCGTTGGAATATTTATAGAGCTCGTCACAGGTCAGTTCGATGGCGCTGTTGTCCGAGCCGCACGCGGGAAACACCGTTTCGAATCTCTTCATGGACTCGTCGCAGTAAACATCTACATCGTCACGCTCTATCGCAAAAGCACAAACGCCTCCGATCGCATGCCCTGTATATTCTATCACTTCGTCCGGCTTCAGCATCTTCGCCTTGAAGCCAAACTGATCCTTGAATTTCCTGTTATTGATCCTTCCGTCGCCGGCCATCTGTACGAGGATGGCGCCCTCTCCGTTTGGCTTCATGAAGGACATCGTCTTACAGATGCGCGCGCCTTCCACGCCGACCGCTTCCGCGGCCAGATCGACGGTCGCGCTGGACACATCGAATTCCATGACCTTGTCTTCCATCCCGAACTGACGGAAATATTCTTTTACTTTATCAATTGCCATTTCCAAACCTCCACGGCATATCATAACATAAACGGGCGATGGGGTAAACCGCCATCGCCCTGAGTTTTTCGCTATTTACTGCCTGAACGATCAGTTCTGTTCATCGTCCATACCGACGGCAGTTTCCGGTTCCGCTTCCTCATACTCCTTCAGCAGTTCCTTTGCGGAAGGCTTGTTCTGATGCTGCATGATGATCAGAGCCACAGCGATGCCGCCCCAAAGACCGATGCACGCGACCATCATCATCGCGTTTCCGCCTGTGCTCATGCCGGTCTTGGCGCCTGCTGCCGCTACGATCTGCGCGATCGTAACGAGGATCGCCAGTACGATAACGCATCCGATCGCCAGCTTGTTGTAGAAGCCTACCGGCTGCCACTTCGGAGCGTCTTCCGGTGTTTCATAGAATCCGGGTCTTCCCTTCAGGCATGTCAGGACGATGGTAGCCAGTACCATGAGCGCCAGAATGATATAGCCGACCCACATCGGATATCCTTCGTAACCATCCCTGAAGTAGGTGATGATGTTTGTGATGAAGGTGTATCCAAGAATGATGACCGTAATGAACTTCAGGCACCAGGTCCACCATTTGCCAACGCTGAAGTTGGAAGAGTCGTTGGCGATCTTTCTGATTTCCTCAGGCCGGAAGAACCATCCGATCAGCAGCACCTCTACCACGCCGCCGGCCACGATGCCGATGTTGTTGGCGATAAAGTCTGCCAGATCGAGTATGTACAGTCCCGCGCCTGTGATGAACAGGAACGAAAGAACGAATGCGGGAACCATAACGATCGTAACTGCCTTCTTATGGGAGAGTTCCCACTTGTCCTGGATCGGCGTGATCACCGCCTGCGCGATGGAGATCAGTGATGTTACACCAGCTGTAAACAGGGACAGGAAGAACAGGATGCCGAACAGTGTATTGAGTGTCGGCAGTGTGCTGATTGCAGTCGGGAATACGACGAAGGCCAGACCGATGCCTGCTGCCGCGACGTCTTCAACGCCAACGCCCTGCGCGTATGCCAGATAGCCTACGATGGAGAAGATGCCGATTCCGGCGAAGATCTCAAATCCGTGGTTGCAGCATGCTGTCAGGAACGCAGTGTTGACAACGTCTTCATCTTTCGGCAGATAGCTGGAGTACGCCAGCATGATCGCGAAAGCGATCGACAGGCTGAAGAATACTTGTCCGTAAGCCGCTACCCACACATCCGCGTGACCGATCGCCGACCAGTCCGGAGTGAACATGTACGCGATACCATCCATCGCTCCCGGCAGCGTGATGCCTCTGAAGAAGATGATGACAACGCAGACCAGAAGGATCGGCAGACAGATCTTGCACGCGATATCGATACCCTTGTTGATGCCTCTGTACATGATGAATCCAGCGATGACCCAGACGATCAGGAACGGAATCAGCAGATTGGTGCGGATACCGCCAAGCTGCGTCATGGAATCTGTGATTCCCAGATATCCGTAGAAGAACGCGCTGGTGTCATCCCCCCACTGACTGCCGAATGAGAATCCGATATACGAAAGCACCCATACGACGATCGCGAAATAATATACCAGGATCAGGAAGGCTGTAATGGACTGCAGCCAGCCGAGCCACTCGAACTTCCGGTTGATGCGCGCGAATACGCCCGGAGCTCCTGACCGGTAGGTC